>Ga0310344_10004686_pt1 | contig 10147 bp, 6 predicted proteins | sample HC15DNA20200_MG_FD_203801 | JGI IMG/M metagenome (GOLD analysis project Ga0310344, IMG submission 203801) | Marine microbial communities from station ALOHA, North Pacific Subtropical Gyre - HC15-DNA-20-200_MG | ecosystem: Environmental > Aquatic > Marine > Oceanic | place: Pacific Ocean: North...
CGAACGGATGCGATTTTTCGGATTGCGTCAATGACTAAACCCGTCACGTCGGTTGCGGTGATGCAGCTTGTTGAGCGTGGGGACGTGCTTTTAGATGGACTGGCTGCTGAATATTTACCAGAACTTTCCAAGGTCAAAGTTGTTGAGGAATTTGATACTGAGAACGGAACCTACTTGCTTCGTCCCCCTGAGACTGCAATAACTGTTCAGCAGTTATTAACTCACACATCTGGTTTTGGCTACGCGTTTACAAGTAGCACCCTCAGAGATTATCAGCCAGAGGCAGAAGACGTAGATGTTGTTGGACCATTGTTATTCGATCCCGGTACCGCGTGGCAATATGGGACCAGCACGGATTGGCTTGGCCGTTTGGTGGAACGGGTCTCAGGGCAAGACCTTGACACATATTTCCGTGAACATATTTTTGCTCCACTGCAGATGTTAAATACCGGGTTCAATGTGCCAGAGTCCTCTTGGGCACGCATTGCGACATTAGCTCACCGTCAGCCTACGGGAACATTGTTTCAAGATGTTCGTGAAGATCCGTCAGTTGTGGCTACCTACAGCGGAGGTGGCGGACTTTTGTCAACAGCTGATGATTATGCTCGATTCATGAGGATGTGGCTCAATGGTGGAATACTTGACGGAAGACGGGTTCTGTCGGCTGAGACAATCGCCCTGATGGCTGAGAATCACATTGGGGATCTAGCTGCAGGAGGTTGGGTCTCAGCGCAGCCTGACCGGTCGAACGATTTCAAGCCGACGGCAGAAGGTAGGGGACGTTGGGGGCTTGGTTTTCTTGTCAATCTTGATGACGAGCCTGACCGCCGAATGGCAGGAAGCCTTGCGTGGGCAGGACTATACAACACATATTTTTGGATTGATCCCAGTTCTGATGTCGCTGGGGTACTGCTTACGCAGGTGCTACCGTTTGGAGACCCTCAGGTGCTTTCGGTATTTGAAGAGTTTGAGCGGGCTACGTACTCGCTTGCTGAGGTCGTGCGCTAATCAGACACAAACGTCATGTAAACCCATCCCGGACCACTTCCTGAGGTAGTTGTTTTGGGATTACGCTTCTATCACGCGGGTCACAGCTTTTGAACTAAGCCCGAGACCTCCACTAGCCCAACCTCCGACGGCCGCCGAAAACTTGCCGGCGGTTCCCCCGGCGACCATGATGAGGATGTCTTCGGGGCTTGAGAATTTTGGTATTTTCCCCTCGAGTGCATCTTCACGTATCTGCCCAGCGTGATCCAGCCAGTCTTTTGGTACGGCTTTGAGTGGTGTGCCTTTGTGACATTCCTCGTTCGGCAGTAAATCACGCAGTGGTCGGGCTGTTGTGTCTTGAATCTGAAGTCGGAGATCAGATTTTGAATAGTTGTCTCGTTCGAAGGTGCGCGCATGTTCGGGAGAGACGACTAGGAGTGCCTGGTCCATTCCGTGGAGTTTGACATGGGCGATCGATTCCATAGACAGGCCCATGCTAATGGCGAGGGAACGCGCGTTTCGTGAAAGTTGGTCTCGAACTGCTCGTGGGGCTTCCGCGGCAAACAGAGTGACTGTGCTTTGATCTCGTTGAAACCCACGTTCGACATGGAGCGGTTCCCAGCAGCTAAGTTCTTCATATTCTGCTATGCAAACACCAATTTTCCCTGGCTGTCCAAGTGTTGACATGTCCACTTCGCCAGGACGGCCACCGCCAATATTTCGAACAATAAGTTGCAGCGCTCGACCGATCGTAGAGTTGGCACGTGTTCCTTGTCCGAACACATTCCGCTTAAAGTTGAGTCCGATCTCGTGCCGTATGGGTCCGTTGACAATGATGAGTGGCCCGACGAAATATGTAGTGGCCAAGACACCGTGGAGATTGAAATCATCTGTACATGCTGCTTCGAGAGCGGCGATAACGACGGGTAGATATTCCGGTTTACACCCGGCCATTACTGCATTGATTGCAACCTTTTCTATCGTGGCCGGTGCCAGGTTTGGAGGGACCGTAGCGACGATGTCTGTCGGTGCGCGTGAGGTGCCCTCCAACATTCGAAGCACACGATCTTCTGTCGGCGGCACGATCGGAAGACCGTCGGTTAATCCTTGTTCGTCAAGAAATTCATACAGGTCAAGGTCAACTGGAACGTTCACGCGCCGAGCACCGAGAAGTTGAGTGCCTCGTCTCACGGCTAGTCGACGAGCTATGTCTGGATCGTGCACGCGTGAACCGCAACCAGGTCTGAAATCAGGCAGCGTTATTCCGTCGTGGTCAACGCTGGGCGGCGTCGCGTTACAGTGCGTACCCGCCAATACGAGAAGTTGCTCCATGTCGCCTTTTGACCAGCCTTCGACGCTGGCCAATACAACACGTTTCGAGTCAGTGAGGAGTACTGCAGGAACCGCGTCAAAGCCGTAGTTATCCGAGACGTCAAATTCTGTGTCGAGTAATACGGTGAAAGTTAAGAGGTACTCGTTAACGAAGCGTTCCGTTTCTGAGGGATCGTCTTGAGAGATGCCGATGACCCGAAGTCCGGAGCGGAATAGAGCTTTGTACGCGTGCTCAATTACCGGGGCTGTTAGGCGGCACGTTTCACAGTCGTGTTTAAAAAAGAACAGGAGCGTAACGGCGGAGTTGTCCGTCTCACCAAAATTGTGTATTGCCTCCGTATTATCACGGAGCGTGAATGAAGGGGCTGTTGAACCTGTAAGCGGAAGCGTCGACACGTTCTTCTTCGTATACCATACACTCTCGCCCCGTGTTGCTGCTTCCGATCGAACTCGACTTCCTCGGCTATGACTAGATCTGACTTTAGAAAGTATCTCGCTCTGTTCATGCTGTTCGCTTCCATGTTTTCGGTTGGTTTAGCTGCTGAGACGGTGGGACCTCACAGTGTGTTACAGCCTCCACAGCAGCGCCAGGATACCAACGGCGCTGAAGCACTCAGGATTTTTCTCGATTGTGGTCCATGTGATGATGATTTTTTACGTCGTGAGATTACGTTTGTGAATTACGTCCGTGATCGTCGAGATGCACAGGTGCATGTATTAGTAACCCGTGAGACCACTGGAGGGGGTGGCCGTGCCTGGACGTTAGATTTTTACGGATTGGAAATATTTGAAGGGCAGGACGATCAACTCATCTTTTACACGACGCAGGACGACACCGATGACAGCGAGCGACAGGCGCTTGCGCGAACGTTACGCCTCGGTTTGGTACGTTATGCAGTTCAGACCCACGTTGGTCAGGAGTTGGATGTGACTACGCTGTCTCCTGGTTTTGTCGCGGGTGCGAGGCAATCGAATGCGCAGCCCGACGATGACCCCTGGAGTTTTTGGGTTTTTCGGACTCGTTTCCGCATGTACGCGGACGCAGAAGAGCGCGACGAGACGCGTTCTATTGCGACATCTTTCTCGGCTAACCGCACCACTGATGCATGGAAGATTCGCCTTGGTGTTAACGCAAACTATCGCGAGGATACCTACGAATTAACGGATTCGACGTTCACACATGTTCGTCGTAACAATGCGTTGGATGCCCGTTTTGTTAAGAGCGTAGGCGAACATGTTGGCTTGGGTTTTGGTGGTTCTGCGGTCACTTCTAGTTTCAGAAATCAGGATCTGACATTGCGTATTGCGCCGGCCATCGAATACAACTTTTTCCCCTACTCAGAATCAACTAGACGGCAATTTACGGTTTCCTATTCTGCTGGTTACAACTCCTTTCAATACGACGAGGCGACGATTTTTGGGAAGTTCGAGGAACAACGTGTCAATCATGCTCTGCAGACTTCATTTGAGGTTAATGAACCGTGGGGGGAAAGTGATGTTACGGTTGAATTTTCGCAGTTTCTTGATAACGCTGACCAACGTCGGTTGGTGATATTTGGAGAGATTGATATTCGCTTATTCCGAGGATTCTTTCTCAATTTTGAAGGACATAGTTCGCTGATTCGCGATCAGATTTATTTGCCAAGGCGGGACGCGACAGATTCAGAAATTTTGGTTCGTCAGAGACAATTGGCCACTGACTACGAGTGGGAGTTTCGTGTCGGTTTGACCTACTCGTTTGGATCAATCTTTAACAATGTCGTCAATTCTCGCTTTGCGGGATCCAGCGGTGGTTTTATTCGCTCGTTTTAGTTCCATTGTGTCCCACCGTTACAGTTGGCTTCTCACTATTCAGGCAAAGCGAAAGCGACCAATTCAGGTACGGGCACGGCACCGACAGTTAATGCGACGTATTGCCGGCCGTCGATCATGTACGTCATCGGCGTCCCGATGGCTCCACCGGGAAGGTCGACGGAGCCGAGTTCGTTGCCGGTTGCCTTATCAAAGGCGACTAATCGAGGTCCATTGTTAGTCCCTCCAGTGGTTAAGGCAAACAATAAGAAGTCGGGCGTGACTAGCGGTCCGGCACGGCTACTGTCACCACCCAAGGGAGGCAGATTAAGTTCGCGCAGGAGTTGGTGATTCCGAATTCGGTCGCCGTCGCCCATCGGTTTCATCCAAACATGATCGCCAGTGTTGAGGTCAATTGCGGTCATACGTGAATACGGAGGCTTAAACAGTGGAAGCCCTTGAGGCATTTGCGGACGCGTTCGTGTTTCACCTCGACGTTCGATGACATCGAGCGTCGCACCTTCATCTGGAAGGGGTTCGCGATATTGCATGACTGAGTAGGCATTCGCTGAAGGGACGTAAAGGATTCCAGTCGTTGGATCAAATCCAGCACCAGACCAGTTTGCTCCGCCGCCCGAACTGGGACGTTGGATAGTGCCATCCCACGTGGGCGGCGTAAAAATTGGCCCGAGGCGGTAATCTGACACCGCATCAAGTGCCATTTGCCTTATTTCTGGTGTGAAGTCGACTAAATCATCTATTTCGGCGCCTTGGTATTCAAATGGTTCTGGCTTTGTGGGAAAGGGCTGTGTCGGAGATGGGACTTCACCGGGGACATCCGTGTCGGTTGCGACCGGACGTTCTTCGATCGGCCAGATGGGTTCTCCTGTTTCACGATTAAAGACATAGGTGAAGCCCTGCTTACTGATTTGGGCAAGCGCTTTTACTGGCTGTCCATTAACGACGACGTCGACGAGGTTTGGTGCCGCCGGAAAGTCCCAATCCCACAAACCGTGGTGTACGGCTTGGAAGTGCCACTCGCGTTGTCCCGTTTCGATATCGAGTGCCACGACGCTTTCCGCAAAAAGGTTGTCCCCGAGTCTGTGTCCGCCGTAATAATCCGGCGCTGGCGTATTTGTTGGGAGGTAGATCAGTCCGAGTTCAGGATCCGCACTCATCATTGTCCAGACGCCAACTTTTCCTGTGTGCCGCCATGAGTCGCCGGCCCACGTATCGTTGCCGTATTCATCGCCCTGCGGGATAGTGTGAAACGTCCACTTCGTCCTTCCGCTGATCGGGTCAAAGCCGCGCATCCAGCCGGGAGGTGCTTCCTTGGTAATGTTGAACGACGAGATGGATGCTGGCGTAATAACCGTGTCGCCAACAACGAGTGGTGGTGACTGTACCGAATACAGCAGCGCATTCAACCAGTCACGGTCACCCCGATCGGATCTTGGGAGATCGGCGATGAGGTCGAGTCGGCCGTTGTTGCCGAAGTCTGCGCACGGCTCACCAGTTTTAGCGTCAACGCAGATGAGGTAGCCACTCCCGGTCCCGGCAAAGATACGTTCATGTTCGCGGTCTGGTCCGTCTGACCAATATGCCACACCACGTTGATTCCAGCGCGCCGTCATGGTGGTGGTGCCTTCCTCGTAGGACTTGGGGTTGTAGACCCAAAGTGTTTCGCCGGTGATCGCGTCGATCGCTGCGATCTGAGATGTCGGCATGTTGATGAACAGGCGTCCGCCGACCATTAGAGGCGTCGCTTTGAGGTTCGTCAGATAGGGAGGCTGTCCATCACGCCATCTTTCCGGATCTTGGCGGAGGAGTTCCTCAAATATAAGCGGTGCCTCTGCCCTCCATTCCCCTCCACCAGGCGTGTCGAGACTGAGGTAGGCGTCCGCGGACTGCCACCTCCAGGCGATCTCTAGGTTTTCAAAGTTTTCACTGTTTACCTGATCAAGAGGTGAGTATTTCGACCCTCCGAGGTCGCCTCCGTATGTGGGCCACTCGCCATTGGTCGGGGCTCCCTGTTGGGCAAGAATGGGTGCGGATGCAGTTGCCACGAAAATAAAGACGAAAGAGATGGTCCAAAAGTTGGCTCGATTCCACATGCTGTCCTCACTCAAAGTGTAAACGACGGTGTGTGCCATGATACCGCAGGGTAGAATGCAGCATGGCACCTACGTCACGGGTTGGCCTCATGGCGGCATGCGTTCTGACCTGCATTAGTTTTGAGTTAGTGTGGAGCGCTGGGCAAGTTCTAGTAGCGTCCTCAGCCCAAGATCGTCCTCAGCCTGCCCCGGATCTGTATCACTGGGTGTTACCTGTTAATGAATCGGGAGTCGAGGTTGCGACCCTTCATCCTAATGATTGTTATGTCGTCCAGCAGGCGCAGGGAAATGGTTATTTTGGTTTGCCAACAGCTGTTTTGAGGCAATATCAAAGCCAACTTTCGGCGGCGTTTACCCACTCCGTTGACGATGATTCGTCCCCTCTCGAATGCACGGAGCGAAGTTGCCTCGACCTTCGTCAGATTATCGATGCATTGGAATTAGAATTGGAGTCAGTAAATAGTCGCCAGGTGCGAAACGTTGCGCATCGCCCCTCGCCCGTCGATTCGTTTTTTGGGGGAGCCTATACCGATGTTGGCTCGTCGGATAGAGGGCGGTTTCGGAATGCGCCTGAACAGCGGATGATTTTTCAGCATTTAGCAACAGCTCGTCGTGACAATTGTTATGAGGCCAAGTTGCCTCGCACTCTCACAATTCACGTGCGAGGTTACGGACGACAAACCGGGCAGAGTGGCATATACCAAGGGTTTTTGTATATTGAACATCATCATCCAGAGATTGCCGGTCAAACAACGGCGGATTAGAAAGCACGATAGACAAACGACAGGGAGACATGCCTGATGACTAAATTGTTTACAAAGCGTGTGGTGAGCAGTGCCTCGATTGTAATGATGGGTCTTACGGTAACAGCTATTTGGGCGCAGGAAACTGACCCGACGGATGGTCAAGCTGCGTATCGATTTGAAGAGATAGCCGATGGTGTGTTCTTTGCGGCGGGCACTGGAATTATGACGACGATGAGCAACTCAATGGTGATCGTTAATGATGACCATGCGATGCTTGTTGATACGAGTGTGACGCCTGCTGCGGCTAGAAAATTAGTAGCCGAAATTCGAGAAGAGGTAACGGAAAAACCTATCCGTTATGTGTTTAACTCGCACTACCATTTTGATCATGCACATGGTAACCAGATCTTTGACGATAGTGTCGAGATTATTGGCCATGAATATGTACGGCTACAACATTTAGCGAGCCCTTTGATTCAACGGACAAATCGGACGTTTTCAGCTGCTATTCCACCACGGATAGACAGGCTGAAGGAACAGATTGCTGCCGAATCGGATGCTGCTGAACGCGAGCAGCTACAGTTCGATCTTCGTATCACCGAGGCGCATTGGAATGCGCTTCAAGAGACGGAGGTGAGAGCGCCGAATATTACGTATACCGACAAGATGACCTTAGTTGAAGGTGGCCGGGAAGTGCAGTTGCATTTTGTCGGGCGCGGACATACGGGCGGAGACACGATGGTTTTCCTCCCGGAAGAGCGGATTGTATTTACCGGAGATTTTTTTCAAGGTAGTCCAGGAGCACATCGGATGGCCTATATGGGTGATGGTTTCGTCAATGAATGGCCTGCGAGCCTTGAGAACCTTAAAGGGCTCGATTTTGATCTGATCGTGCCTGGTCATGGTGAACCATTTCGCGATCGACAGCAAATTGATGATTTACAGAACTTTATGCGTGATCTATGGACACGGGTTTCGGACCTTCGCTCACAGGGCTTAAGCTGGGAGGAGGCTGCGCGGCGTATTGACATGAGTGACTATGCGTCCATGTACGGGGCGAGTGCAGAAAATATTGATACTCGGGCGGTTCTCAGGATTTATGAAGTGTTGCAGATTCAACATCCCATGTAGTGGTGCTCTGCGTCAGTAGCACGCTGTTTCTGACACTTCACACGTAAGCGATAGGGTTCAGTCGTAACGTATGGTGTTGTGTGCCTTCGGACAGAGGCACTTTAAACCAGTCGCGTGGACAAGCCGATGTCGAGTCATTCCAATCAACCGTGGTACCGAACCGTCACTCCCGAGCAATGGAAAGCTTTCCTCGCGACGTTTCTGGGATGGCTTCTTGTTGGTTTCGATTTCACCATCATGACTTTCATTCTGGTCGACATCCAGAACAGTTTTACTGTGAACAGTGCTCTTGCGGGGGCTCTCGGAACAGTTACGTTGGTGTTTAGGTTGGTTGGTGGTTTTGGTGCTGGACTAATGGCTGACCGCTGGGGACGTAAGCTTCCACTGATGCTATCGATTCTCTGGTTTTCCCTTTTTGCCTTTTTGAGTGGATTTTCTACTTCATATGCCATGTTGTTCGCCTTCCGTGCATTGTTTGGAGTGGGGATGGGAGGAGAATGGGCGGCGGGCATGCCACTTGCGATTGAACACTGGCCAACAAGGCTCAGAGGGTTGGTGTCCGGTTTACTACAGGGCGGTTTTTACTGGGGGTATATCGCGTCAGCGCTGGCATTTCATTATGTGTACCCGCTGTTTGCAGAGATTTCAGATCCGTTCAGTGACGTCCAGGGGGCCTCGGTAGGATGGCGTGTTGTGTTCTGGATCGGAGTGATTCCAGCGTTGCTGGTGTTATGGATTAGATCAGGTGTAAACGAAAGTCCGGTGTGGTTGGCAAGGCAAAAAAAGTTCAAAGTATCGGAGTCGCCAGCAGTGGCGAACCAGATTTCTATCTCCCATCTCATGCGAACGGACTTGTTATGGACCACTGTCCAGACATCGCTCCTGATGGGTGCGTTTATGTTTTCGTACTACTCCATCACATTTTGGTATCCGACGCTTCTACAAGAGCTTGGTCGAGGGACACTCGGTTACGTTGTGATGTTTAATCTTGGTGCCGTTGCGGGAATGGCTTTTTGGGGGTGGATGTCGGAAACTCGTTTGGGGCGACGGGGAGCGGTGTCGCTGGCGGCGGCTATTGGAGTAATTTCGATTCCCGCTTACGTAGCCGGAACATCAGTCCAGACACTTACCTTGGGCGCCGTCCTGATGGGCGCTTGTGGAACCGGTGTGTGGGGAATGGCTCCGTCGTATTTGACCGAGCGTTTTCCTACGGCCGTAAGAGGTGTTGGGTCTGGATTGGTGTATCACGTGGGTGCGGCGATCGGTGCGATGACGCCGCTTGTCTTGGGGCGACTTCAGGATAATGGGATGAGTGTAGCGGCTGCGATGCAGCTTTGTATTGCGCTGTCAGGAGTACTCGTTGCTGTGATGGTCTGGATGGGGCCGGAAACGAGGGGGAAAGAATTCGTTCCAACAGAATCTTAAGTAAACCGAACGAGTGTTTTTCGTGATGGTAACCAGTGTGAGGAGAGTGGTATGAGGCGGGAACGAGTACTAATGGTAGGTTCCATGCTCGTAGCGTCGTGTTTCGGCGGTATGGCTATGCATCTTTTTTTCGAGAGTGGAGTTCGAGCGCAAGGGAGACCGGAAGTTCTGACAGCAAGCCAACTCAATATCGTCAGTGACAACGGGACGCTCCGAGGTGTTCTTGCTGGAACGGACGAGCGAGGAATGGCCTCATTGACCTTCTATGATGATTTTGGCCAGGTCCGGAGCTTGGTTGGCTTGCAGCCAGATGGGACCCCTGTAATTCGACTTCTCGACTCAAGCGGACAGGCCCGTCTATTTGCGACTGTCCAGGGTGACGATGCTGTCGCCGTCCTTGGTGCAGATACCGGCCCTCAGGTTATGGTGGGTTCGATTCAAGGAAGCACTCTAATACGCTTGGGAGAGCAGACGGAAAACCGACTTCAGTTCCAGGTAACCCCAACGGGACTACCACGCGTAGCGTTATCAGACCACACGGGAAACGAGGCACTCTCACTGTCTGTGGCCGCTAACGCCGCACCAGAGGTAGCACTGTCCACGGAGGGACGATCAAGGGCA
>Ga0310344_10004687_pt1 | contig 10147 bp, 7 predicted proteins | sample HC15DNA20200_MG_FD_203801 | JGI IMG/M metagenome (GOLD analysis project Ga0310344, IMG submission 203801) | Marine microbial communities from station ALOHA, North Pacific Subtropical Gyre - HC15-DNA-20-200_MG | ecosystem: Environmental > Aquatic > Marine > Oceanic | place: Pacific Ocean: North...
ATTCGATGGTTTCCCACGAACGATACCACAAGCTGAGGGTTTGGCGACCGCCGGGGTAAAAATTGATCGAGTTATAGAGATCGTTGTGGCTGACGATGAAATTATTCGTCGTATGTCTGGGCGGCGGGTTCATCCCGGTTCCGGCCGGAGTTACCATCTCGAGTTTAAGCCGCCGAAGATAAGCGGGAAAGACGATGAAACTGGTGAAAATCTGATTCAGCGAGACGATGACGTTGAAACCACTGTCAGGGAGCGTCTCCGGGTTTACCACGAACAGACCAAGCCACTTGTCAGTCATTATAAAAATGTAGCGTTAGCGGCCGAGGAAACGGACTTTCGATGTATTGACGGAATTGGGACAGTAGAAACAATACGAGATCGGATTTTTTCGGCACTAAAATAACGCATAAAAATATTAACGCTGAAAAAAGTCTTCCCATGACCAGTCGGCTAACTTAAAAAATTTAATTTGTAATAAGTGCAGATTAGGGCACGTTGTGTTTTCTGTTGCTCTAATCCACTGTTGCAATAAAAACACAAAACTGATTAATCAATTCAAGAATTTTACTATAATCGATTGCACATCGAGTTGTTGTGATGTATATAAACAAATGTGGTGTTGCGTTTTAATCTCAACCAAGTATTTAAGGGGGGGCTTTTGTTATGGCGAAAGCGAAAAAGAAGGCTGCGAAAAAGAAATCCGCGAGCCGTAAGAAATCGACTGGTAGGAAGAAAGTAGTTAAGAAGAAGGCGACTAAGAAGAAAGCCGCCAAAAAGAAAGTAGCTAAGCGGAAGGCGACTAAGAAGAAAGCCGCCAAAAAGAAAGTAGCTAAGCGAAAGGCGACTAAGAAGAAAGCCGCCAAAAAGAAAACTGCTAAAAAGAAAGTAGCTAAGCGAAAGGCGACTAAGAAGAAAGCCGCCAAAAAGAAAACTGCTAAAAAGAAAGTAGCTAAGCGAAAAGCTACCAAGAAAAAAGCTACCAAGAAAAAAGCCACCAAGAAAAAAGCCACCAAGAAAAAAGCGAGTAAGAAGAAAGCAAGCAAAAGGCGTCCGGCAAGGAAAAAGGCCGCCAAAAAAAAGTAGTATCTGATGCGGCGAAAGCGCGAGCGGCCGAACGTGAAAAGAAAGCACGGGTGCAGCGTGAGGTCGCAGAGGCAAGGGCAAAAATAGCTGCACGCAAGGAGGCGGCGCGGATCCGCAGAGCGGAGCATCATAAACGCGACGCTATGGGACGCGCGATTAGCGCATTTGCGAAGAAGTGGGAGCGCGATTACGATCGCAAGCATAGTAGCTAGCAGAGGTAGTGTCGACGCCGCTTCGCCTTCGGCAAAGCCGGACACGCTTCAGGACCCAGCGCCTAAACCTTTTGGCCTCGCCCTTATAGGGCGGGGCCTTTTTATTTTCTTACTTGGATCCCCTACGGCCGCGTGTGGCAAGGTCGATAATTGGATCTCCGTTCTATCCAGTATCAAATTGCCGACGGCTTTAAAGACATTTCTAGCTGATACCGTTTGCAGATGGCGGTGGCTGCTATACAAAATACCTGTCAAAACACTCTGACATGAACAATGTGAATTCTATTCTTCAGAGTGGTTCTGACGTTTCGTATTTTGTAGGGGCGCATAGATGGCTTGATAAGGATTACTACGGTTACGAAGTGCTGCATCATCTAAGTAAAAAATGCACGATCACGAGGGTCATTTTTCTTTGGTGAAATTCTTGCTACGTCATTTGGCGCTATGGTCGTTGCTGTTTTTTGTCGCCTATTTGATATGGCTTGATTATAAAGTAGGTCAGTCGTTCGCGGATCGTCAGTGGGCGGTGCCAGCACGATTATTTGCGAGTCCGCTCGAGTTGTATAGCGGTATGCGCCTTGATCCGAGCGACTTAGAAATGACGCTGCGGCAACTCGGGTACGACAGCGATACAGCTTACGGTACTGCAGGAACATTCACCAGTAACCTCAATGGCCTAACAATACACTCCAGGGGGCATCGTTTCCCTGACGGTGCTGAACCCGCGCGGAGCTTCGACATTCGTTTTACGAATGGTGTCGTTACTAGCCTCGTAGATACCTCATCGGGTGACCCTCTAGCATTAGCCAGACTAGAGCCGGTAGAGATTGGTCGCATAAATCCTAATGAATTTGAAGATCGCGTGCTGTTGTCGATCGCAGATACCCCGAGCCGGCTTCTGAAGATTTTGCTTGCGGTGGAGGATCGCAGGTTTTATAGCCATATCGGCGTGGATCCTATCGGGATAGCGCGAGCGGTAATTAGCAATCTGACGTCGGGCAGTATTGAGCAAGGCGCGAGCACAATCACGCAACAACTGGTCAAGAATCTGTATTTATCTAACCGACGAACCTATGGAAGAAAAATTCGAGAAGCCTTGATGGCAATTTCGCTGGAACGGCAGTACGACAAGGATGAGATCGTAGAGGCTTACTTAAATGAAATATTTCTGGGTCAGGATGGTAATCGGGCGATCCATGGCTTTGCTTTAGGTGCAAAATTTTATTTCGGAAAGGAGATTCACGAACTCAGTCTCGCAGAGTCGGCAACACTGGTAGGAATGGTTAAGGCTCCCAGCGCGTACAACCCAATTCGCAATCCAGATGCAGCGAAATCGCGGCGAGATCTCGTGCTTGACTTACTGCTTAAGCAAGGACTGATTACTGGAGAGGAGCATTTTCGCGCAACTATGAGTCCAATCCCAGTACGCAACCGCGCTCTAGTTGGAGTTCGCAGCAATACTGCATTCATCGATTTGGTTCACGCCCAATTGAAGCGTGACTATCGAGACGAGGATCTAAAGCAAGTTGGACTGAATGTTTACACGACCTTAGATTTACATATTCAACAAGTAGCTCAGTCTATGGCAAGCCGTAATTTGGCGGCAATTGAAATGGACCAGGATCTTGAACCAAATTCGCTAGAGAGTGCCGTGGTTGTCATCGACCCTCGAACTGCCGAACTCAGAGCGTTGGTAGGTAGTCGAGAAGCATTCAATGTTGGATTTAATCGTGCACTTAATGCACGACGATCGATCGGATCGTTGGTGAAACCATTTGTCTATTTGGCAGCTTTAGAACAAACCCGACGATTCAATGTGTTATCCGCTCTTGATGATAAGCCGATTAAGTTAACGGGCGCCGACGGCGTTGTATGGTCGCCAAGTAATTACGATGGAAAGCCGCATGGGAAGATTTCATTACGCGACGCTTTGGTTCGCTCGTACAACTTGGCAACGGTGAATCTCGGCATGAAGATTGGTGTAGGGCGAGTAATTCGAAGGCTACAAAAATCGGGACTTGCACGCGAAGTACACGATTTCCCGTCCTTATTACTCGGCGCAATCGAATTAAGCCCGATAGAGGTAGCAAGCTTGTATCAGGTCATCGCGAATGATGGCTATAAGGTTCCGCTGCGGGCGATCCGTTCGGTTGCAGATGCGCAAAACTCGACCTTGACTCGTTACGGGCCACGCGTCGAACAGGTTATTGAAGCTGCTCCTGCGTATTTGCTTCAATATCTTCTTACGAGAGTCGTTACGGAAGGAACGGCGAACGCTGCTGCGCTCGCGTTGCCTGGGCAACTACCTCTGGCGGGTAAAACTGGCACAAGTAACGACGGACGTGATAGCTGGTTTGCTGGATTTAGTGAGAATTTCTTGTCAGTGATATGGATAGGACGTGATGATAACGGTAAGACTGGTTTGACAGGGGCGAGTGGCGCACTAAGACTTTGGACAGCCTTAATGCGACAGATCGGAGCAACGCCCTTTCGGATAACTCAACCTGAAGGGCTTCAATTTAGTTGGGTGACGCCAACTGGGATAGCGATTCTACCTGCAAAATGTAGGGCAGCTGTCCGGATCCCGCTTGCATTACCCCATGGCTTGCCAATCCGAAGAAATTGTGACGAAACTGAAGAGAGAGGGTTCGACCTGTGGGGACAGTTTCGAGGGTTATTCCATTGAGCAGTATAGGGTTTCGTGTTGCTTTAGCTATACTTCTTTGCTCGGCAGCAGCTGGTTGCGCAAATTTGAGACCCGCCCAAATTATTGATCGGACCCTAGACCCCAAAAAACCTGGCGCAAGCGTAGATGCCACGCTTAAGTCACAATCTGATAGGGATGGTTCGGAGATGAGAAAGCCCGAGCTCCGACAGCACGGCCATATTCCGGCTGAAGCTGCGACACAGCAACTGCTAACGGCAGTAAATGTCGAAATCGAGCGGGGTAATTATGATGTGGCTACGGCAAGTATTGAACGGGTCTTGCAAATAAACCCCGACGATGCGTGGGCATGGCACAAACTAGCGCTGCTCCATTTTGTTCGAGAGAACTATACCCAGGCTAAAAGTATTGCACTTCGATCCAACGCGTTGCCCAGCGCTACTGGACGTGTTGCCGCGGCAAATTGGTTTTTGATTGCTGACATCGCGCGCGCGACTGGTGACCTAACTGCGGCGAACGTAGCCTACGGAAAGGCAAAATCTCAATTGAACAGCGAACCGTAGAGTAAGAAAAAAGAAAACTCTACCTTTATGTAGTTTGCTGGAGCAATTTTCAAAAGTAACTATCTAGTAAAGTGAGTATTCCCCATTTTGGTCAGACTGAGGGGTACTCCCTAGGGCATGGAAGGGATAACCGATTTAAAGGTCATTTTGACTTACGCTCACCTTCTCGACACGACCACATAGCTTGAAAAAACAAGAGGTAACGATTAATATCTCCCACTTGACAATTGCGGGGTGGAGCAGTCTGGCAGCTCGTCGGGCTCATAACCCGAAGGTCGCAGGTTCAAATCCTGCCCCCGCTACCAGTATTTTTTATAAAGGCCCCGGGTTAGCGGGGCTTTTTTGCTTTTGGAGCATTGGGGTGGCGGGACAAGATGAACTTGCCGAATTATTAACTCCAACCGTCAAGGGCCTAGGTTACGCCCTACTAGGAGTTGAATGGCAGCGTTCAGGTTCGGAGTCGATTGTGCGTTTGTACATCGATAGCGAATCTGGCATTGCGGTTGAGGATTGCGCAAGGGTCTCTCGACAGGTAGGGGACGTATTGGATGTTGAACAAGCGGTTAACGGCGAGTACACACTCGAAGTATCCTCGCCAGGATTTGATAGGCCGCTGTTTACACAAGAGCAATATCGTTCGTACATTGGTGCTGAGGTTAAGGTGCGGTTGCGGGCATTAATTAACGGCCGACGGCGATTGTCGGGTACTTTAGTCGATGTGACGGATGAGTTTGTGACAGTTCGTGTTGGAGAGGAAAGATTTGATGTGCCTTACAATCTTGTTGAAAACGCACGACTCGCTCCGCGATTATCGGAGCAGGTTACCGGCCTTGAGGGTTAATGCCTGCGTTAACTGCGCATGGCTCGGTGGATAAATAGGAACGATGAACAAAGAGATTCTTACCACGGTTGATGTTGTCTCGAACGAGAAGAGCGTTAGCAAAGAGATAATTTTCGAAGCGCTAGAGCTAGCTCTAGCGAGCGCTACGAAGAAACGGTACTCAGATGAAATAGATGTCAGGGTCGCGCTTGACCGAGAGACCGGCGATTACGCCGCGTTCCAGCGCTGGGAAATCGTCGATAAGATCGCTTTTGCTGAAGAAATAGAGGTCGATGATCTTAATAACGTGGTGCTCGAATACAAAGAACGACAAATCTGGTTGACTGATGCTTTAAAAATTAACCCGGATTACACGGCTGGAGAATTTGTCGAAGAGCCACTGGAGGCCGCAGAATTCGGAAGGATTGCGGCGCAAATTGCCAAGCAAGTGATAGTCCAAAAGGTTCGCGAAGCAGAGCGCGCACAAGTTGTCGAAACCTTTCAAGACCGAGTTAATGAACTTGTCATGGGTGTTGTGAAGCGAGTTGAGCGTGGCAATATTTTTGTTGACCTCGGGGGCAACGCTGAAGCGGTTGTATTGAAGGAGCATGTTATACCTCGTGAGCTCGTGCGGCCGGGCGATCGCATACGAGGTTATTTGTATGATGTGCGTTCAGAAAAACGCGGGCCACAACTGTTCGTTAGTCGGACGTCCAAAGATCTGTTGGTGGAACTCTTTAAGCTCGAAGTGCCTGAGATTGGTGAGGGTTTAATTCAGATTCTCGGGGCAGCTCGTGATCCAGGATTGCGAGCGAAGATTGCGGTTCGGAGTCAAGACCCTCGAATTGATCCAGTTGGTGCTTGCGTTGGGATGCGGGGCTCACGGGTACAGGCTGTATCCAATGAACTCGGAGGTGAGCGCGTCGACATCATATTGTGGGACGAAAATCCTGCGCAGTTCGTTATCAACGCTATGTCGCCGGCAGAGGTGGTGTCTATCCTCGTTGACGAGGATGCTGGGAGCATGGATGTTGCAGTGAGTGAAGAACAATTATCCCAGGCGATCGGACGCAATGGCCAAAATGTGCGTTTGGCCAGCCAGCTGACTGGTTGGGAACTCAACGTCATGAATGAATCGGACGCCGAGAGTAAGAGCGAAGAGGAAACGCAGAAGAGTCAAAAAGTTTTTATGGAACTGCTTGACGTAGACGAAGAAATAGCCGTAATCCTAGTGCAAGAAGGTTTTGCGACAATTGAGGAAGTAGCCTACGTTCCGGAGCAGGAAATGCTCGATGTAGAGGAATTTGATGAACAATTGGTCCGAGAATTGCGTCAACGAGCGAAGGATCTTCTGCTAACTCGAGCTATTGCGTCCGAAGAACGCTTAGGCGACGCGCGGCCGGCAGAAGATCTACTTAGTATGAATGGAATGGATGAAGATCTTGCTTATAAACTTGCCGCAGCTGGGGTCGTCACGATGGAAGATCTCGCAGAACAAGCCGTCGATGACATCTTAGAAATAGAGGGAATCGAGTCCGAACGAGCCGGTGAACTCATTATGACAGCGCGTGCCCCTTGGTTCGATGGAGCTGAAGAAGGTTCTTCGGAGGGGCGTGATGGCTGAAGTAACAGTAAAACAGTTTGCGGATGTGGTTGGTGTAACGATCGAACGGCTGCTAACGCAACTTGACGAGGCCGGTCTATCAGACAAGCGATCAGGCGACCTAATTTCAGATGAGGAGAAGTCGCAACTCCTGACGCATTTGCGCCGCGCACACGGTAAGGATGAGACTGGTACTGAACCATCTAAAGTTACTCTGAAGCGGAAGACTGTCACGGAGTTAAAGGTGCCAGCGGAGCGGACACGAATGCGTTCGCGACCGAAAGCGGGTCCATCGAAAACAGTAAGTGTGGAGTTCCGACGTAAACGGACTTATGTAAAGCGTAGTGTTGTCGCGGAAGAAGAAGCATCGCGGATTGAGAAAGAGACTGCTGAGCGTGATCGCGTTCGGGCTGCAGAAGAAGCTGTCATTCGGGAAGCGGAGGAGGCGAGGGCCGCAATTCAGGCTGAAAAAGAAGCGGCTGAGGCCGCCTTAGTCGCGGCGGAGGAGGCACGCCTTGCTGCTGTTGCAGAGGCTAAAGCACAGGCCGAAGCAGAGGCTCGAAGTGCAGAGGAAGCGGCAAAGCAGGCTGAAGATATTGTAGCGGAAATGCCGCCTGAAACAATCGTTCCTGTGGAGGAGCTAGTTGCCCAGGTTCGGGCAGAGCCCTCGGCTCCTGCCCCAGCAACGACAGAAACACGACGTGGTAAAGGTGGTGACAAACGCGACCCAAAATCGACTCGTTACGGACGCAAGGAACTGCATGTAGCGAGCGATAAGTCTGGACGTCGCCGCAAAAAGCCAGGTGCCCGGCGTGTGGTTGCTCCTGCGGCCGCGAAGCACGGATTCGAACGTCCAACCGAACCTGTTATACGCGAAGTTGCAATTTCAGATAACCTGACCGTTGCAGAGCTTGCTCAACGGATGTCTGTAAAAGCTGCTGAAGTCATAAAAGTGATGATGACTTTGGGCAGTATGGCGACGATTAATCAAGTGCTCGATCAAGATACGGCTATGATCGTTGTCGAAGAGATGGGTCATAAGGCCAAGCTGATCCGAGAGAATGCGATTGAGGAAGATCTCCTGGACACGACAGCACAATCGGAGGTTGAGGCTTTAACTCGTGCGCCTGTGGTCACGATCATGGGTCACGTTGACCACGGAAAGACATCATTGCTGGATTATATCCGTGACACGAAGGTGGCGGATGGTGAGGCTGGCGGGATAACACAACATATAGGTGCGTACCGAGTGGTTACCGATCACGGATCGGCAACATTTCTTGATACGCCAGGTCATGAAGCATTTACAGCCATGCGTTCTCGTGGGGCCAAGGCCACTGATATCGTTATTCTTGTTGTTGCTGCAGATGATGGTGTGATGCCGCAAACGGAGGAGGCAATCCAGCATGCGAAAGCTGGTGCTGTGCCGATGATCGTTGCGGTGAATAAAATGGATAAGGCCGATGCCGATCTTGATCGCATAAAACAAGAGGTGGCGAACCACGATGTTATTCCTGAAGATTGGGGGGGGGATACGCAGTTCATTCCAGTGTCAGCGTTGACCGGGCTCGGAATTGAAAGTTTGCTTGAAGCAATATCCCTACAAGCAGAACTGCTCGAATTAAAAGCGCCGTTTGATGGTCCCGCAAAAGGGATTGTGATTGAGTCGCGGCTTGATAAGGGGCGTGGTCCAGTTGCCACTGTGCTGGTTCAGGGCGGACGATTAAACCGCAGTGACATACTGCTGGCAGGGACAGAGTTTGGCCGAGTGAGGGCCATGACCGACGCGCGCGGTGAGCCAGTCGATAGCGCTGGGCCGTCTGATCCGGTGGAAATACTCGGGTTGTCGGGTACCCCAAACGCGGGCGACGAAGCTGCGGTGGTCGAAGATGAGCGTAAAGCTCGCGAAATATCCAGTTTTCGAAGTGATCGAGATCGGGAAACGAAACTCTCACGGCAACAGACCTCGAAGCTCGATAATATGTTTACCCAGATGAAAGATGGTGACCTCTCTCAGGTTCGGGTTATGTTAAAAGCGGATGTTCAAGGTTCTAGTGAGGCCTTGACTGATGCATTGAGTAACTTGACACACGACGAAGTGCGAGTAGAGGTCGTCTCTAGTGGAGTTGGTGGTATTAATGGATCCGATGCTAATCTCGCACTGGCCTCCGATGCCATGATAGTTGGCTTCAATGTTCGTGCTGATGCGTCGGCACGTAAAGTCATCGAAGATGAAGGCTTAGAGTTACGCTACTACAGTGTCATTTACGATGTTATAGATGATGTCCGGGCAATGGTTACTAATTTATTGGCGCCGGAAATTCGTGAAACTATTATTGGGGTTGCCGAAGTGCGGGATGTATTTAGGTCATCGAAGATGGGTTCTATTGCAGGTACGATCGTCTCAACAGGTGTTGTAAAACGCAGCAGCCCAATCCGAGTGCTTCGTGACAACGTTGTGATTTACGAAGGTGAACTAGAATCTCTTCGGCGCTTTAAAGATGATGTTACTGAAGTTAAATCAGGTACTGAATGTGGTATCGGTGTTAAAAATTATAACGATGTAAAACCAGGTGACCAAATTGAAGTATTCGAGCGTGTGGAAATTGCGCGGACGGCGTAGTGGGTGCTGATCGTCAAATTGAATTGGTCGTGAAAAGTGCCTAGGTAACCCGGACATGGGTCTATAATGCCCCGTGAATTTAGTAGGACCGTCCGCGTCGCACAAACAATTAAGCGGGCCATTGCCACACTTGTCAGTGACTGGATGCGCGAACGTCAGTTCGGCATGGGGTCGGTTACGGCGGTTGACGTTTCACCAGATATGACGCAATCACGAGTCTATGTGAGTGTATACGGGTCCGAGGATAAGTTTGCTACGCTCGCAGAATTAAATAACCACGCAGGCCGTTTTCGCCACCTCCTCAGCAAGGAAGTACGATTACGGAATATACCAGCACTAAAATTTGTCCTGGATGAGTCGATAGAGCATGGTGCCGGGATGACTCAAATGCTCGAGTCTCTTAGGTCCGAAAGTCAGGATGACTGATCAACCTGAATATCAATCTCCGAAGCGCGACGTTACTGGAATTTTTCTTCTAGACAAGCCGGCCGGTATTAGTTCAAACGAAGCATTGCAACGCGTAAAACGGATATTTGGTGCAAAAAAAGCTGGACACACCGGTAGTTTAGATTTAATCG
>Ga0310344_10004688_pt1 | contig 10144 bp, 13 predicted proteins | sample HC15DNA20200_MG_FD_203801 | JGI IMG/M metagenome (GOLD analysis project Ga0310344, IMG submission 203801) | Marine microbial communities from station ALOHA, North Pacific Subtropical Gyre - HC15-DNA-20-200_MG | ecosystem: Environmental > Aquatic > Marine > Oceanic | place: Pacific Ocean: North...
TTCTTTAAGATTTCCTAAAACATCTTCAAATTTATTCCAATTTTCATTTTCATTATGTTCATAACCCAGTCTACCAAACATATTAGTATTTCTCTCGGGCCAATGAAGTTGATATAAGTCGATATAATCAGTTTGAAGTCTCTTTAAACTTCCATTCAATGCCTCAGTGATATTTTTTTTATCGTATTGATTTCCTCCACCTCTTACATAGGGTCTCATAGGTCCAGCCACTTTTGTTGCAAGTATTACTTTCTCTCTCTTTTTTGTTTTTTTAAACCAATTTCCAATAATTATCTCTGTATGACCAAACGTTTTTTCTTTAGGTGGTATAGAATAAATTTCTGCTGTATCCCAAAAATTTACGCCCTGTTCTAAAGCGTAGTCCATTTGTTCAAATCCTTCTTCTTGTGAATTTTGCTCACCCCAAGTCATGGTTCCTAAGCAAATTGTACTAACATCAAGATTTGTATTTCCTAGTTTTTTGTAATTCATGAAATATTAAATATTTTTTAAGGCTTTTATGATATCTTGAAATAATAGTAAAAGAATATTATATATATATATAAATATATGGAATTTAATAAAGAAAGCATTTTAAATAAAGTAAAAACAGCACAACAATCAACTGTTGTAATGGACGAAGGCCTAAGGTCCTATATGTTAAAAGTTTATAATTACATGGCAACAGGCGTGTTGCTTACAGGAATTATTGCACTTATTTCTTTCAAGATGTCTGTTGTAACAGACTCAAGTGGAGCTATTGCAGGTTTTACTAGTATTGGTAATGCTTTATTCTTTTCAGGATTAAAATGGATAGTCATGTTAGCTCCTTTAGGAATTGTTTTTTATATGAGTTTTGGAATAAATAAAATGAGTTCATCTAAAGCGCAAACTGTATTTTGGATTTTTGCAGCGCTTATGGGATTATCATTATCTTGGATATTATTAGTTTATACTGGAGCAAGCGTTGCTAGAGTATTTTTTATAACTTCAGCAACCTTTGGTGCAATGAGTATTTATGGATATACAACCAAAAGAGATTTGACAAAATTTGGCTCATTTTTAATGATGGGCTTAATTGGAATAATTATTGCGTCTTTAGTAAATATTTTTCTTAAATCTTCAATGATGTACTTTGTAATTTCCATACTTGGGGTTTTAATATTTGTTGGACTTACTGCTTATGATACCCAAAAAATAAAAAATATGTATGCTGCGAGTGATACTGGTGAGTTGATGGGTAAAAAGGCTGTAATGGGAGCATTAACTTTATACCTAGATTTCATAAATCTTTTTATAATGCTTTTAAGGTTATTTGGTCAAAGAAGATAATTAGCCAGTTAATTTTTTCCAATTAGTACTTCTTAACATATTATTTAAATCGCTAGAATTTTTTAGAATTTTTCCGTTAGAATCAGTTACTAAATACTTCAAATTTTTGCTGCTAGGTTTAAAATTTTTACATATTTTATACATGGCATTTTCAGTAGCATTTTTGAAAACACTAAAGCCGACTTGTCTATTAGATATCGTTAAGCCATAATCTTTCCAGGATCCTTTAGATACCATTTGAGCATATAAATCTAATATAATTTTTAATTCATTTTTTTCAAAAAAAAATTTTTCCTCTATGTTTTTTAAAGAATTATTAACAACTAATTTTAAATTTCTATTCATTCATTTTATATTTATTCATTAATGGTATCTGAAAAGCAGTAAAAATAATTGTTATTGGTAACATGCCCCAAACTTTAAAATTAACCCAAAATTCTTCTGATTGAGTTCTCCACACAATTTCATTTAAAATAGCTAATGCAAAGAAAAAAAATACCCATCTTTTGTTTAATATTTCCCAACCTTCGTTTGATAAAAGAAGAGATTTACCTAAAATTTTTTTTAAGATCGGTTCATTAGTAAAATTCTTTCCGAAAAGTAAAGCTAGGCCAAATAATATATTTATAATTGTAGGTTTAATGTAAATAAAGATAGCATTATCAAAATAAATGGTTAATCCTCCAAAAAAAGAAATTAATATCCCACTAAGAAGAGGCACCATAGGAATTTTTTTTTCAATAATCCAAACAATTCCCAAAGATATTATTGTTGTAATTATTAAAGGAGGGATAGCAATTTTTAAATTTTTATCACTATTATAGTAAAATAAAAAGAATACCAATAGAGGTCCAAAGTCTGTGACAAATTTGACAAAAGATCTATTCACAATAGATTATATTAACAGATTAATTAAACTTTTATATTTTTTTATTGATTTTTTTTATTAAATATTCATATTTAAGATAATGGGAATTCAAAAAGCTAAATTTTCAATAGGCGATATAGTAAAGCATAAACATTTTGATTTTAGAGGCGTCATTTATGATGTAGATTTTGAATTCAATAATTCAGAAGAGTGGTATCAGTCCATTCCCAAAAATGTTAGACCAAGAAAAGATCAGCCTTTTTATCATTTATTGGCAGAAAATGATGAAGTTACTTATGAGGCTTACGTATCTGAACAAAATTTACTTAACGATGATTCTGATGAACCTATTAAACATCCTTTGATAAATGAAATTTTTTCAGGCAAAAAGGGATCAGGGTATTTTAAGCCTTCAAATTAAAGTATTATTAGTCATTTTTTAAACACAATTATTTCAAATCTCCGACATATAAACATTGTAATTTTTCATAGTATTTTGACCAAGGGTGCAAATCATAATATCTAAAAATTATCTCCCTCAGCATCTTTGGTCAAAAAATCCCACAAAAAACAATTAAGTTATTTTATTTATCTTATATACTCTACTTATGTTTAAATCTTTTGAACCAAACAAAATAATTACAATTACATCAAAAGCACCAAAGTATGTTTTTTTTTTATTTATAATAGTTTTATCGATTGGTTTATTGGAGGCTCTTTTTTTATCTCCAGAAGATTATAAACAAAGTCATTCAGTTAGAATTATGTATGTTCATGTGCCAGCAGCATGGTTATCTCTTGGGATATTTTCAATTATGGCTTTTTTGTCATTAGGAATTTTTATTTTTAAAAATAAAAATCTATCTTTAATATCTAAAAGTTTAGCACCAATTGGATTTGTTTTTAGTATAATTGCATTAGTTACAGGTTCTATATGGGGAAAGCCAACTTGGGGAACTTGGTGGGCTTGGGATGCACGAATTACATCAATGTTAATATTAACTTTATTTTATTTAATGTATTTATTGTGTTGGAAAATTTTTGAAGATAAAAATAAATCGATAAAAATCACATCATTAATTGCTATTTTAGGGTTTATAAATATCCCCATAATAAAATTTTCAGTAGATTGGTGGTCAACCTTGCATCAAAGTTCATCAATTAAAATTCTATCAAAAACGTCTATTCATCCGTCAATGTTGGTGCCTTTAGCTATTATGACTGCGGCATTTGCACTATTCTCAACACTAATTTTTTTGATGAAATATAATACGGAACTGATAAAGATTAAAAATAAAGGATTGGATAGATTATGATAAACGAAATATTCTCAATGAATGGGTACGGACTTTATGTTTGGTCTGCATTTTCTTTTACATTGATAAGTTTTACGTCTTTATTCTTAATAACTAAATTACAATTATTAAAAGAAAAAAGAAAATTTACTTACAAATTTGGTTCATTAAGCTCTAAACAAATAAAAATTATTGAGTCACAGAAGACTAACAGACAAATACTAGAAGCCATTTTAACTTCTAAAATTTAACTTCTTAAAATCATGTACGGTAAAAGAGTTAAATTAAGAATATTTTTTATATTTTTGGTACTAATAACTCTAGCTTTATCAATTTATTTAATTTTAAAATCACTTGAAGAAAATGTAGTTTACTTTCTTTCTCCTACTGAAATTAAAAATTTAACAGAGATTAAACAAAAAAAAATTAGAATTGGTGGCATGGTTAAAGACCAATCAGTTATTATTAAATCAAATGAGATTAATTTTATTGTGACTGATCTTAAAAATCAAATTAATGTAAGTTATTCAGGTTCTATTCCAAATTTATTTTCTGAGGGAAAAGGTGTAGTAGCCGAAGGATATTTAAGAGATAGAAATTTTTTAAATGCCACTAAAATTTTAGCAAAACACGATGAAAACTATATGCCTCCTGAAGTTAAAGAGGCTTTAGGAGATAAATAAATTGATAGCTAACCAAATTGGATATTATTCATTAACTTTAGGATTAATTTTTTCAATAACAATTATCCCTATATTAGTAAAAAATTATAATCAACATACTCAGATCATTGATAAAAGAATTTTTTCTATATCTTTTTTTCAATTTTTTTTTGTTTTAGTAAGTTTTTTTGGACTTGTAATTTCATTCATTAATTCAGATTTTAGTAATGAAACTGTATATAATAATTCACATACAACAAAACCAATATTTTACAAAATTTCAGGAACTTGGGGAAATCATGAAGGAAGTTTATTACTTTGGTTATTAGTATTAACTTTTTTTATTTTTTTATTTCTTATAAAATCAAAAGAGCAACCTAAAAAGTACAGAATTCTTACAGTAATTTTCCAACAGATTATTATAATTGGTTTTTTTTTATTTGTTCTTATAACATCCAATCCTTTTAATTATTTATTTCCAATTCCAAAAGAAGGTCTGGGTCTTAACCCAATATTACAAGATCCTGCATTAGCTATTCATCCTCCAATATTATATTTGGGTTTTGTTGGCTCATCTATAATTTTTTCTTCATCTCTTGCAGCTATTGTTCATAGATATATTTCTAAAAACTGGGCTTACCATATTAAATCTTGGATTTTAATTTCATGGTTTTTTTTAACTATTGGAATTTTACTTGGTTCGATTTGGGCTTACTATGAATTAGGTTGGGGAGGTTTTTGGTTTTGGGACCCGGTTGAAAACGTTTCTTTGATGCCATGGTTAAGTCTAACAGCATTACTTCATTGTATTTTAGTTTTACAAAAAAAAACTGCACTCACTTCATGGACAATAATATTATCTATTTCAACATTTATATTAAGTGTATCAGGTACGTTTTTAGTTAGATCTGGAATACTTAATTCAGTTCATACTTTTGCAAATGATCCTGAAAGAGGTTTATTTATTTTATTTTTCTTATTTTTTTTAATATTTCTATCCTTAATAATCTTTTCTATATTTAATAAAAATAAAAGTAATAATGAATTCATAAAATTTAATCTCATCAGCAAAGAAACTTCAATTTTAATTAATAATTGGTTTATAATGTATTTTTTGTCTGTAGTTATAATTGGCACTTTATATCCAATTTTTTTAGAAGTTTTGACTAATGAAAAAATTTCTGTTGGGCCTCCTTTTTATATTAAATTAATTTTACCTTTTTTGATTCCTTTTTTAATATTTATGTCAATAGTCCCTTATTTAAAATGGGTTAAATCTGAATTTATAAAAGTAAATGTTGAACTAATTTTGTTATTTGTATTGTGTCTTATAATATCATTTTTAATTTTTAAATATTTCGGTTTTGAAAGTTTGATTATCAGTATATTAACACCCTTCACTTTTTATTTATTTTTAACTACGATAAAGGATTTTTTATCAAAAAATCAAAAGAATTTTGCTCAAAAAATTTCTCATTTTGGGTTTAGTTTTTTAATTTTAAGTATTTTACTTAATAGTATTTTTTCAAGTGAAGTAATAGTAAATTTAAAAGAAGGAGAAAAATTTAGTTTTAAAGGCGGTACTATTATATTTAATTCTTTAGAAGAAAATAATGGTAAAAACTATAAATCAATTATTGGCAATTTTGAAATAAATGATAATAAAAATTATTCCATAAAATTAAAACCTGAATTAAGAATTTATAATCAACCTTCTATAATTACCAGCGAAGCAGATATAAAGACTTCTTTATTTAATGACAAATTTTTAGTTATGAATTCAGTTAAAAATAGAGAATATTTTAATGTAAGGTATCAAGTAAAGTCTTTTATGATTTGGATTTGGATTTCAGCTTTAATATTAGCTATAGGAGGACTTTTTAGTTTAAAAAAAAAATTATATGAAAAATAAAATTTTATTTATTGCACTTTTATTATTTATTTCTTTTTGCCTCGTAGTTTTTTTTAAAAGTTTAAATAATTCAAATGTATATATTCCAGATACACCAAATAAGACTGTAAAAGAATTTAAATCAAAAAGTTTATTTTCTGAAGATGAAATTTCTTCTGAAAAAATATTAGTTAACAGTGATTATTATATTTTAAATATATGGTCCTCTTGGTGTGGACCTTGTAGAAGAGAACATCCAAAACTAATGGAGCTCAGCCAAAACCCTTCAGTAAAGTTAATTGGAATAAATTATAGAGATAATCCTAAAAATGCAAAAAATTTCATAAAAAAATTTGGTAATCCTTTTTCTTTCATTTTTGTTGATACAAATGGAGTCATATCAATTGAACTAGGTGCCTACGGTGTCCCAGAAACAATTGTTCTTAACAAGGATAAAAAAATTATTAAAAAGTTTGTTGGATATTTAGATGACAAATCTTTTAAAGAATTAAATTTTATTTTAAAATGAAATTATTAAAACTTCTATTAATTATAATTATTTTTATTATTAATTTTACAAAAGTTAATTCAGTCGAAAACAATGACGATTTAGTAAATAAAATTTCAAAAAATATAAGATGTTTAATTTGCCAAGGTCAATCTATTTACGATTCTCAATCTGATTTCTCAATAAGTATGAGATTATTAATTAGACAAAAATTAGCAGAAGGTAAAAGTGAAAAAGAAATCTATGGTTTTTTAAAAGATAAATATGGGCAATGGATAAGCTATGAGCCAGAATTTAATAAAAAAACCATTATTCTATGGATATTGCCAATCTTGTTATTTATAATAGGAGGTGCGATAATCTTAAATAAATTATTTGTTAAGAAATATTGATAACAATAATTTAATTAAATATTATTTTTAATATTATGAGACTAATTAAAAAAATTAAAATTTTTATATTAATTACTTTTTTATTTTATTTACCAGTTAATGGTGAGGATAAAGAAATTTTTAAAGATGAACATGAACTGAATTTTTATTCGGGAATGTTTGATTTTAGTGATGATGGTAAAAAATCCTCAATTTTTGGATTTCAACACCAAAACGAAAATCTTTTTAGAGATAGTTTTTTAGGAACAATTTCACCAATTACTGGTGCAATGATCACGGCGGATAATGCAGGGTATATATATACAGGTGTTCAGGCACAATATAAAATTGGAAAACTAAATTTTACTCCAAGTTTTGCTCCAGGACTTTATAACGAGGGTGATGGAAAAGATTTGGGACATATTGTTGAATTTAAGAGTGAACTTCAACTTTCTCTAGATTTATTTAAAAATTCTGAACTTGGTTTTTCTTATAATCATATATCTAATGCTAGTCTAGGCGATAAAAACCCTGGGGCAAATAGTTATATGTTTAATTTTCTACAAAAATTTTAAACTAAAATTATGAATTTGAAGGATTGTCATAATTTCTATGACTTTAGAAAGTTAGCTGAAAAAAAGTTACCTTCTCCAATTTTTCATTATATTGATGGTGCGGCAGATGATGAGATTACTTACAAAAGAAATACTAGCGCTTTTAATGATGTAGATCTAATTCCTAATGTCTTAAGAGGTGTTGAGAAAGTAGATCTTTCAACTACTATTTTTGGAAAAAAACTTGACCTTCCTTTTTATTGTGCGCCAACAGCTTTACAAAGACTTTTTCATTACGATGGAGAAAGAGCAGTTGGAAAAGCAGCTCAAAAATTTAATACAATGTTTGGTGTTTCAGCTTTAGCTACTGTTAGTGTAGAAGAGATATCTTCAATAATTGATACACCAAAAATGTTTCAGTTTTATTTTCATAAAGATAGAGGATTAAATGACTCTTGCTTGGAGAGAGCAAAGGCAGCAAAGTTTGATGTTTTAGCTTTAACAGTAGACACCATAACGGGAGGAAATCGTGAAAGAGATCTTAGAACTGGGTTTACATCTCCTCCTAAACTTACATTATCAAGTTTGTATAGTTTTGCTACAAAACCAATGTGGGGAATAAACTATTTAACAAAAGGTAAATTTGAATTACCTCACCTTCAAGATTATGTAAAAGAAGGTACTAGCACAAATACTTCTATTGGTAATTATTTTTCTACAATGTTGGATCAATCTATGAATTGGAAAGATGCTGAAAAATTATGTTCTCAATGGGGAGGTCACTTTGCACTTAAAGGAGTGATGAGTGTTGAAGATGCTAAAAAAGCAGTTGATATCGGATGTACTGGAATCATGGTTTCAAATCATGGGGGAAGACAGCTTGATGGATCAAGATCACCATTTGATCAATTAGCAGAAATTGTAGATGCAGTTGGTGATAAAATAGATGTTATTTGTGAAGGAGGATTTCAAAGAGGAACTCATATGCTTAAAGCATTATCTATTGGAGCAAAAGCGTGTTCTGGTGGAAGACTTTATCTTTATGCCTTAGCTGCAGCTGGACAAGCTGGTGTTGAAAGAGCTTTAGGACAGTATAAGGCTGAACTAGAGAGAGATATGAAGCTTATGGGTTGCACAAAAATAAGTGAGTTAAACAGAAGCAATTTGAGATTTAGAAATAAATGAATCTCGAAGATTGTCATAATTTTGATGATTTTCGTAATTTGGCGAAAAAAAAATTACCATCTCCAATTTTTCATTATATCGATGGAGGCTCTGACGATGAAACAACGCTTAAAAGGAATACAGAAGCATTCAATTCTTGTGATTTAATACCAAATATTTTAAAGGGTACGGGAAAACCAGATTTATCAACAACAATTTTTGGACGAAAAATAAATATTCCATTATTTCTTTCCCCAAGTGCTATGCAAAGATTATATCATCCAGATGGTGATAAGGCTTCTGCAAGAGCTGCAGAAAAATTTGGAACTATGTACAGTATGTCAACTATGTCAAATACTTCTATAGAAGAAATATCTAATATTTCAAATGGACCAAAACTTTTCCAATTATATATACATAAAGACAAATCTATTACCGATGATTTAGTTGAAAGATGTAAAAGAGCAAACTTTGATGGATTATGCTTAACGGTAGACACTATTGTTGCTGGAAATAGAGAAAGAGATTATAGAACAGGATTTACAACACCACCAAAACTAACTTTAAAAAGTTTAATAAGTTTTGGTATGAAACCAAAGTGGGTATTTGATTATTTTACAAATAAAAAGTTTGAATTATCCAATGTAAAAAATAAGACAGATAAAGGGACAAATATAACCAAATCAGTCATAGAGTATATCAATGAACAATATGATCCTGGTATGAATTGGAAAGATGCAGAGTACGTTATAAAAAAATGGAATGGACCATTTGCACTTAAAGGCATCATGAGTGTAGAAGATGCAAAGCGAGCAATTGATATTGGTTGTACTGCGATAATGATTTCAAATCATGGGGGAAGACAACTTGATGGATCAACTTCACCATTCGATCAGATAAAAGAAATTTCTGATGCTGTTGGAGATAGAATAGAAATAATATTAGACGGTGGCATAAGAAGAGGCACACATGTTTTAAAAGCAATTGCGGCAGGCGCAAAAGTATGTAGTCTTGGTAAAGCGTTTCTTTTTAGCCTTAGTGCTGGTGGTCAAAAAGGAGTTGAGAAGCTTCTTCAAAATATGCGTAACGAAATTGAAAGAGATATGATGTTGATGGGGTGCAAAAATTTAGATGAATTAAATATTTCAAAATTAATTTATAGAAAATAAAATGAAATTAGCAAAAAATCTTGAAAGATTAGGTACGGAAACAGCATTTAAAATTTTAGCAGAGGCAAAAAAATTAGAGGCAGATGGAAAGAAAATAATTCATTTAAGTGTAGGACAGCCAAACTTTAAATCACCAAAACATGTTGTGGATGCTGCAAAAAAAGCTTTAGATGATGGTCATCATGGATATGTTTTACCAAATGGAATAATTGAGTGCAGACAAGCTGTAACAAGAAAAATTAAAAAACTTTATGGTGCAGAAATTGACCCTGAAAGAGTGATTATTATGCCTGGTGGAATGCCAACGATGTATTATGCAATAACATTGTT
>Ga0310344_10004689_pt1 | contig 10143 bp, 6 predicted proteins | sample HC15DNA20200_MG_FD_203801 | JGI IMG/M metagenome (GOLD analysis project Ga0310344, IMG submission 203801) | Marine microbial communities from station ALOHA, North Pacific Subtropical Gyre - HC15-DNA-20-200_MG | ecosystem: Environmental > Aquatic > Marine > Oceanic | place: Pacific Ocean: North...
TGGATGGGCCCTGTCCAGTTTTGGGAGGCTCAGAAGCCTAGCATCCGGAAAGCGATGATTCGACCGAATGGCCTTCAGTCTTCGCGTGGCGTTTCCTGTCCGTCCCACCAGCGGAGCGCCTCTTTGATAGCTGTTTGCTGGGCCGCCTTGCGTCCGGGACCGTTGGGGCTACGCCAGCTGTCCGAGAATCCGAAGTCGGTGCCCACCTGGCTGCGTAAAATGCCGAACAAGCGTGACTGATAGCGGGTGTCCTCGAGCTTTGAAAAGAGCATGCTGAGAATACGAAATCGTTCCTGCCGAGTCGGTTCGGATTTTTTCAAGAAGTTCTCGAGGGCCTGAAAGTTGCGGTAGAGGTTGCCTGACTTCTTGGCGTTCGTGAGGGCCTCCAGGAGTGCCTCAAGACCCTCACGGTCACCGTGTTCCGTGAGTTCTTGCGCAAACGGCAGGTTTATTTCGCCGTCAGCGGACTTGAGTTGAGAGCGCAAATACGGCAGAGGGGTCTCGTCGTTCAGTCGCAGAAGAAGGCGCGCGGTTTGATAACTCGGTTGTTCTTCAAAAAAGCCTCGAATTATTGGAACGGCCGCCTGGAGCTTCAAAGACTCGACCAGGCGTAGGCTTGTCGCGCGCTCCGCCGAAGGCGCTGTTTTCAGAAACGAGACGAAGTCTTTCTCGAAACGCTCCCAGTTTTCAACGGGCGTCAAATCCGAGGAAAAGTGAAATCGAGATTTCTCCTGGTCCTGTGGCGATACGATTACCAGAGACTGGAGCCGGAGTCCACCAGGGATGGGTAGACGGTAGTTGGTGCTGGACGAATGAGCTGAGCGGTACTGATGAACGGTCATTTGTCTTTCTCTGGGAGAACGCAGCAGGGGAGCATTTGCAGTGACCGTATAACCGTTTTCGAAGCGGTAACGTCGGGTCTTGGCCTTGGCCCCGGACCAGTGAGGCTGCAGTTGATTCGAGACACGGTTCTTCCAGCGATCCTCGTAGGAATAGGGGGTCTCGGGTCGGACTTGAAGCACCCGAGCGTCGAGTATGTATACCGACCGCCCCTTCGTTGTCTCGGAGGAGACTTCCGAAGCCGAGTCGAGCGGCCAGTTGTCTTGTCTCGGATTGATCAGTATATCCAGCTCGACCATCTCAACGGCCGTGTCGTCTTCGCTTACCGGAGGGTCCGGTGTGAAGGAGGGATTGGCGAGCCAACTTTCCAATCTTTCCCGGATGTTATTTACCGTCAGTTTTAATGGCGCCGCCGGTGTTTTTGCGGACTCTTCTTTTCTTGGCAGCTCGAGTCTGCTCTGGCGCACGATCTCTGCGAGAATCGCCCCCGGCTGAATACCGCGTTTTTGGGATGCCTGCCAGAGAAGCTTTACGAGCTCCACTCGTTGTGGCTCTTTCACGCGTACCTGTTGTGAAAACTGTACAAGAAGGCGCGCGATCGTGTTGGCCTGTCGCGACTTCGGGTTGTTCAGATGCTGACCGATTAGCTTCAGGACGGCCTCGAAGTCGGCTGTCGGGAGTGTCGGAGACTTGCCGCTCTCCGCCAGGCAGCTCGCCAGGGGGCCGGGGGCTCTCGCCTTGGACAGAAGCGAGTCGGCGTGTTCCAGAAGTACGTCGTGAAGTGGGAATCGTTGGCCGAGCTCACGCGAGAGCGTCAAGAAGGCCCTGGAGCCCTGGTGGTGAGTTTTCTCTCGTTCCTCGAAGAGGACGTTGCCGAGGTTGACCAGCAGTTCGCGCGCCATTTCGTGCTCCTCGGACCCCTCGTTGCGCAGGAGTTTCGCCGCTCGGAGATAGAGATACTGTACTTGCACGTCAGACCAAGTGAACTGTGAGATCACCTTCTTCCGGATCATGTTCTTGATGAGCGTGTGGTCCGAATCTCCGAGGGAGCCGTGTTTATTCTCGAGATAGCTCGTGATAGCCGAGAGAACTTGGCGGAACTCGGTCTGATCTAGCTTGGAGAGCTGGCTCGAAAGATGGTCTAACGGGGTGGAGTCGCCATTTTCGAGAAGAATCAACGCGACTTCGGTCAGCGTCGTCTTGTCGCTTGCAACGGAGGAGTCGCCGGGGAAGTGAGGGCCGTCGCCGGAGTCCTCGAGGCTGTTGTCCAGGTAGTTTCGTAGTGTTTCAATGGCCTGAGGCTCGCCGATTCTCCCGAGGGCCAGGGCGGTGACCCGTCGCGTTCGAGGATCTTCGAGGAAGGGAAGGAGCAAGTCCGTGGATTCTGCGTGTCGTATGAAACCCAGAATTTCAATGGCGGAGTGGATCTCGCTTTCCGACCCTTTGAGCTGAGTCTGCAGGTGAGCCACCAGGCTCTCCAGAGTGTTTGAATGTCGAAATCGGAGCTCGAGGTCTTCATTCTTTGCGTTGTTCGGGGGGGGTGGCGATTCGTCCGAGCGACGTCCGGTATCCCACTCGAGGATAGAAATGCAGGGACGTCGGAGACGCTCGATGTGAGATCCGATGCGCAGGTAAACCACGTCCTCTCCGTGTTCGAGCAGAGTCACCGGCCCGGGACTTTCGAGTTCTCCCTTGAAGAGAGGCCAGGACTGTGAGGAGCCGGTTGAAACTTCAACCGCCAGCCTCAGTTTGCCATCGTCCAGGGGGTGATAACGCAGATGGTACTCGAACTTTTTCCCGCTGGTTGAAGGAGCGTCGGTTTCCGCCGAGAGTCTCACCTCTCGAGCCCCCTTGGCCTTTGTGTCCAGGGTTTCGACGATATGAGGACTTTTCTCGGTGGAGAGATGTGTGATTCGGAACCGAACGGAAACCGGGTCCAGAATGTCGAGGAGGAAGCGGGCGCGTTGTGCGACTTCCGGCGATTTGGAGTTCAGAGCCTTTCGTAACTCCGGAAGAGAGCGCTTTTCGAGTTTGAGAAGACGCCCTTGCGCCTCTTCACGAACTTTCCAGTCGGGGGCTCCGAGCTGAGCGATGAGCAGGACTATGTTCTTGTCGTTCTTTTCAACGCCTGCAAGTGGAGGATCGTTCTTCGCCTTGTCATGTACAGAGTCCTGCGCGAAAGCAGAGGGCTGCGGTAGCGTTGCGACGACTGATAAAGTCATCGACGACAATATTGGAAGAAGCCCGAGTAAGCGCATGGACGAAGGGTGTTCCAGAGGCGTCAGTTATGTCTTTGATAAAGACGATGTTTTCAGACCATCTGAAATCTCGTCTTTTTAAAGACCCTGTTTAATCCGGATGTCCAAAAAGTCGATATACCTCTTAGAAACTCTATCCTCTCAGGGTTCTGAGAAGCAAGTAATAGTCCCGGCTCACTCGGAATTTGAGCCAGAACCAGGAATGACTTAACCGGGTCAATCAGATGGATTCTACGCAACCACTTAGTGCGATCAAACTTGACAGTCACGAGCTAGTCAGTCACCTTCGGTCCGTTGCGAACGATCTTTCTCGTCTAGAGAGAGAGTTTCTCGATGGTCTGCTGAAGAGCCTTGGATTTGACCGTGGACTCCTGTTTCGTGTCCGCGGAGAAAGCTCGCGTCTCAACTGTGGACGCCGTCTCAGTGATGGTGGCGTTGTTCGTGAGGTTTCGCCTGACTTGTTCCCCATGCAGAGTTCCGGATTGCCCGACGCTCTGGTGGATCAGGTGATACAGAGTGACGAGAGCTCGATTCGACTCTTTACCTCATCGTCGGAGCCGCAATTCGTGGTGCTCTGTCAATCCTGTCCGCTGATCGCTGGTGAGAGAATTGTCCTCTACATGGATGTTCCTGTAGATAGTTTGCCACCGGAGGTGGCTTCGACCGATCTTGCGGGTGAGCTCGAGGCTACCCTGGGAGCTGCCTGGCCACTGATTCGCTCGGCATATCTAGAGCAGGATCTTTTGCGGATGCGGTCAGAGCGCGTTGCGATGTCAGTCACGGAGCCCGAGACCGGCGAGTCCGTCGACGACGAGGAGTCCGAGGATGGCGAAGAAGCCTGGGTCCTCTCTCACGATGAGCTTCCCACCTACCACGGGATTATCGGTGAGTCCGAAGGGCTGAAGAAAATCTACGAAGTCGTTGAGAAGATCAAGGACACGGACTTTAACGTCTGCGTGCTCGGGGAAAGTGGTACCGGAAAGGAGCTGCTCGCGCAGGCGATACACTATGCCGGTTGTCGCAGTGAGGCGAAGTTCGTTTCGGAGAGCTGTGGAGCGATCTCCGAGACTCTCCTCGAGAGCGAGCTCTTTGGGCACGTCAAGGGCGCGTTCACCGGAGCGGATGAGAGCCGTAAAGGTCTCTTTGAGCTCGCGAACGGTGGGACGCTTTTTCTCGATGAGATTGGCGACATGTCCGAGGGTATGCAGCGCAAACTTCTTCGAGTGCTGCAGGAAGGTATTATTCGGCCCATTGGCTCCAAGGAGATGATTCACGTTGATGTGCGAGTGATCTACGCCTCGAATCGCGATCTCCGCTTGTTGGTTGAAAAGGGGACGTTCCGCGCGGATCTCTACTACCGGTTGAATGTGATTACACTCGAGATCCCGCCTCTTCGCGACCGCATGGAGGATGTGCCGTTGTTGGTCAAGGGGATCCTCACGAAACTTCAGAAGGCCGGGTTCCGGCGTCGCCTGAGCCGGAGTGCTCTTCGTGCCCTGATGTCCTATAGCTGGCCGGGTAACGTGCGTGAGCTTGAGAATGTTCTGCAACGTTTGGCGGTCACCGGAACACGGCGACTCGTTACCAGGAAAGAGATCCTGCCGCTGCTTGACGGCGGGCCGGCGCGTTCGTACGTCGGTGAAGGTATTGAGGATGACGAGGGCGACAACCAGATCGTTCTGCGTATCCCCCAGAGACAGACCTTTAACGAGATCATCTCTGAATGCGAAAAGGCGGTTCTCCTAAACTCTTTGAAAGAGAATCGCTGGAACAAGTCGCGGGTCACGAAGGTTCTTCAGATTCCCCGTCAGAGTCTCTACAACAAGATCGCCAAGTACAAGCTTCGCAAGAAGCTCAAGAGTGAAGCTTGAAAGCAAGCACCGAGACCACCAGGTGCGGCAGGCCGTCGTGGAAGTAAAAACGCTCCTGGCGCGATACCACCTCGCGCCCGTGCCGGCTGACACTGGCTGGAGATATCACTCGCAACTCGACAAAACCAGCCTCAAAAAAGAACCCGATAGCTGCCTGGTGGAATAACAGACTCTGTATGCCGTGTGAAATTGGACTTGCACGCACAATACGGAGCAGCTTTTCAGGTTATTCTCGCGTCGTTCCCACGACTTCCGGCAACACTTTCACTCTGGCTGACACCCACCCGGCTCAGAAATTTCTGGAAGTGTTTGCCTGGCATAGCAGAGACTCCTCGAGGCTCTTGACGGTCGAGCTTGTGGGGATCCGGGGGAACCCCGCGCTGACGGACCCTCTCGTGTCGCCTACAGTCCTTTTGCGCTCGGGTTCAGGCCGCCGTCACCCGGCCGACCGCGCGCTCTGTCATACTGGCAGCCTATTCCAGGGCTCGAATTCACCCCCGTGCCAGATTGACAGTTGACCTTCTTGGCGCCTTATCTATAATCCCAGGTTCGCCAACGACTTCCGTGAGGGAGGAAAGGCCTCCATCCAAAGGCACAGCCTTTGCTCTTGGGCTTCGGGTCACCGGATTTTTTGCCATTCTGAAGTGTTTCCGGGTACGGCAGGACCAGTCGCTCACTATGCGCTGGTTGGAGCTTATCGGAACGTTCGAGGAGGTCAGGCCTGGTGACAGGGATTTGGTTTAGAAACGTCTTTTAAACCCAGGAAAGTTATAAATCAGTAACGGGAGTAGGAGCTTACTACCATGGCAACGGCTACGAAAGTCAATGTCCAACCGCTGAATGACAAGATCGTCGTGAAGCGCCTTGAAGCTGAAGAAACGACCAAGGGCGGCATCGTGCTTCCCGACGCGGCGAAGGAAAAGCCGAAGGAAGGCGTTGTTGTTTCTGTCGGATCCGGTCGGCTGCTCGAGAGTGGCAAACGCGCTGCGTTCCAGGTCAAGGAGAAGGATCGCGTCATTTTCAGTTCTTACGCTGGTACCGAAGTAAAGCTGAATGGCGAAGACTACCTGATCATGAACGAGGACGATGTTTTGGCCGTCATCGGATAGTGGTGGCTGGTAGCAAGGCTCGGTTAATAAACGAAAGCAAGAGGATAAAACACTCATGAGTGCCAAGAAGATTGCCTTTGATAACGACGCGCGCGAATCGATTCGCCGTGGCGTACGCAAACTCGCGAAGGCCGTCAAGGTGACGCTCGGCCCGCGTGGTCGAAACGTCATCCTGGAAAAGAGCTTTGGCGCGCCGACCGTGACCAAGGACGGCGTCACCGTGGCGAAGGAAGTGGAACTGGAAGATTCCTACGAGAACATGGGCGCCCAGATGGTCAAGGAAGTCGCATCGAAGACTTCTGACAATGCCGGTGACGGCACGACCACGGCGACGGTCCTCGCGGAGTCGATTTTCGAGGAAGGCATCAAGCATGTCGTTGCGGGTGCGAACCCGATCGAGATGCAGCGCGGCATTCAGTCGGCAGTCAGGACCCTCGTCAGCGAACTCCACAGCATGTCCAAAGAGGTCAAGGACAAGAAGGAAATCGCCCAGGTCGCCACCATCGCCAGCAACAACGACCCGGAAATCGGCAAGATGATCGCCGAAGCCATGGAAAAGGTCGGCAAAGATGGCGTTATCACGGTCGAAGAGGGCAAGAGCCTCGATACGACCGTTGATTGGGTCGAGGGTATGCAGTTCGATAAGGGTTACATTTCGCCCCACTTTATCACCAACCCCGATACCATGAACTGCGAGCTCGAGGACGCCTTTATCCTCGTACACGAGAAGAAGATCTCCTCGATCAAGGATCTCGTGCCGTTGCTCGAGAAGGTTGCCCAGGCCGGCAAGCCGATTCTCATTGTCGCCGAGGATATCGAGGGCGAAGCGCTTGCGACGCTCGTTATCAACAAGCTGCGTGGGACTTTTCAGTGCTCCGCTGTCAAGGCGCCTGGCTTTGGTGATCGCCGCAAGGCCATGCTGGAAGATCTCGCGATCCTCACCGGTGGCCGCGCGATCTTCGAGGATCTTGGCATTGACATCAAAAACATCCAGATCTCCGATCTCGGTCGTGCCAAGAAGATCGTGGTCGACAAGGAGAACACCACGGTAATCGAGGGTGCGGGTGCTTCCGATCAGATCAAGGGCCGCATTGGCCAGATCAAGAACGAGATCGAAAAGTCGACCTCGGACTACGATCGCGAGAAGCTTCAGGAACGTCTTGCCAAGCTTGCCGGTGGTGTTGCGCAGATTAACGTTGGCGCCGCGACCGAAGTCGAGATGAAAGAGAAGAAAGCTCGCGTCGAAGACGCGCTTCACGCGACTCGCGCCGCGGTCGAAGAAGGTATCGTTCCTGGCGGTGGCGTCGCTCTCTTGCGTGCCTCGCAGGCTCTCGAAACCCTCAAGGCCAGGGGAGACGAGAAAATGGGCGTGTCCCTGGTGCTGCGCGCGCTGGAGGCTCCCATTCGTCAGATTGCCGAGAACGCTGGTATCGATGGCTCGATTGTTTGCGATCGCGTACGGAACAGCTCGGACGGTGAGGGTTACAACGCTCTTACGAATGATTACACCGACCTGGTCAAGGTTGGCGTCATCGACCCGACCAAGGTGACGCGCACCGCGTTGGAGAATGCCTCGAGTATTGCCGGGCTTCTTCTGACGACCGAGGCCATCATCAGTGAGATTCCCGAGGAAAAGAAGGGCGGTGCAGGTGGTGGGGGCGGAATGCCCCCCGGCGGCGGCATGTACTAAGCAGCTGTCCACGTCCGAGGTGAGTTGAATAGAACGCCCTGCTTTTTCCCGAAAGGGAGGGAGCGGGGCGTTTTTTTTTGCTCGTAGTTTTGGCCGGGGCTTCCAGCCATGGCTTCATGAGTGACTCTCCGGTCGGTTCCGAGTTTTTCGAGGAGGCAGCAGTGGGGTGCAAAAGGCGTGTCTCCGCCTCTCTGTCGGCAGGACGGGGCCCTGTTGTCCTGCGTTGTGTTCCCGCACTGTGATCGCAGCCCTGGCCTGGTCCGGGAAAATTGCTTTGTGAGAGGCAAATAGGCTACAATGCACCAGGTACGGGCTCGGGGAGTCCGGCAGCGGATGCGCGAAAAGAAGGTAGTAGAGAGCACTTGAGAGTGTCTCTCAGAGAGAGGTGTATATGTCCAGAGTCGTTATCACGGGCGGAGCGGGCTTTGTTGGGTCTCATCTTGCGGATCATTTCTTCGAGAAGGGGCATGAGGTAACGGTGGTGGACAATCTCATTACCGGGTCTCTTGACAATATTTCCCATCTTTTCGGCAAGCCTGGGTTTCAGTTCATTCAGCACGACATTACCGAGTTTTTGCATCTACCCGGTCCGGTCGACTACATTCTGCACTTCGCGTCGCCAGCGAGTCCGGTCGACTATCTGGACCTTCCCATTCAGACTCTGAAGGTCGGTTCACTCGGGACGCACAAGGCCCTTGGCCTGGCGAAGGACAAGGGTGCGCGCTTTCTTCTTGCGTCGACCTCGGAGGTCTATGGTGACCCGTTGGAGCATCCGCAGACAGAATCGTATTGGGGCAACGTGAATCCCGTGGGAATTCGGGGCGTTTATGACGAGGCCAAGCGCTTCGCCGAAGCCATGACCATGGCTTATTATCGCGCTCATGACGTCAACGCTTGCATCATACGTATTTTCAACACCTATGGGCCGCGCATGCGACTCGAAGACGGTCGCTGTCTTCCCGCATTCATGGGCCAGGCTCTGCGTGGTGAGCCGATCACCGTCTTTGGGACTGGCGAGCAGACGCGCAGCTTTATCTATGTCAAAGATCAGGTGGAAGGCATTTCACGCCTCCTCTTCTCGGAGGAGCATGACCCGGTCAATGTCGGCAACCCGGCGGAGATCACTATTCTGCAATTCGCTGAAAAGATCATCGAGATGACGGGTTCGAAATCGGAGATCGTCTTTCGTCCACTGCCGGAGGACGACCCCAAAGTGCGCCAGCCCGACATCTCGCGGGCGCGTCGAGTTCTTGAATGGGAGCCGAAAGTCGTGCTCGAAGAAGGTCTCGGGTTCACTCTGGATTACTTTCGCGAAAAGATCGCGAGCGAGAAACTCAAGGCCTGACTTTGTCCGGCGTTCATGTCCCAGCCTCTTTTATCTCCCACTTTGGGCGTTGACATTGGCAGCAGTAAGATCGCTGTCAGCGTGTGGGATGCCGATCGCTGTCAGAGTACACGTCGATTCGAAACCATCGCTGGTGGGCCGACCGAAAACGTCTCACGTATCGTCGAGATCGGACGTGAACTTCTCGGCGATGCGACCCTCTCCCGTATCGGTATTTCCGGAGGGGGACCGGTCGATCCTGAACGCGGTCTGCTTCTCAGTGTTCCCAATCAAGGCGGTTGGGATGATGTGCCACTCGTTGACGAGCTTGCCCGCGGGCTTGGAGCCCCGGCGAGCATCGAGAACGATGCCAACGCTTGCGCGCTTGCCGAGTGGAAGTTCGGTGCCGGACAGGGTGCTAGAAATCTTGCTTTTCTGACGTTCTCCTCGGGTCTCGGTGCGGGCTTGATTCTCGATGGGAAGTTGTATCGCGGGCACCGCAACCTGGCGGGAGAAATAGGGCACCAGATCATCCGACCCGGCGGAGCGCTCTGTGGTTGTGGTCAGCACGGTTGTCTGGAGGCCTACGCGAGTGGAAAGGGGATCGCGCGAGAGCTCGCGAGTCGACGCGAGCAAGATCCGACGCTCCCGGTGGATGCCCGTGAGCTGGTCTCGCGTGCGCAAGATGGTGACGCCGTGTCTCTCGACTTTCTCGGCGAAGTGGCGGTCTTTTTGGCGCATGGCATCTCGAATCTCGCCTTTACTTTGAATCTCGAGCGCGTGATTCTGGGTACCATCGCCGTGGCGGCGGGGGACCTGCTACTCGATCCGGTTCGCAACGAGTTAGACCGTTGGCTCTGGCCGTCGATCCGCGAGGGGCTCGAGGTTCTCCCGGCCGCGCTGGGAGAGGCTCTCGGGGACACCTCTGCGTATGCGGTTGCCCTGCAGTAGGCCAGTCTTTTACGCTCCGCGCCCCAGATTCTTTGGCCTGCGCCGATGACTCACGGCATGACTCTTGCCGTGTAAGTAACGTGTCGGACGTCGCGACAGT
>Ga0310344_10004690_pt1 | contig 10140 bp, 8 predicted proteins | sample HC15DNA20200_MG_FD_203801 | JGI IMG/M metagenome (GOLD analysis project Ga0310344, IMG submission 203801) | Marine microbial communities from station ALOHA, North Pacific Subtropical Gyre - HC15-DNA-20-200_MG | ecosystem: Environmental > Aquatic > Marine > Oceanic | place: Pacific Ocean: North...
TAAAAACGATGGGCCCTCAATTACGAATCGGGCTGCTAGGAGAGGGGCTGCCGTTTGACCAAATTGATGACGCACTAAATTTAACTTTAACCGGATTGCAGAACACATTAGAAGATACCAAGGGACGTTGGATACTTTCTAACCATCAAGAAAGCCAGACAGAGTACTCTTTGACATTATATTCAGAAAATCGATTTGTCCGGAATGTTATAGACCGCACTTTTATTGAAAATAAAACTCGATGGATTATTGATTACAAAACAAGTCGCCATGAAGGTAAAGGTCTAGAAATTTTCTTAAAAAGAGAGGCAGAACGCTACAAACCACAACTCAGTCGCTATGAAGCTTTGCTTAAAGAATACGGCGAAACATGCCCGATCAGAAAGGCATTATATTTCCCGTTAATAAAAGAATGGATAGAAATTTAAATCTAATCAAGAATATAGTTAGAAGAAGGTGCCCAATTAAAATGATTGCAACTTTTAAGTCTAAAAATGATTTCAAAAATAGCTATTCAAATATCTTTATAGGTTATGCTTAAAAAGAATTCGCACGAAAAAAAATTAGTTGTACTGATTGGAGATGGTTTACGACACCAATATTTCTTATTTCAGTTAAATTCCAAGCATAATATTTCAGCTGTATTTATTGAAAAATCTGAATATCCACAACCTATTGCAAAAACAGAAAATGAAAAAAATGCCTGGAAATGGTTTTTTGAAAGAAGAAAGACTTTTGAACATCAAACCATTACTCCAACCTTAAATATTAAAACTCTAAATAACCCTGATGTCTTTCACGTAAAAAAAAACGGACTAAATACATTAAAGACTCTTACTAGGCTTAAAGAGATATCACCTGATTTTATAGCTTGCTTTGGAACGGGAATATTGCATGAAAAAATATTATCCGATTTCCCAGATCATATTTTTAATCTTCATGTTGGTATACCCGCATATTACAGAGGTTCCTCATGTAATTTCTGGCCGATTTACAATAGTGATTTAAAAAACTTAGGCGCTACTGTTCATAGAATTGAAAAGGGAATAGATACAGGAAAAATTGCTGGAGCAAAACTGATTACTTTGGAACCTGCAGATAACGAACAAACAATAGCATGGAAAACCATAAAGGTTGGAACACAATTAATGTTAGAGACTATCGATAAATGGAAATTAGAAATGCTCTATTTAAAAAAACAAAAACAAGTCGGAACACTTTATAAAATGCATGAGTTTAATCCAGTAGCAATTCTAAAGGTAAAAAAAATGGTGGAATCAGGAGAATTAAAATTGGAAATAGAAAAAGTTATAAGCTGATACCATTGAGCCAGCACCATATATTTCATGGGAAGAAAATTAGATTTAAAGGTTTAATGTATTTAAGAAATATGGTTTAAAGAGCACTCCATTGGTTTGGCTAGCCTTATTTTATAGCACCGTATTTATTTTCTGATTCATTTATAGGCAGAGTTGTTTTTTTATTTATAGTAATTTTTTCTTAACAGCCTATTATATAAGCGTTAACGGTGTTTAATGACCTGTTGGCATGTAACTTGTAATTCCTTTCTTTATTTCAACGGAGAAGTTTTACCTTTTCATTTCAAACCTTGGGTTGCGTGCATTAGATTTACTACTTCTCTTGCTAGTATTATTATAAAGAAGGTGCTCCAAACAGCATCTGGCTTTCCTCAACCCTTCCCTTATTAAGAGGAAAAAAATGGAAAAAAATATTGAGTCAATAATTAATAGTGCCGATGTATTGTTTATGATGCTAGGGGGCGTAATGGTCTTCGCTATGCATGGGGGTTTTGCCTTTCTCGAAGTAGGTACGGTTAGAAAAAAGAACCAAATCAACGCATTAGTAAAAATTCTTGTTGACCTTGCCTTGTCGACATTGGTTTATTTCTTTGTTGGTTTTTCAATTGCTTATGGAATCAACTTTTTCCTTCCTGCAAAAGAATTACTTGGAGAGAAGCAAGGCTATGAATTAGTACATTTTTTCTTTTTGCTTACCTTCGCGGCAGCAATCCCCGCAATTATTTCTGGTGGTATTGCTGAACGAGCTAAATTCTGGACTCAAGGGATAGCTGCTGTGATATTTGTAGGGATCGCCTACCCTCTATTCGAGGGCATGGTATGGGGAAAAATCACGTTTCTTGGTCAACCTGATTCATGGTTAGCTTCAATTGCAGGGGGAATCCCTTTTCACGATTATGCAGGATCAGTTGTCGTTCACTCTATGGGCGGATGGATAGCTCTAGCTGGTATTATTGTTCTGGGTCCGCGATTGGGAAGATGGGACTCCGAAGGTCGCAGTCGCCCTATCCCTATCAGCAACATTCCTTTCATGGCATTAGGTACATGGATGCTATGCATTGGCTGGTTTGGATTTAATGTCATGTCAGCAGCAACTCTACAGGGAATTTCCGGTTTAGTAGCAATAAACTCATTGTTTGCAATGGCTGGGGGAATAATAGCAGCGTTAATTATTTCCGACAATGACCCCGGTTTTATTCATAATGGAGCACTTGCTGGCCTGGTTTCCATTTGTGCTGGTTCGGATCAAGTTCATCCAATAGGTGCCTTGGCAACCGGAGCCGTAGCGGGTTTTATTTTTGTAAAAGGTTTCATCTGGGAACAGGAAAAATTAAAAATTGATGACGTTCTAGGAGTCTGGCCTTTGCATGGATTGGCAGGCTCATGGGGTGGCATTGCGTGCGGTATCTTTGGACAGGAAGCCTTGGGTGGAATGGGAAAAGTAAGTTTTATTGCGCAATCGATTGGTAGCCTGATCGCTATTGTTGTGGCTCTATTTTTTGGTTTCACTGTTTATAAAATTCTTGATGCTACTTGCGGGATTCGTCTTACAAAAGAAGAAGAACAAAAAGGCTCAGATCTTACACTGCATAAAATTGAATCTTACCCAGAGGATAAAAGTAGCCGCTTCTAACTGTTTGAGAATTGCTTATAAATAAATTTACCTTTTACACTTAGGAACCTAATTCCCTTCAAAATTAAGGAGTTATGAAAAGAAGCTCTTTAATAATTATAAGGTTGACAGTAAATCCTCCCACCTTATATACTTCGGCCTCTTAGCAGGATTCTAGGGGAAAGTGGTATTATAATAATTGAAGACGGTTCACTTATTATTTCCCATCCCGTAACAATTATTCCTGATAAATTTTTGACAGGAATGTACTGAAATTGTTGAGGCTTAATCATGGAAACCAATCCTTTGGTGACTGAAGAAGAAGAACAGATTGATCTGGCACCGACTGAGGAAATCATAAACAAGTTGCCAGATAATTCGCGAGGCCATCTAATCCCAACTTTGGATAAAGTTCAAAATGTCTATCGGTTTCTTCCAGACCCAGCGATGGAATTATTGATGGAGTTCTTTAATATTGCTCGTGCGGAAATATATGGCGTTATCTCATTTTATCCCCAACTCAGGATTACTGAACCTGGTAAATACATCATTAAACTATGCTATGGAACAGCTTGTTTTGTTAAAGGAGCACCTATAATCAATGAGAAAATTGACGATAAATACCATATAAAACCGGGTGAAACTGACAAATCAAAATTATTCACTCTACAGACCGCTTCATGTTTGGGAAACTGTGGGGCTGCTCCTATGGCCATTATTGGCGAAGATACTTACGGTACAATTGATCCCGAAAAAACGTTCGACATACTTTCCGAATACAAATTGGATGACGAAGAAACGCCAGTTACAGAGGAGGTAGGATGAGTACCGTTGAAAAGAAAATTCTCAACGTAAAAATCAACGGCGAAGAAACCACCGTGCCCGAGGGGACAGTTGTTCTTGAGGTTTGCAAACAAAATGATGTTGAGGTGTCAAATCTATGCTACAACCGCAAACTAAAACCTTTTGCCGCCTGTCGAACCTGTATGGTTGAGACTGTTGTCGATGGGAAAAAAGAACTGGTTTACTCCTGCACACAACCTGTTGCGGAAGGAATGGAAATAAACACAGCGACGGAAGAAACCGATCGTTACAATAAAGCCTGCCTCGAAATGCTTCTTGTAGAACATCCGTTAGATTGTCCCATTTGTGACAAATCGGGAGTCTGTCCTCTGCAAGATAACACGGATTTGCTTCAGTTATATGATGGTCGATTCGAAACCCAGAGACGGAACGAACCTAGTATTAAAACGAACCCAATAATCGAGTTTTATCTTAACCGCTGTATCATGTGTGGCCTTTGCGTGAGAGCCTGTGATGAAATTCAGGGTGTGCAAGCTTTGGACTTTCATAAACGCGGAATGAGTGTTGGTATTGGAACGGCAAATGATGAACCGCTGGACTGTGAGTTTTGTGGTCAGTGCATAACGGTTTGCCCTACTGGCGCTCTCATGGATATGACATCAGAAGCTAGAGGCTTGGCGGCGATGTTCACCGATACTTATTCAACCTGTAATTACTGTTCTTGGGGTTGCACAGTAAAACTTGAAACGAAAAAAGGCGAAGTCATTCGAATAGAAGCCGATGAAAACTACAACATCGGAATAAATGAAGGTAATCTATGCGCAAAAGGCCGATTTGGACATGGGATCATTCATAATGATGAGCGAATTGAAAATCCATTAATGAATGTGGGAGGAAATTTTCAGGAAGTCACTTGGGATGAAGCGCTCCGAACTATAGCTGATCGAATGCAAGCTACCGTGAATCGCAGTGGTCCAGACAGCCTTGCTGCAATTGGTTCGGAAAAACTAACCAACGAAGAGAACTATTTATTACAAAAGTTATATCGAAATATTTTAGGGTCCAATCAACTTAATAACCTTGCAAATATCAGAGCACCTTACTTAAATCAATTTATGTTGGATTGTTTTGATAACGGTATTCCTTCACAATCCATAACCAAACTACAAGAAGCAGATGTAGTTCTGGTTTTCAATTCGGATCTTCCTTCAGAATATCCTGTGGGAGGAAACTCGGTACGATTTGGAACCATCTTTAACAATACAAACATCCTGATTGCAAATCCGAGGCGAGTAGTTTTTGAAAGCGAAGCGAAAGTGGATGTGCGCTTAACATACAAACATGGTGCAGACTTAGCTGTTGCCTCTAGACTTACAAGAATTATTATCGATAATAAATTGATTGATATTGAAAAAGCAAAATCCTCTGTCGACAATTTTGATGAACTTGTTAAATCTCTTTCAAACTATACAGCCAAAAATACAGAAAAATTAACAGGGCTTCCAAATGATGTCCTTACTCAGGCAGCAGAAAAATTTGCACGTGATGCGGATAAATTCGTTCTGATTGGTAACGATGTCTTAGACACCGGCCAAGGAGAAGAAGTTTTAAACGCTCTTCTTAATCTTTGTACCTTGGTAAATTTTGGTAACAAAGGAAGTGTTAGCATCTACCCACCCAGAGAGCATTGTAATTCACAAGGTGTTAATGATATGGGGCTTACATCTGAGTTTCTACCTGGGTACCAACCATCAAGTGGAGACAAAAATTCTGACTTATTCGAAAGTTGCAAAGACGGATCAACCAAATTTCTATATATCGCAGGAGAAGATCCTATTGGGTCTTTTTATAGACCTCAGCTAGTAAAAGAGGCACTCAAAACCGTACCATTTTTAATTGTCACAGATGTTTTCATGACGGAGACGGCCAAAATGGCAGATTTGATTCTTCCCTCTTCCACATATGCGGAAAAAGATGGAACATTTACAAATATGTCCCGACATGTACAAGGAGTAGCATCTGCCGTTCTACCACAGGGAACTTCAAAACCAGATTTTGATATTTTGATTGAATTGGCAGAAACATTAGGGAAACCATTTGAACATTCTACTCTTCTCGAAATCCAGCAGGAAATTGAACAAGAAGCACCCATTTATCAGGGGGTTTTTCCTGGTAAAGAATCAAAACAGTGGATTCCTGCTACATCCAATAAAAAACCTGCATTAAAGATTAATTCTACGGAAAATACAGCTGAAATAAGTCACGAAAATTACCCGTTCACACTACAAACTAACAATCATATGTTCCATATCGGAAGTTATAGCCAGCGTGCTAAGGCATTAGTCGATATAGGACCCGAATGCATCGCTGAAATCCATCCTGAAGATGCAAAAGGCTTAGGGGTTTCTTCTGGAGATCAAGTTATCATAGAATCTTCGAGCAATAAGGTCGAAGTGAAAATTAAAACTACAAAAATAACAAGCCCAGGCATGATTTACGTTCCGAAGAACTGGCCTGAGGTTGCTGTCAACGATTTACGCAATGGTGAAGAGGGTTTAATACAAGTAAAAGTATCCAAATCCAGTTAATACACACAAACTACAATCTATGACTGACTTAAAAGAGAATCTGCATACCGATCATATGGTCCTGAACATGGGCCCATCGCATCCTGCGACCCATGGGACGGTAAAATTTCTACTGACTTTAGATGGAGAAACTGTTGTCAATCTGGATGTAGAAATTGGGTATTTACATCGCGGTTTTGAAAAAATGTGTGAAAGTGTTACCTATGCAAATGTTTTTCCATATACCGACCGATTGAACTACTGCTCTGCAATCATGAATAATATCGGGTTTGCATTGGCTGTAGAGAAATTATGTGACATTGAAATAACAGAGCGTTGTAAATATATTCGTGTTGTGACTAATGAACTTGCACGAATTTCGGATCATTATACTAATATTGCTGCAGCTGCATTGGAGCTTGGGGCCCTGACCGCCTTCATCTATTTTGTAGAAGCAAGGGAAATTGTCTGGGATTTACTCGAAAAGGTTTGTGGCGCTCGGCTTACTTCCAACTATATCCGCATTGGTGGTTTGATGTGTGACCTACCTCCAGGGTTTGATGATGATCTAAAAGCTGCTTATCCTAAATTGGATGATCTTTTTGAAGATGTAGATAATTTACTCACTAAAAATAGAATATTTATTGACCGCATGGAAAATACGGGTGCGATTCCTGTTGAAAGTGCTATTTCATGGGGTTTTACTGGCCCCTGCTTAAGGGCAGCAGGTGTGGATTATGATGTACGCAAAAATCATCCTTATCTCTGTTACGACAAACTCAACTTTGACATTCCTCTGGGCAAAACGGGAGACAATTTTGACCGGTATTTAGTTCGCATGGAAGAGATCAAGCAGAGTCTTAAAATTATTAAACAAGCTATGCGCGATATGCCAGATGGCCCTATTAATGTAGATCATCCTTATTTAAGAAATCCAGCCAAACCCGATGTTTATAAACGAATGGAGGAAATGATCGCCCATTTTAAAATGGTTATTGACGGGTTAAAACCTCCTGTTGGAGAAGTCTATTTCCCCACGGAAGCTGCCAATGGAGAACTTGGGTTCTATATAGTAAGTGATGGCTCGGGAAAACCTTATAAATGCCGTGTCCGACCCCCGTCCTTTACTTTAACTCAAGCCATGCCTGAAATGTGCGAAGGAGGTATGTTAGCAGATATTATACCCACATTCGACATGATCAACATGATTGGCGGCGAATGCGATCGCTAGCACTATTATTGAAAAACTATCCCTAACCATTATCAAATAGCAACGATCCCCTGTTGTTTAAAGTCCGATTTAATAGAGATTAATAGTTTTTCTAGGAGAGTTTGACCTAAACAAATATGATTTAAATATTTATTTTGGCGACGTCGCTCGCCTCATAGATATTTGGGTCATTAAGGTTACGGGTCAGGTGGGACGGCTGGGGGACTAGCACATATTTCTTTATCTTTAGATCTATCCGTCGCCCATTGAATACCAGACTGGGATTTACGGAAAGCCTTTTATTAGGCATTTAAAGAAAACCCTGACTCCGTAGTTAAACTATCCCTGGGATGTTTGTGAAAGTTAAATTCCTAAATATGAGCAAAGTCGCTAAATATAAGGCAACTTTAAATTTTAAAAAACATCTCTTGAAACACCGCGCTCGCGCCCACGCCCACCAGGAGTACGACCTAGCGATGAGGTGAAAACATCTCCCTGTTGTACTAAACCATCATGTGCAGTGCGGATGGTACCAATTCTATTTTCTTTGATTTCATTGGCAGCTTCATCAATAAGTTCTTCTTCTTTCTTTTCGGCATCGCTCTTTTGTTTTTCGGCTGTATTTTCAGTTTTAGCAGCAATCTCCTGCGGCTCAGAATCACTTTCAATAGACAGGTCTTCGGCTTCTGCTTCTTTCATGGAACCTTTAAAGTTTTTAATACTGCGACCAAAAGCAGAACCTATCTCCGGAAGTTTTCCGGCGCCAAAAATAATCATAATAATTATTAAAATAACCATTAATTCTGGAAAACCGATTCCCATCATAAGACTATCTCCTTAAGACTGTTTCATGAGTTAAGTTTAGCAAAATAAGAAGTGAATTGACAGAGGTTTAAAGCTAAACTCAGGAAAAATATGATTATAAACCTTCCCCGGACAACTTTAATGCAAAGTTGACCATAATTTGTAATCAGTTTATATTAAGAATTCATAAACGAATAGTAAACAATTAGCTTTAAAATATGGACGGTTTTAATGAATAAGGATGCTCCCATCGACATAGAAAAACTGGTGTTAGATAAAATTGATAAGGGTGTTGTTGGCTCCAGTCTTTGTCTAGAGAATCGTAAACTTGGCGATGACGGGGTTTTTAAATTGTCTAATTTAGAGATTTTATCTGAAGTTATCTGCTTAGAATTAGGTGAAAACGATATAAGTGATGAAGGTGTGCATACATTGTGTAACTCCCCCTATATAGAAAATTTGAAAACTTTAAATTTGAAATCAAATAACATCACTGAATTAGGGGCGAAGTCTCTAGCAAACTCACCTAAATTGAAAAAACTAGAACACTTAATTCTTAAATTTAATCGAATTGGGGAAATGGGGGCTAATTATTTAGCTCAATCGGAAACTCTGACGAATTTAAGTACTCTTGACCTTTTCAGGAATAGAATTGGAGATACTGGAACTAAAATTATTAAAAAATCTAAAATCTTCCGAAGTGTGAGCCGAATGAGGCTTGACTAAAGTTAATGGATTTATCTAAAGTGTTTCCCCGCAGTCCAAAGCAAAAAATGGCTGGTTTAGTTCATTTAGGCCGAATGATCGACAAAGGCCGTGCATATAAAGAAAAAAAACTAGCAGATTATATTTATCCCTGCCCCCTTGATAAAATCATTTTAAATTTTTTAGGTATCAAAGCGGATACATTCGCAAATATAACTGTCGAAAAAAAAGATGAGGAAATCAGTAACTGGGTTCAAGAGTTAATTAAATCTAAAACACCAAACGATTTGGTTTTGATTAATAAAATAATACTTGAAAAAAAACCTGATTCTGAAGATCGCCTTAAATACTATAATAAAACAAGGGATAAAATAGATCCATCAAGGTCTGACCTAACAACATGGGTAGAACTTATGGAGCTTGAAGAAGGACGTTTTCTCCCAAAAGTTTCACAAGGTTAATCCGTAGGAAAGCTCTTGCCTAAAGGTTAAATTTCTTCTAATGCAAGATTCACGACAACAAAAAAACCAAGGAAGGTTTAGCAAAAACCAAGCAATAAAGAAATCAAAATTAAAGAAGCGTTTGCTTGTTTATTTGTTCTCCATTCTTCTTTTTTGCCTATCAACCGGGCTTATAGGTGCTGGTTTTATTTATTTTTATTTCTCCAGTGACCTTCCTGACGTTGTTAAACTTAAAGATCATCAACCCAGTACCATCACTCAAGTCTATGCAGTTGATAACGAAAAAATTGCGGAATTTTACATCGAAAAAAGAATCATAATTGCATTGGAAGATATTCCATTGTCATTAAAACAGGCCACCCTAGCCGTAGAGGATTCAAATTTCTATTCGCATTTTGGGATAGACCCCAAAGCTATTTTTCGGGCCTTTATTAGCAATTTGAAGGCTGGACATATTGTAGAAGGGGGTAGCACTATTACTCAGCAGTTGACTAAAACAATGTTTTTATCTAGAGAGAAATCCCTTACTAGAAAAATTAAAGAAGCAATTTTGGCATTGCGTTTGGAATTCGTTTTTTCTAAAGATGAAATTCTTGAAATGTATCTAAATCAAATTTATTACGGTCATGGCACTTATGGTGTAGAGGCTGCTGCCCGA
>Ga0310344_10004691_pt1 | contig 10139 bp, 7 predicted proteins | sample HC15DNA20200_MG_FD_203801 | JGI IMG/M metagenome (GOLD analysis project Ga0310344, IMG submission 203801) | Marine microbial communities from station ALOHA, North Pacific Subtropical Gyre - HC15-DNA-20-200_MG | ecosystem: Environmental > Aquatic > Marine > Oceanic | place: Pacific Ocean: North...
CATCGGACTCTCGGCCACCCAGAAGCCAATCGACCGCACCGCCAATTTTCTTGTGGGTGGACGGTCCGAGCCCGGTGAGCCCACGGTGATCGACGTCGGCCATCAGCGAGATCTCGACCTCCAGATCGAGGTCCCTCCCAGTGATCTCTCGGCCGTCTGCTCGCACGAACAGTGGGCAGAAATCAACGCGAGAATCGTCGAACTGATCAATCAACACACCAGCACCCTGGTGTTCGTCAACACCCGGCGCCTGGCCGAACGGGTCACGCACCAGTTGACCGAGATTCTTGGCGAGGATCACGTCGGCAGTCACCACGGGTCACTGTCGGCCGGCACCCGGCTGGACACCGAACAACGGCTCAAGGAGGGCAGCTTCAAGGCGGTCGTCGCCACCGCGTCACTGGAACTGGGAATCGACATCGGCCATGTCGACCTGGTGATCCAGATCGGATCTCCCCGGGCCATCGCCACCTGTCTCCAGCGAATCGGCCGCTCCGGGCACTCCCTGGGACTGATCCCCAGGGGACGTCTCTTCGCACTCTCCCGGGACGAACTGCTCGAGTGCCAGGCCGTGGTGCGGGCCATTCGTGGCCAACGGCTCGACGAGGTGCAGGTCCCGGTTGCACCACTGGATGTGCTCGCCCAGCAGATCGTCGCCGAGGTGGCTGCACGAGAATGGAAATCCGACGACCTGTTCGAACTCGTGCGTGGAGCCGCGCCCTACGCACGATTGGAACGCGAGTCGTTTGACCGGGTCGTCGACTTCCTCTCCGAGGGAATCACAGACACGTCGGGCCGCGGACGTGTGTACCTGCACCACGATCGGGTGGGCCGCCGGCTGCGGCCGCGCAAGTCCGCCCGGCTCTCGGCATGCACCAACGCCGGAGCCATTCCCGACATCGGCAGCTACCGTGTCGTGACCGAGGAGAATTCGTTTGTCGGAACGCTCGACGAGGATTTCGCGATCGAAAGCCAGGCGGGCGACGTCTTCCTGCTCGGGAACACCTCGTGGCGAATTCACCACGTCCGCGGAGAACGAGTGACCGTCTCCGACGCCGGCGGAGCACCACCAACGATTCCTTTCTGGCGAGGCGAGGCACCGGGACGGACCTGGGAACTCTCGCAAGAAGTTTCCCACCTGCGAGAGGAAGTCGCCGAGCGGATCGGAGGCCCCGGTGACGCACAGGACCAGAGAACACGGCGGATGGGTGAGGCCACCGTGTGGCTGGCCACCGAGACGCTCTGTAATGAACACGCCGCCAGGCAAATCGTCGAGTACGTCGCCTCCCAGCAGGCTGCCGTCGGAATGGTCCCCTCGGGGAAACGCGTCCTTTTCGAACGATTCTTCGATGAGGCCGGTGGCATGCAGGTCGTGATTCACGCCCCGTTCGGCTCTCGTATCAACCGTGCCTGGGGACTGGCCTTGAGAAAGAGATTTTGTCGGTCCTTCGATTTCGAACTGCAGGCCACCGCCGACGACGACGGGTTCATTCTCTCACTGGGACCACAACACAGCTTTCCTCTCGAGAGCCTCTTCGGCATGCTGGGACCACACAACGCCCGCAACCTGTTGGAACAGGCACTGCTGGCTGTCCCGGTGTTCCAGCTCCGCTGGCGATGGAACCTCACCCGGGCACTGGTGGTCCTGCGTCGCAACGGCGGAAAAAAGGTGCCGCATGCGATCCAGAGATTTCGTGCCGATGACTTGCTGACCGCCGTGTTCCCCAAGTTGACAGGGTGCCAGGAGAATATCACCGGTGATCACGAGATCCCCGACCATCCCCTGGTGCAACAGACCATGCACGATTGCCTCCACGAGGCTCTCGATTTCGAAGGATTCGAGTCGGTTCTCGAGGGAGTTGATTGCGGAGACATCGAGCTGGTCGGTCGCGACACCCGCGAGCCTTCGCCGTTCAGTTGGGAACTGCTCAACGCCAATCCCTACGCGTTTCTCGATGGAGGTGAAATCCAGGAAAGGCGGGCCCGCGCCGTTGCGACACGTCGCAGTCTTTCCGTCGAGGAACTCGGCGATCTCGGCCGACTCGACCCCGAGGCGATCCGCCAGGTCGTCGACGAGGCCCAACCGGCGGTTCGAAACGCCGATGAACTTCACGACCTGCTCTTGTCCCGGATCGTCCTCGCCTCCACGGCACTGGAACCGGGTGCGGAGTCTTCCTGGAACGAGTGGTTCTCCGAACTCGTCGAAGCCGGACGAGCCACGACCGTAACCACCCCGGGAGGTCACTCCTGTGGCGTCGCCGCCGAGCGACTCCCCGTCGCCCTGGCTCTCCACCAGGACGCAACGGCCGATCCGGCAATCGACGTGCCCGAGGGGGTTCCGACCGAGTTTTCTTCGACCGGGGCCCGTGTGGCCGCCGTGCGAGGTCTCGTGGAAGTCTGCGGACCAACGACTGATGCGGAGGTCGCCACCCAACTGGCCATTACGCCCACCCAGGCCACCGCCGCACTCGAGGCATTGGAGGGCGAGGGAACCGTGCTGCGAGGCCGATTCCGTGCAACGACAACCGATCCCGGAACGTCGGACGTCCAGCAGACACCGGCCGGGGTCGAATGGTGCCATCGCCGCTTGCTCGCCCGGATACACAGATTGACCGTCGAGGGGCTGCGACGCCAGATCCGCCCGATCGACGTCCCCACGTTCCAGAGGTTTCTTGCCCGTCACCACGGACTGCATCCCGGCACGCAACGGACCGGATCGGGGGGACTGTTTGAAGTGATCGGACTGTTGCAAGGCCTGGACGTCCCCGCGGGCAACTGGGAAACGGACTTGCTCTCGAAGCGGCTCGCCGGGTACCGCGAGAGTTGGCTGGACGAACTGACGCTCTCGGGCGAGGTCGGCTGGGGACGCCTGTACCCCAGCGCCTCCGCCTTCGAACGAGCTCGCCCCATGTCCTCACTCTCGAGAACCGCGCCGCTGGGACTCTTTCTACGCGAGGATCTCCAGTGGCTGACTCACTGGGGACGTGTACCCAACCCGGATTCGCTCGGGGACACTGCACGGGATCTGTTCGACCGGCTGGACAAAAACGGCGCGCAGTTCGCCACCGACCTGCTGAAACCAACCGGGCTGCTTCCCGACCAGTTGACCAGTTCCCTGGGCGAGTTGGTCCGCCGGGGACTCGTCACCTGCGACACGTTCGCCGGAGTTCGGCAAATCGTCGCCGGGACCGCGTCACGCCGTGGGCGACGCGGCCGCCGCATACGAACCCGACAGCCCGTGGGTGGAGCAGGGCGGTGGAGCATCTGGCGACGTGGACAACCGGATGACCCGGACACCTCGGCCGGAACGGAATCCGACAGCGCACAACGGATGGCCGAAGCCGATGCCCTGGAACAGTGGGCCTGGCAGTTGCTCAGACGATGGGGCGTCGTGTTCCGTGACCTGCTGGCCCGGGAACCCGGTGCCCCCAGGTGGTGGCAGTTGCTGAGCGTGTTCCGACGGCTGGAAGCCCGGGGGGAAATCCGGGGAGGGCGATTTGTCGAGGGCCCCGGCGGTGAACAATTCGCACTGGGCGAGACGGTGCGACGACTCCGGCAATTGCGAGACGAGGCACTCCAGGACAATGAGCCAGAGACGGAGATCCTGGTCATCTCGGCCACCGATCCCCTCAACCTCGTCGGCATCCTCACCGATACCGGTCGCGTGCCGGCCACATCACAGAACCGGGTGGCCCTGGTCAACGGACGTCCTGTCGCCGCGATCACCGGTGGCGAACTGGAATGGTTGGAAGATCTCGACGAGACGACTCGCCTGGCGGTCGAGGCGGAATTGCCCCGGCCCGGATCACTGCCCCCACGGCCCGTGTTGGCCACCGAGACACACTAGGGCACCGATCAGGACGGCCTAGAGAAAGTCGTTGATGATGTTCTCCAACATCTCCTGGCGGCCACTCTCGTTGGCGTCGGAATTGCCCTTCTCGAGCATGTAAGATTCCAACGACGCAAAACTCGCCTCACCCGACTCGATCTCGGCCCCGACACCACTGTCGAAACTGCGATACCGGTTGGCGACGAAATCCGAAAGCACCGCGTCGGCACGAATTGCGGCGGCAATTTTCAATCCGCGGGCAAACGCGTCCATGCCTCCGATGTGAGCATGGAACAGATCGATGGGTTCAAAACTCTCACGACGGACCTTCGCATCGAAGTTGACCCCTCCGGGTGACAATCCCCCCTGGGCCAGGATCACCAGCATGCACCGGGTCGTCAGGTACACGTCGGTGGGGAACTGGTCCGTGTCCCATCCCAGCAACAGGTCACCGGTGTTTGCATCAATGCTGCCCAGGAACCCCTGGTGCGAAGCGTAGGTCAACTCGTGCATCATCGTGTGACCGGCCAATGTCGCGTGGTTGGTTTCAATGTTCAGCTTCACACGATCCTCGAGTCCATAAGCCCGGATGAAGTTCAAGCAAGCCGCCGCGTCGAAGTCGTACTGGTGCTTGGTCGGTTCCTTTGGCTTGGGTTCGAAAAGAAACATGCCGTCGAATCCGATCGAATCGGCGTGTTCGGCCGCCATGTGCATGAATCGGCCCAGGTGATCCAACTCCCGCTTCATGTCGGTGTTGAACAGGTTCATGTACCCCTCGCGACCACCCCAGAAGACGTAATTCTGGCCGCCCAGACGATGAGTCACTTCCAGGCATTTCTTGACCTGCGACGCGGCATAGGCAAACACGTCAGCGTTGCAACTGGTCGCCGCTCCGTGCAGGTAACGGGGATGACTGAAAAGGTTGGCCGTGCCCCAGAGCAACTTGATGCCGGTCCGCTCCTGTGCCGCAGCCAACGCGTCGGCAACCCGATCCAGGTTGTCGTTGGCCTCCGAGAGACTCGCTCCCTCCGGTGAGACGTCACGGTCATGGAAGCAATAGAAAGGAGCCCCCAGTTTCTCGATGAACTCAAATGCCACGTCGACGCGGTTGATTGCATTCTCCACCGTTTCACTGCCATCGTCCCAGGGACGCTGGAGCGTGGGAGCACCAAATGGGTCGGCACCGGTGGCACGGAACGTGTGCCAATAACAGACGCTGAACCGGAGATGTTCCTCCATCGTCTTGCCCTCGACCACTTCCTCCGCGTTGTAGTGATGGAAGGCCAGAGGATTTCGACTTGATGGCCCCTCGAAGACAATCTTCTCAACGTCGGGAAAATACGACATGGCAGCAGGTCCATTGAGGTGAAGTGGAAACGTCGTGAACCAAATGTACCGCTCGACCCGACAGCGGGAAAGTCGCGAGGAAGACGACGATCTGGTCTTGCCCGATCGAGCCGCTTTGCTGACACTACCGCGCGCCGGACACCTTGCCCCTGGCTGACTGACACGTGCATCCCCACATTCTCACCCTGCTGGCCCTGGCTCCCCTCGTTGGCGGTTGCGCCGCACTGATGCCACCGGCCACCGCCCCAATGAGCACCGCGGCGGCAGTCGTCCCCGGATCGTTGACCGAAACAACATGGGAACGCACCGTCGACGCACTGCACGCATTTCACTTTTCCATCGAAAAGGAAAACCGACTCGCCGGTACGATTCAAACCGGGTACCTCACCGGCGCCGGGTTGCTCGAACCCTGGCACTACGACTCGGTCACCCTGGGGGACCGAATCGAAAGTTCCCTGCAGCCGATTCGGCGGCGGGCTCTCGTGACACTCACCCCAACCGAGTCCGGAGTGCAGGTGACCGTCGAGGTAATCAAGCAACGAGAAAGCCCCCGGGGACCGACTCGGCACGCGCCCGGTGTGGCCACCTATCCTGGAAATCGCCCCGTGCAACGCGATCTGAATGTTGTGCTGGATGAATCCGCTCCACCAGGCTGGATCACCCTGGGACGCGATTCAACACTCGAACGAGTTTTGCAGTCGGCCATCGTTGCTCACATCCGCCGCTGAACTCTCTCGGGCAATTTCCGATTGGAGGATTTTGTCGCTGGCGCTCCATCCGGCAATCAATCCGCCTGACGCGTAATCCGCAACTACCCTGATTCGTGAATTCTCAAAAACTTCAAACAGCTAAAAACTCCTGAAAAAATAAAAAAAATAACCAATCAATCGCCGCATTGCATTGAGATTGAATCTCAGTATCTGTAATGTCTAGAGGAATGACGGGAACAGTCGACGAACTGCTATATGCGAACTCAAAGTCAATCACCGATCGAAAAGGCCCGAATTCAGACTTACAGAACTTCCTTTCGTGATCGCGTGTTCATCGCGATCCTTCTTGCACTGACTTCGACGTTCCAACAGGCTCTCACAGCTGCCTGTCAAAGGCAGTGCAAGAACAATCTAGAAATCTGCCGGTTCCTTGGAATCCGGTTTGGCAACGACCGGGCCGACGAGTTCTGATCCCTCTCGTCGTCCCACACAGTCGTAGCCACTAGAGAAAGTGACCCCGGTGTCTCCTCCCGAGCACCGGGGTCGCTTGTTTTTTACCGGCTCCGACACGGCTCATTCGGCCCGCGCAACATCCTTTTCTTTCGACTGGCCGGGGAGACGGCGGTCACCGACTTCCTTGGACGGAACCGATTCATCCTCTGCCCGTCCCTCTTCTCGTTCCCGTTCATCACGCTCACGATCAAGTTCGTCCCGTTCGCGTTCCCGTTCATCACGTTCCCGGTCACGCTCATCACGCTCACGTTCATCCCTCTCGCCCCCACGGTCGTCTCCATCCTCGTCGCGCTCACGGTCACCCCGATCACCCGACAACTCGTCTACCCGCCGCGTGAGATGTTCGATGTGCTGCCGGAGCCTGTCGAACTGTTCGTGAAGCTCCCGGAGATGCTCCGCATTCCCGGGGCCACCCTGGTGTCTGTCACGATCCTCGCGTCGATGTATCTCTTCAATTCGGTGGTGAGCCTCCCGGGCGATGTCATGCATACCCGCCTCGGCGAGCAGTTCGGCCGCGTGCTTGATCATTTCTATTCGCTCGCCCGGACTCCGATCACCGTGGTCACGATCACGACGCTGCTCCTGGTGCTGGTGACGGCGGTGGTTTTCCCGTTCATCGTCGTTCCAGCCGCCATCCTGACGCGCCCACTTGCTGACCTCAGCCAACTCGTGGTGATCGTCTTGCCGGTGCTTCCCCGACTCACCGACAAGCTCACTTTCCTGAGCCACCAGTGGCCAGCCAACAACCACCAGTAACGCCATACCACTCGAGGCCAACAACACCTTCACCCAGCCGCTCATCCTCAGTCTCCCAGTCATTCGTTGTGTTCTATCCGCCCCCGCATCAGGCCAGCCCCAATTTCTGCGTCGCCCGACAATCGAAAAACCAGTTCGACAGCCACGCGGCGGACGACCGTGACGCCGTGGCCAAAAGAAAAGGATAGACAACTAGCGGGGCCTGGTTAACTCAAACGGGCATAGCCTCCAAAGTACAGCAAGGGACGCCCCCCGGTCTCACCATGGTCCTCGCCGTTAACGATCTCGCCAACAAAGATGTCATGGTCTCCGCCGGCGAGCACCTCGGACAAGCGACATTCGACGTAGCCCAGTGTCCCGCCCAGGACCGGCGCTCCGACCTCGCCCTCGGCATGGTCCAGGTCCGAGAATTCCTTGGGGCCGGGCGTGGCAAATCGGTTGGAGATCTCTTCCTGGTCCTCGGCCAGTATGTTCATCACGAATGCACCCGCAGAATTCAGGTACTCGTGCGTTTGGGTTGTCTTATCGACACACACCAAAACCAGCGGGGGATCGAGCGACAACGAAGTGACGGCGTTGGCGGTCATTCCCCACAGGGTGTCTCCGGCTTTCATGGTGACCACGGTCACACCTGTGGCAAATCGCCCCATGATGGTTCGCTGCAATTTCGGATCGATTGGCATGTGTGAGTGTCCTCTGGAATGGGAACCCGGCCGAATCCACACGGCCGTCAATTCGCGTCGCCGAAGACTGTTTTACAGCCCCAGCCGAACGATTCCCACCACGACACCACGAACCTCGACCTGTTCGGCAGGCACCACCAGCGGTTGCATTGCGGCGTTGGCCGGCTGAAGTGTCACCGTGGCACCCTTGGGAAAGACCCGTTTCAACGTGGCCTCGGCACCATCGACCAACACCACCGCCACGCCACCGTTCTCACATTGGGACTGGCTCCTGACAATTGCCAGGTCCCCGTCTCGAATCCCATCCTCGATCATCGACTCGCCGCGGACGCGCAGCAGGAAGTGGCCATCCGGTGCGAACCTCTCGGTGAGGTCGAACTCGTCAAACGACTCGATGGCCTCGAGAGGAACCCCGGCTGGCACATCACCCACAAGCCGAAGTCGCCCCGGGCTGGCCGGACTGGCAGTTCCATCCACTGCCAAACGGTCCCCCAGCCCCTGGAAGAAATCCGGGTGAGTTTCAATCGCATCGGCCATCCCTTCCGGCGGCCGACCGCATCGGGTCAACAACCAATCGCGATCGACATCCAGGACATCGGCCAACGCGATCAACAACCGGGCACTGGGCACTGTCCCCAGCCGACCGTTCTCGATCTTCGAGAGATAGGTGTGATTGGTGCCGGCCAACTCGGCAAGTTTCCGTTGTGTCAAACCACGATCGACTCGCAGGTCCACAATCAGACGACCGATTTTCGACTCGCTCGGCATCAATCCCACCCAACGTCCATCGCTAGAGACCGGTCGTACCCACCAGGTCCAACCTCCCGATCATGTCCGACAAGCTGTCCGAATCGTTGTGGTTCACGATTTCCCCTCGCACCACCTTCACCTCCGGAGGTGCATCAATCCCCAACTTCACGGTCCCGCGATTGGTCCGCAAAACGGTCACCACCACATCACCACCAATTGTGATCCTCTGAGACGTCTTTCTCGACAACACCAACATGCTTTCACCTCCTTGTCCTCACATCGTCGGCCCGGGTTCCAAACCACGGGCTCTCCCTCGGTCATCCTCTTTGGAAATGACTCCAGGGAGGGGGCAGCAGCGTGCCGACGACGTAAAATTCGCGACGCCAGGCTTCAAATTGCCAACGAGGATCTGTCGAGGACATCGTGGTTGGAGCATCCGGAACGTCGGGACGGTAAAAACGCTGGGCCAAGCACCGAGACACGTTGTTGCTGTTGACCCTCAACAGCAACATTGTAGCCAAAAACGAGAACGTCGCAACACCAAAACGGAACACGCTCGCAAACACGGCCGAGCGGCACACGAATGAAGTCCAGCGATGGGTTGCGCGACTGGAGTGTCAACCCGATTCAGCCAAGGCCTGCACTCAGAAGGCTCATGCCAAAAAGCGCGCAGAACATCAACAAGCTGAGGGCCATTAGAATCGTGGCAACCATGCCACAAATTCGACCAGCCACCGCCTGGCCATCCGGCTCGACACCAATTTCTCTACAACGTTGCAGGTAGGAATTGCCCTGGATCCAGGCAACAACGCCCAGCGGCTGGCACACCACCAATCCCAGGATTCCAAGCACCAGTATCGTACTGGCATTGTCGGGTGCTCTTCCGCCACCACTCATCGGTCTTCTCCTGCAACGTGACAGCCAATTAGACCAAACAGGTTCAGGAGTGCAAGCTGGCTTGATGCTTCTAGAACTTCTCCTTGCACGCTCTCGCAGCAAACAGTGTTGCCTCGCAATCACTTTACAGAACGGGCGCAGATGAAACGGGGCCTGGCCACGTAACGCAACAACGACACTCAACAGTGGTCGCCAGCCGCGTGGTTCAGACCAAGAAATTATGAAATTTCATGGGGTGAACCAGCAAACTCCACAGCCCTTTTCACCGACGAAGACATCCCCCTGATGAAATTGGCCAATCAAGCAGCCGATCTGTGCGACAGGCAGCCAACGCGTTGAAACAGAAAAAGGCCGCCGGAGTGAGCTCCGACGGCCTCAATCATTTTCAAGTACACCCCAGAGGATTCGAACCTCTAACCTTCGGTTCCGTAGACCGATGCTCTATCCAATTGAGCTAGGGGTGCGTAGGCGATCGATTGTACGAAATCCCGTTCAAAGAGAAAGCCCCTCAAAGCAACACACCAGCCGACTCCCTCGACGGTCGTCTTGACAACCGTCAGAATGCCCGTCGGTGACCATGATGAACAACACTCCCGAGAACAACACCCCGTCCGACCAGGTGCCCGTCAATCCGACGGCAGACGACGACATCAA
>Ga0310344_10004693_pt1 | contig 10139 bp, 11 predicted proteins | sample HC15DNA20200_MG_FD_203801 | JGI IMG/M metagenome (GOLD analysis project Ga0310344, IMG submission 203801) | Marine microbial communities from station ALOHA, North Pacific Subtropical Gyre - HC15-DNA-20-200_MG | ecosystem: Environmental > Aquatic > Marine > Oceanic | place: Pacific Ocean: North...
TCGGGTTGAATATCTCGAGGCGGCTCCCAGGGCAATGGGGTACTGGATGCGGTTCTTCTTGATGTAGCCGTCGATCTTGCTTTTGCTGCTCTCACCGGTAACTCCGATGATTGTCAATCCCTTCTTGCTGTACTCGCGATGCCACTTGTTCAGCTTTGGGATTAACGTCTTACAGGGGGCTCAGTACGTGGCCCACTTTTCGATGAGAACAACTCGGCCGGAGAGGCTCTTCCATTTGACGGGCGAGGTCGTGTTTAGCCAGGTTCCCAGGTCCGGATCTGGAGCTTTGTCACCGATAACGGCGGCTTCTCCCGTGGGAAGAACCAGAAGGTTCAGGAAAGCTATGGCCAAGAAATATTTGTGCATAAACATTTTCCTTTCGACTCAACCTGTTGGCCTGGATGTGAGGCTGTCACAATTCAACCTGAGGACAGGGCCTTGATTCCCGCCGATTTACCGAGGCTTCGGACGGACTTCTTTCTGACTTGCTTCATGTAATTCTCGCCCCCGGACCTCCATTTTTAACACGGAACGTCTCCCAGAGGAAAGTCAATCCCGGCTCTCTGGTTGGTTCGGCCTTCGTTTCAATGAGTTACGGCGTGTCCAGGGCCAAGTCATCGCTGCCCAGAGGGCCAGAGCGATGACGATTTCAACTCCCAGGTACGTTGGCCAGTTTCCGAAAAGATCCAGGATTGTTGCATTAACCGGCTTGTGATTTACGTAGAGATAGTTGGTGTTCGCGGCGGCGTTGAAGACCAACATTACGAGAGTCCACCCGATGGTTACCAGGGAGGTCGAGCAATATTCTCTCCAACCGGGTCGTGAGTTCAGTTCCCAGGTGCGATAGATCGTTGTCAAGACCACCAGGATGTGAGAGCTCCAGAACATCAGGAACTCCAGGTGAGGAAAATCGCGTTCGAGATCGAGAGGCGAGGTCGGGGCCATCGGCGTTTCAGTCCGGATCCGGAAAAAACTGAAACAGTTGCAACGCTGTCCAGGGGTCTGCACCTGTTGGAGAGCTATGTTCGGGGGTTTGCGAAAGCCCTGGTAATCACGGGTCCCGTGTCAGCGGCGTGTTCGGTGGCAGATGAGCCACAGTTCTTTCTGAAAGTTTGTTGGCGTCAACGAGCTTACCCCTCGAGAACTGTCTCCGAGCGAACTGAGGCTGCCATCTTGTGCCATTGGGCGCTATCATGGCTTCCATGACGACTCAAAAAAACACCTGTAAAACGCTGCGTGCTCTCATCTCGAATCCCGGCGTTATTCGTTCACTCGGCGCACATGACGTTTTGACGGCGCTTCTCGTTGAACAGGCAGGCTTTGAAACCGTCTTCATCGGTGGTTTCGGTACCAGTGCGAGCCTTTACGGTCTTCCTGATCTCAACTTTCTGGGTATGAACGAGATGGCCGAGGCGGTACGACGTATGGCGACGCGATTGAGCGTGCCCCTCATTGCTGATGGTGATACGGGTTATGGCGATCTTCATAATGTCGTACGCTGCGTGTCGGAGTATGAGAATGCCGGTGCCGCAGGGATGATTCTCGAAGACCAAGTCTTTCCGAAGCGTTGTGGACACTTTGACGGCAAGAGTGTGATTCCGACTGAAGATATGGTGCGGAAGCACAAAGCGGCGCGCCGAGCAGCGAGGGATCCCGACTTTATCATCATCGCGCGTACCGATGCTCTTGCACCGAATGGTCTCGACGATGCGGTGGATCGTGTGTTGCGTTACTGCGACGCCGGAGCCGATGTCGCTTTCATTGAGGCGCCCGTATCTCGAGAGGAACTCGAGATCATCGCCAAACGCGTGCCCATGCCGAAGCTCGTCAACATGCTCTCTTTCGGTAAGACCCCTCTTCTCCCCGCGGAAGAGCTTGAGCAGATGGGCTACAAGATCGTGGTTGCCCCCATCGAGTCGCTTCTGGTCACGGCGAAGGCTATCCGAGAGCTCGCCGAGGTCTTTCGGAAGACTGGTGAGACAGGTCCGGTGGAGGACAAGATGGTCTCTTTCGATGAGATCAAGGGGGTTCTGGGAGTCGAAAAGTATCTGGGACTCGAGGAGTCCCTCGACGACGATCGCTAAACCGGACAGATAGGTCCCTCCGGTACATTTCCCAGAGGTACCTCGCCCAGGCCCTCGCCGAGAAGTCGCGCATCAAAAACGCAGCCCTCGAGGCAAATCCGTCGATTGTAAAGGGGTCCGTCGATTTCCTTACGGATCGGTACGACGCAGGCGAAGCAGATGCCGAAGCCACAAGCCATTCGCGCTTCGAGACAGATCTCACACCAGAGTTTGCGTTCGATGCTGAGTTGTCGGAGGCTGTCATTCATGCCCGTTGGGCCGCAGCCATAAATCTTCAAGCGTTTCGGGTCGACTCCCGAGAGCTCGCCGTTGAGCATCTCGGTCAGCATGTTCGTGACGAAACCCTGAAAGCCCTCCGAGCCGTCGTTCGTGGAAACTTCACAGCGAATGGGAAGTTGACGAAAGTCATCGATGCCTTGAAGTTGCGCGGCACCACGAGCCCCCATGCAAAGGATGATTTGTTCCGGTTTCTGAGTGCTCTGGCAGAGCTCACGCGCGAAGAAGTACATCGGAGCGACGCCAACACCACCGGCGACGAGGATTACCGTGTCCTCGCTTGCGGGAGCCGTCAGTCGATTGCCAAAGGGGCCGATGACGTCAACAAAAGATTCTTCACCCTCTCCCGAGAGCAAAGACATCCAGTCGGTTCCGCGTCCGGTGACGACGTAAAGGATGTCGTAGGTGCCTTTTTGCGGGTCCACGTCGTAGACGCTGAATGGTCTGCGTAGCAAAGGATCGAAGCTGTTTGCTTCGGAGCAGAGAATCTGTACGAACTGACCAGGTCTGGAAGTCCTTGCGATGTTTGGCTCCTCCAGGCGTAAGAGGTACCAACCGGGTCCGACGGAGCGGTTGAAAAGGACACGCGAGGGGCCCGTCTCGGGGACGGTCAGCTTGGATATGGTCGGGAGGCCTTCTTGTGACATTCTGTTTGAGAGACGACGTTGTGCGTCTCTATATCCTGGATTGTTCGTGTGGATGACTTTTCAGTACTTCCGGTAGCTCGTCGATGATGTCCGACGCCGTCAGTGAGGCTTCTCCGAATCTCTCCGCCGCGCTATCACCTGCCGCACCGTGGAGGTGTACGGCCAAACGCGCAGCGTCAAAGGGAGTATACCCCTGGCCGAGGAACACTGCGAGCATTCCCGCGAGCACGTCGCCCGAGCCAGCCGTGGCCATGCCGGGGTTGCCGGACTCGTTGATGGCGAATTGCTCGCGGTCCGCGATTACCGTACCGTGTCCTTTGAGAACGAGCACACCACCGAAGCGTTCAACAAAGGCTTTGGAGGCATTCAGACGCTCGTTCTTGCTGCGTGGGCGTTGACCTGTCAGGCGCTCGAACTCTCCGGGATGGGGTGTCCAGATTCGATCGTCACGCGGGGGTAGCGCGTCAGAATTTTTGGAAACGATGTCTCTCGCGATGATATTCAAGGCGTCGGCATCGACAACGACAGCACCTTTCGCCCGGAGGATCAGATCGAGTACCAGTCGACCGCGGTCTTCGGTGCCAAGGCCCGGGCCGACGAGCACCGAGTCATGGGGCACTGAATCGTTGATCGCGAGACATGCGCCGATCTCTGCCCAATCGGTGAAGACGGCCTCGCAAACCCCTGCCGCAATTGTTGGTATTACCTCGGTGTCCGAGAGAACCGTCACGAGCCCCGCTCCTGCACGGTAAGCTGCTCTCGCGGCGAGGACGGCTGCGCCTGGCATGAAGCGCGACCCGGCAGCGATGAGCACGCTGCCGTAGTTTCCCTTGTGGCTGTCTCGACTGCGTTCGAGGAGAGCCGGAACGTCGTGAACTTGACGTCTTTCGGCGCTCATTGGGAGGATCTCGTTCGTCGATTGATCATGGCGGCGAGGTATCCGCCGCCGAAGCCGTTGTCGATGTTGACGACAGAAACACCCGCCGCGCAGCTGTTCAGCATTGTCAAGAGAGGTGCGATACCCGCGAAGCTTGCTCCGTAGCCCACGCTCGTAGGAACGGCAATGACCGGCACGTCGGCCAGACCACCCACGACGCTTGCCAGTGCTCCTTCCATGCCCGCGACCACGACAATGGCGTTGGCTTCTCGTATGCGCTCTGTCTGGCCAAGCAGGCGATGAATTCCGGCCACGCCGGCGTCGTAAACCGTTTCTACGTGGCTTCCCATTATTTCAGCGGTGACCCGGGCCTCTTCGGCGACCGGCATATCCGAAGTTCCTGCACTGACGATGAGAACGCCGCCGACGGTCTCGAGCCCCGATTCGGGTTTGACCGTGATGCAACCGCAACGTTCGTGAAACTCGGCAGTGGGAGCGACCTTTTTGGCGGCTTGAAAGTGTTTTTCGTTCGCACGCGTCGCAAGCAGCTTGTCGGAATGGTTGAGAATACGTTCGCTGATTTGCGCGACTTCTTCGGGGGTCTTGCCGGCGCAAAAGATGACTTCGGGAAATCCACAACGCAGCTCCCGGTGTGAATCCACACGCGCAAAGGAGAGGTCTTCAAAAGGGTAGACTTTGAATTTCTCGAGCGCAGCTTCGATCGAAAGTGAACCGTCGCTCACCTGGCTCAAGAGATCGCGGACTCGGTTTTCGGACATATGCCGGATTATAAAGAATAGAGCCGTTAAACGCCAAGCTCTCTATCGAGCAGTTACCGGATCTGCGTCGAGAGACAAATCGTCTCGCTGACCGTCTTCTAACAGCCAGTATCCGAGGCCGGCGATCATGGCGCCATTGTCGGTGCAGAGCTCCCGGGGAGGATAGTAGATGTCATAATCGTTCTTTTGTGCCAGAGTGTCGAGCCGCGTGCGTAGGCGGCCATTCGCGGCCACTCCACCACCGATTACAGCGCGAAAAATATTTTCACGACGCATGGCCCTCTGCAGCTTTTCAACCAGGACGTTTACGGCCGTCTCCTCGAAGGAGGCTGCCACGTCTGGTACCGAAATGTCCGGGCGGATGGGAGATTTGCGATTGGCGTTCTGGCCCTTGGCGTGATAGAGCACTGCCGTTTTCATGCCTGAAAAGCTGAAGTCGAGAGAGTCGTTTCGCATCAGGGCTGGTTTGAATTTAACAGCCTGTGGGTTACCGCCCGTTGCGGCTTTGGAGATCTCTGGCCCGCCGGGATAGCCGAGCCCGAGGATGGAAGCCACCTTGTCGAAGGCCTCGCCGACCGCATCGTCGGTTGTGCTTCCAAGGAGTTCGTGATCGGTCCAATTTTCGCTTCGGTAGATCGACGTGTGGCCGCCCGAGATGACCATGGAGATGGCCGGTAGGAGGTCGTCTTCGTCAAGATAGTCTCCGGACTTTGAATCCTGGACAGTCATCACGCCCGCGTACATGTGTGCGTGAATGTGATCCACGCCGATCAGCGGGAGGTCCCAAGCCCAGGCGAGGCTCTTGGCCGCCGTCACGCCCACCAGTAGCGAGCCGACGAGACCCGGACGGTAGGCCACCGCGATGGCATCGATCGCCGGCCGCCCGGTTTTCGTCTTCAGCCCAGCTTCTTCGAGAGCGCTTTCGATGACCCACGTGATGGACTCGACATGTGCTCGGGAGGCAATTTCCGGTACGACGCCACCGTAGCGCTGATGGAGTGGAATCTGCGACAAGACTTTATTGACGATAATGCGACGCCCGTCTTCCACGAGGGCGATGCCTGTTTCATCGCAGGTTGTTTCAATTCCCAGAACGATCATTTGCACTCAGATGATTTGGATGACGGGGAGAATGTCTCATTCGTCAGGCGATACTTCAAGCCGGTTAGCCTATCTGACAGCCCGAGCTGTAGCAAGGGGCAGGTCGCGCGCAATTCTTTTGATTTACAATCCGAGCTCTGAGCCAAACTAGAAAAATTCTGTAAGGAACTCCGGGCACTTGCGGTCTATCTCGGTATTGCAGGGGCGAAATGGGAAAAGCAGTGACTTTGACGAAAGGAAAAGCATGAGATTCGAAGCGAAAGGAGCTTGTATGTCTTTATCAGAGAACGGGACTCGTACCCTCACAAAGAATTCCGAGTCAAGGACGGCAGCTCGCCCTGACACGTGGTTGTCTCGGAAAACCACCGGTTTTGTTTGTGCGGCCTTCGTGGTCCCCCTGTGTCTCTCGTTCTTCATGAGAGCCGGTGGTGCGAGCGCCCTCGAGGAAGAAAGGGTGACCGTTGAGTGTGATCATGGCTATGCGAAGTCGCTTTCCAAAGCCTTTCGATCCGCTTCGGAAAAGGTCCTTCCGTCGGTCGTCATGATACAGACGAGTCGTGGGCTATCTGAGAGAAAGGCGAGTCCTCCAGGGAGCCGGCCCGGCGAGGATTTTTTTCGTGACTTCTTTCGGACTCCGGAGTTTCGGCGTTATTTCAAGCCCAACGCCGCGGCGGGAATCGGGTCGGGTGTCATTATCGACGGTGGCGGTGTCATTCTGACCAATAACCACGTTGTCGCTGGTGCCGAGGAAGTGACCGTTCGCTTGCAAGATGGGAGAGAGTTCGTGGGAAAGAATATTCGTCGAGATCCGAAGACCGACCTTGCCGTCTTGACTATCGAGGGGGTGACGGACTTGACCTCTGTTGGTCTCGGCGATAGCGATAATCTTGAGATCGGTGATTGGGTCCTCGCTCTCGGACAGCCTTTCGGTCTGGAAGGTACCGTGACGGCAGGCATTGTGAGTGCCAAGGGCCGTGGAATCGGACTTGCGCAGAGAGAGAGCTTTATTCAGACGGATGCGGCGATCAATCCGGGGAATAGCGGAGGTCCGCTCGTCAATCTCGACGGACAGGTCGTCGGGATTAATACAGCGATCTCGTCGAGCAGCGGGGGCAACCAGGGGGTGGGATTTGCAATTCCCGTTAACTTGGCGCGTTGGGTCAGTGATCAGCTGGTGGCGAAGGGGACGGTGCAGCGTTCGTATCTTGGCGTGAGCATTCAGCCTGTCACGCGCGAGTTGGCCAACCGTTTTGGCGTCGAAATACGTCGGGGCGTTCTGATCTCTGGAGTCGCGGCTGAATCTCCAGCGGCAAACGCTGGTCTCAAGGACGGCGACGTTCTCCTCAGCTTTAGCGGCCAAGAGATCGACAGCCCGAGAGAGCTACAGGTTGTTGTGGAGCAAGCGGTACCCGGTGTCGAACAGCCGATGGAAGTCGTTCGCGACGGAAAGACTCTGACTCTCTCGGTCGTCTGTCGTCAAGCTCCCGCGAACTTTGGCCTGGCAAGCTTTCGTGGCTCGTCAGCTCCCACGGACCTCCTTGGGCTGGAAGTCGGAGAGCTGAGTGATAGTGTCGCGGACCGACTCGGTTTGAAAGATGTCGAGGGTGTGGTTGTCACCCACATAGAGAGAGGCAGTGCGGCAGCCGAGTCAGGACTCGAGACGGGGAACGTTATCACCCAGGTCAATCGCCAGGCAGTCAAGAGCGTCGCGGATTTCAGGAAAGCGGTTGCTGACCGGGACGACAAGGGCGCACTCTTTCTCGTGCGTACGGCCAGGGGGTCGCGATATGTCGTTCTGGATTGACGAAATAACGTTGCGTGCCACCTTATCTGAATTCTCCGTTCCCACTCACTTCGGTGGGTGGGGCGGGGAGTTTTTTGGCGCGGGAAGTGCCAGAGTCGGTGTGAATACAACACAACGTAAGACGTTTCCAGGAGCGAGCGCGTCGTACCTTCGTTTTCTGAATTGAACTCTCCGGTTCGTGTCGCGTGATCGCCGAGACGATTGTGGTCAAGAGGGCCTGCGCGTTTCACGAAAACGGAGAAACTCGAAAAGATTGCAAGGGGAAGATTGACGTCGCTCCCGATGTCGCTGACCAGGGACAGCCGTGACATCGTTCCCGTGCAAGAGCGAACGGTGGGCCCGGGTCGACGAGGTCCACCGAAGCGTGAAGTCGCCCCGAAATTGCAGCAGCTCTTTTTCGCGGCGCGGGGTCGCGAGGAGGAAGTCATCTCCCTACTGCGAGAGGCTCTCGAAAACGGACTGGTACGAAGTGACACAGTCCAGGACTCGAAAGAGTGCGAGGCGCTTCCCGAGCACCGAGATTTTTGTGAGATTGAGGCCGAAAAATCGATTTGAGCTCTCCTGGACTACCCAGGTCCCATGTGCGTTATTTTTTTCATTTTTCTTTGAACGAGTCGTCCGTATCGGCGTCTTTCAGGGTACTTGGACGGTGAACCCATGAGCACACGAGATGTGAATCCCTTCTTCAAGGAAAACAGCGCCCCGGAGCTTTGCGAAGGCTGGCTCGACGATACTGTCGAGAGTTTGGCTCCCGTACCGTCCTTGTGTGCAGATGTGCCAGAGCCGGAGTTTGAGGGTTTCAAGCTGTCCTCTCTTGCCGGGGAGGGGAGTTTCGGTATCGTCTATCGCGCCTGGGATGAAACGCTGGATAGAGAAGTCGCGATCAAGGTCTTACGTGAGACCGTCCCGAATGGCAGGTCAAAATCCTCACTATCTCCCAGGGACCGTTTGCTCAACGAAGCGCGAGCGCTTGCTCGCGTGAGACACGAAAACGTCCCAGTTGTCTACTCGATTCTCGAGCCGGAGCCCGGGGTTGAGCGCCCTCTGGCTCTCGTGACCGAGTTTATTGATGGCGTTCTTCTGAGTGAGATTTTGGAGGCAAGAGGAGCTGTCGAAGAAACCGAGGCGGCTGCAGTGGCCATCGAGCTCTGTCGAGCGTTGGCCGCTGTTCACGATGCTGGAATTCTCCATCGAGATCTCAAAACGGACAACGTCCTTCGAGAAGTGGGAGGCCGTATTGTTTTGATGGATTTCGGAGTCAGTCTTCCCCTTGACGAAGTGGAGGCCTTCAATTTTTCACAAGTCGCGGGTTCGCCGTTGTTCATGGCTCCGGAGCAGATTCGTGGCCGCGGAATGGGTCCGTGGACCGACGTCTATGGTGTCGGAGTTGTCCTCTATAACCTCAGCAGCGCGTCTTACCCTGTCGTTTCCGACAACTTTGGTGACCTCGTCAGGCGGGTGCGTGCGGGAGCCATCGTTCCGTTGTCGAGCAGGAACTCCGCACTCTCCGCAGACTTCGTTAACATCGTTTCTCGTTGCCTGGAACGAGACCCCGCCAGGCGCTACCAGGGCGTGGGTGAGCTCGAAAACGATTTGCGGACGCTCACCCGGCCTTTCGTTGCGGCGTAGTACTCGGGTTTTCAGGTCTCGGGTTCGCTAACAGTCCGCGTTAGAGACGCACTCTATTTCGTCTGCCGTCGGATCCAACCCACAGTCGAAGGGACCGGGTGCCGGAATCACGAAGGTACCCAGAAGCAGGAAGCGTAGAATGGCAATCGAATCGGAGAAGTCCGCGACTCCACTGTCGTCCGCGTCGCCCGCGTCCAGGCAAGAGACGTCGAAGGTGCCGAGTAAGAGGAATTGCAAGAGAGCGATCGCATCCGAGAAGTCTACGGAACCAGAGCTGTCCGAGTCCCCTCGACGGAAAGACCCCTCGGTGCTGGTGGCGGCGTTGACCTGGAAAGACAGGCTACCCAGGAAGAGTTCGGGGCCCGCTCCGACCGGAGGGGTTGGAGGGGAGGTGCGAACAGAGATCTCGTTGAATACGGGGTCGCCGCCTCCCTCAAGACCGTCGAGGAAGTACAACCGCACCAGCTCCGAGCCCTCGTCCGGAACGGTGACCTGGAAGCGTAGCCGCATCACTCGCGCCAGACCGACAGGCAGGCTCTGGCCTGGCTGAATAATCACGGCGTCGATGACTCCCGGTCCTTGTGGGCTGCCGGAGAGCGGTCCTTCAGAGGGAGTTTGGTTTGGGTCTACCACGGTGGTTGCATCGAACACGATGCCGCCGATTTCCGCTCCGAGATCATTGACCACGTCGATTTTACACGCGGCCAGCCCTCTCAAAACGCTGCAGCTTTCGATGTAGGTTTTATCGAATGCGAGGTTGCCGCCGGTGCCGCCGTAGCTGATTGACCAGCCGCGGACGCCTTCCGTTTCGCTGTCCAGGGTTGCGTATCCTTCGAACTCCAGCACCTGTCCCGGTGCTCCCTGGATCGTGTCCCCGGACTCCAGGCCATTGATGTCGAAGCCAAGCTCGTAAGTGGTATCCACCTCGCCCTCCGGGATGAC
>Ga0310344_10004696_pt1 | contig 10136 bp, 8 predicted proteins | sample HC15DNA20200_MG_FD_203801 | JGI IMG/M metagenome (GOLD analysis project Ga0310344, IMG submission 203801) | Marine microbial communities from station ALOHA, North Pacific Subtropical Gyre - HC15-DNA-20-200_MG | ecosystem: Environmental > Aquatic > Marine > Oceanic | place: Pacific Ocean: North...
AATTGCCAATGATGAGTAAAAAATCTCAATAATCAAAATTTAATGCATAAATTAACATACTCTCGATTTGTAATTTTACTATGCATTGGAAAGATTCACTTCCTGACTCGTATGTAAAAAAATATGGCAATCAACCATGTGTAAACATTGGTACTGCAGGTCACGTAGATCACGGAAAAACTAGTTTGATTCAAGCATTAACAGGAAAATGGACTAGTGTACACAGTCAAGAATTGAAAAGAGGAATTACAATTCGAGTCGGTTATTCTGATGCAGCATTTTACAAATGTCCTGATTGTGAACCACCAACAAATTATTCCACATCGCCAAAATGTCCAAATTGTAAACAAGAAGGGGAACTAAGTAGAGTTGTTAGTTTTGTTGATAGTCCTGGACACGAAAGTTTGATGGCAAATATGTTATCTGGTTCTGCATTAATGGATGGTGCTATCTTACTGGTTGCTGCAAATGAAAAAGTTCCACAAATGCAAAGTAAAGAACATCTTTTGGCACTTCAAACATTAGGAATTAAACAAATTGTTGTAGTTCAAAACAAAGTAGATTTAATCACATACAAAGAAGCAATGAGTAATTATTCTGATATCTCAAAATTTATCAAAGGTACAAACGCAGCTAAATCTCCTATAATTCCTGTATCCGCGCAAGCAAATCTAAATTTGGATGCACTTATTTATTCAATTGAAACTGAAATCAAAACACCAGAACATGATGTCAAAAAATCTCCTGTAATGCATGTCTTACGTTCATTTGATATTAACAAACCTGGATCAAAAATTGCAAATATCAAAGGTGGAGTAATTGGAGGAAGCTTGACTGAAGGTCAGTTTAACATTGGTGATGAAATTGAAATAAAGCCTGGATTATTAAACGAAAAGAGAAAAAACTATGAACCGTTAATCACTGAAATTGTTTCTTTGGGAACTGGTGCAGGTACGGTTGATAATGTGAAACCTGGTGGCCTAGTTGCAATTGGAACAAAGCTTGATCCAAATTTAACACGTGGAGATTCATTCATTGGTTCTGTAATTGGTAAACCAGATTCACTTCCAGAAAATTCTGATACAGCAAAATTAAAAGTTAGTTTATTTGATTCAGCAGTTGGTTCTACAGGTAATGAAAAAATTTCTCCAATTAACATGGGTGAAATGTTAAGATTAAACATTGGAACTGCTCCAATTCCTGGAAAAGTTACAAAAGTCAAAGGAAATGATATTGAAGTAACCTTAAGACGGCCTGCATGTCTATTTGAAAAAAGTAATGTTGCAATTAGTAGAAGAATCGCTGATAGATGGAGATTAATCGGTGCTGGAATAATTGGTTAAAGTAATCTCTGATACTAGTTTTTTAATTCATTTAGCCACGCATAGAATAACAAATATTGATTCTATAGAGACTGAAATTGGTACTTTATCATTCATTGTTCCTAAAATTGTAAAAAAAGAGCTAGAACATCTTTCAGGAGATCCTGATAAAAAAATTATTTCAGAACAAACCTTAGATTTTATTAAAAATTTTAAAACAAATGATATTGATGGTAATAATGCTGATGTAGCAATTCTTGATTTTATCAAAGAAAATAGAAGTATTGTAGCTACAATGGATAAAGAACTGAAAAATAAGATAAAAGAATCAGGAAGCTCAATTTTGTCTATTCATAATGATAAGATTGTACTTGAAAACTAGAAAACTTTATTTTAAAAATAATTATTTGATGATACATGGAACTGACAAGTAGTGATTTTCAAGAAGGAAATGAAATTCCAAAAAAATTTGGTTACAAACATGGAAACAATCAACCAAATATTGAATTTAATTTAGTTCCTAGTGAAGCAAAAACATTAGTAATAATCATGGATGATCCAGATGCAATGAAAGCAGTTGGAAAAGTTTGGGTTCATTGGTTAACATATCATAATGTGACTGATCCAAATTCAAAAATTGAGGGCAAAACAGATTTCGGAGAAATTGGTTATGGTGGACCTGCACCACCAGATGGAAGACATACGTACATCTTCAAAGCATTTGCACTAGATACAAAATTAGATTTGAAAGAAGGTTATTCCAAACAGGAATTAGAGGATGCAATGAAAGGTCATATTATTGTTGAAGCCAAACTAACCGGTACTTTTGCACCTTAGTGCAATAAACTGTAAATAAGTATCAAAATTGAATTGAATTATGGTTTCGAATCAGAAATTATTTTCAGTAGGTAATTTTGATTTTAGATTACAGCATTTACTTGTAATTGGTGTATTGATTCTATCCGTATCAATCTCAATGATGATCCGTTCTACTCCTACATCATATGGTCTTGAATTATTTGAATTTGATCCATTTTTTAATTATAGAGCAACTGAATATATTCTAGAAAATGGTACTGATGAATATCTCAATTGGGTTGATGAAAAAACCTGGCATCCATTTGGTAGAAATGTATCTGAAACATCACAAGTAACCCTTCATCTAACTGCTGCATCACTTTATCCAATCTTTAATTTTGGTTCATCTCTTTATGAGTTCACTATACTTTTTCCATTAGTTCTTGGTTCTTTGACTGCAATTGTAGTTTTTGCATTTGTTCGTGTCTTGGGTGGTACTACTGCTGGATTGTATGCGGCATTAATCTTTTCAATATCCGTACCAATTTTTACTAGAGGACTAGCTGGTTGGTTTAAATCCGAACCCTTAGGACTTTTCTTTGCAATTTTAGCGATGTATCTATTTGTTTCAGGATTAAAATTCAACAAAGGAAAAATTTCTCTAATTAAGTTAATTGCTGCTGGATTCTTTTTATCATTAGGATTATCTGCATGGGGAGGAATCTTATTTTTCTTGATACCTATTGTATTATTTTATTTTGCATTACCATTTTTTAAAAATAAAGATAATTTCATAATGTGGGCTGCTCCCATCTTTTCAGCATCAGTCATATTATTTTCGTTATTATTTGAAAGACCCTCTACATTCATAATTGGATATGCTGGAGTTATGGTTCTACTACCAACAATTTTCATAATAATTTCTGGATTTGTTATGAAGTTTAGTAGTGAACATACAAAAATCCGTAATTGTGCAATTGTTTTAATCTCATTTGTTGCATCAGGTATAGGAATTTTAAGTTCTGGAATAGCTGGACTACCTTCATTTAGATATCTTAATGCTGTAAATCCTTTCTTAACTTCTCAAGACAGTCTGACTGATTCTGTTGCAGAACATTATACAACAAGTTTGAATATGTCATTTTCATTTTTATCAGTTTTTCTAATATTTGCAGTTATTGGAATTTGGTTCTTATTTTCTAAAAAAACAATTAATCTAAAAACTGATATGAGAATCTTTGCAATATTTACTAGCATTGTTGCCATCTATGTTAGTTCTGCATTTGTTAGATTAGAACTATTTGCATCAATTGGAATAATAATCTTAGGTTCTATTGGACTAACAATTCTAACACAAAAAATATTTGAACAAAAGAATAATAATTTTACTAAATTAATTTTTCCTGCCATAATCATAATTCTATTCATTATTCCTGTTACTATGCCTGAAAATAATACTTGGTTGACTTGGGCTGATTTCACACCATCAATATTAAATGGAGGTTCAACATTACCTGCATCTAATGATTGGCTAGATGCAATGAACTGGTTAAAACAAAACACTCCTGAAGATGCTATTATTGCTTCTTGGTGGGACTATGGATATTGGATCACCACTCTAAGTGAACGAACAACTTTAGCTGATAATGCTACCTTGATTAACTGGCAGATACAAAAAATAGCTTATGCATTGATACAACCACCTGATGTTTCATGGCATATACTAAGCTCTCACTATACTCAAGATATTTCTCTATACATTGATGAAGAAACTATAATTGCTTTTGGCGGTGCTACAACGGAACAATTCAAAAATGATCACACTACAAAAAAACTCTTAGATGATATCAGTTTAGAATATGATAAACTATCCCAAGATCAAAAACAACTTGTTGATGAGTATATTGTTGATAATGGACACATAGATTGCAAACAGATGTTTAAAGCTGAATCATATAGGTTGGGTGTCGGATCTGGTAAAGCACCGGTTAGAGATGAAAGTTGTAATCCAATTACAAAAGGAATGGATGCTGATTATTTTGTGATTTTTCTAGCAGGTGAAAGAATTTATGCTGAAAATGTTAACGTACCTTTCTACACACTTGAAGGTGGTGGTGATGAAAGTAAAAAAGCATGGTTCGCACAAATCTCTAACCATCAAGTTTCCAAATATATTGAATCTGATAACATCACTCCAACTAATTTCTATATGGAAAATAGCACATTAGGAATGTTAACTCCATTTTCGATTTACAAATATGTTGACCCTAATACCAGTAGAACATTTGATCAATTCCAAAATGGCTTAATTCCTATTTATATTAATGAGTTAAAATTTAAGGATCCTGAAAATGATCCGTTCTATTTGGTATACGCATCACCTAGTTATTACAGTCAAGAGCAAGGACCAATGACAGTAGTTTTGATTTACAAAATTAATCATGATTATATTCCTCAAAACTAATGAAATTCTGCCCAAAGTGTAACGACCGAATGAATGGTGAATTTTGTACAACTTGTGATAAAGATAAACTTCCAAAAAGAATAAAATTTTCAGATTATTCAAATCAAAAGCTAAACAGCTGTGACAAAGGATGTGGAAAAAAAATTTACTTTGATGAAGATTTTAAAACAGAAGATGGAAAATTTATTCCAATTGACAGAAATACAGGACGACCTCATAACTGTCAAAAAATTACATACAAAAAGAAAATCTGACCTTAAACAAGTCATACTATGGTAGTTTCTATAACGTTTGTAACTAGAATTAATTTATTATTCAAAAACATCTAAAAGTAATGTGCATTAATTTTTTTTATAATGATTGAAATTCTAAAAAATCCTTATTTTTATTCAATATTGTTCTTATCTATCTTTATTTTCGTTGGACCCTCATTTGCTTCATCTGAATACATTGTTAATATTGAAAATGACTCGTATAATCTGGGCTGTGAACAAGATAATTCTTGTTTTACACCCTATATCATAAAAATAGATATCGGGGATAAGGTTACTTGGGAAAACACAGATTCTGCAATACATGTTATCAAAAATTTAGACGATTCTATTGAACCAATTAATTACATTGAAAGTGGATTAATTAAATCTGGTAATTCATTCACCAAATCTTTTGTAGATGAAGGTGTTTTTCTATATTTTTGTCCTTTACATCCTTGGATGGATGGTATTGTTGTTGTTGGAAATGTTGAATACACTGGAGAAAAATTTGAAAAAGAAACTCCACTTCCAATTGTTTTAGATGAAAATTACGTTGTTGAAGAATATGTAGAAAATCTTTTTGTTCCAGTTAACATGGAATTTGTTGGAAATGATCTTCTAGTAATTGAAAAAAATAGTGGAAAAGTATTACATATAAAAAATGATAAATTAGTTGACTCACCTGCATTAGATGTAGAAGTAAGTAATTATGGTGAAAGAGGATTATTGGGCATAACCTCTGTTAAGAACTCCGTTTTTCTATCATTCACTGAATCTTTTCATGATGGAGGATTACCGCTTGGTCAATCAGTATACAAGTATGATTGGAATGGAAAAACTCTAGAAAACCCCGTCTTACTTAATCAATTACCTTTTTTTTAAAAAACGTACATTGGAGGAGAAATAATTTCTGATCTTAATGAAAATGTATTTCTTGTTACTGGTTGGGGTTTTAAGCTAGGTGTAACACAAAATATCCCTCGTGATGAAAGCTTTAGACATACTTCATCAGATGAATTATCAAATCCTGATTTACGCTTAGATATTTGGGATAGTTTTGATAATTTATTCTCATGTGTTAAAGTCTCATTCCAAGAACAAACTTCCAATCCTTTTAGTTGGCAAACAACTCAACCTGAGATGTCAGAAATTCCACAAGAAACGGACTTGTCGCATATTGGAGGTAATATTCTTTCATGTTTGAGAAATTTTTCATATGATAATTTTTCAAATGGAAATTGGGATTATACAAGTTCATTAGTTAAAGTCAGTCCACAAACTGAAACATATGCAATTGGTATTCGTAATAGCTTTGGATTAGGTCTTGATCCTCAAACTGGGAATATTTGGGATACTGAAAATGGCCCTGATAATTTTGACGAAATAAATCTTATTCATGAAAAATTCAATAGTGGTTGGTCACAAGTTCAAGGTCCAATGGAAGACCAACTAAAAACAATTGATGAGATTGAACAGTTCACTTATGGTGATCCTAAATTTAGCTGGGAACAACCGGTCGGTCCTACTGCAATTGAATTCCCTAACGCTTCAGGATTTTCAGAATACCAGAATTTTGCATTTGTTGCAGATACAAATAATGGAATAATATACAAATTCCAACTAGATGATTCAAGAACTAGTTTCATTTTTGATACTCCTCATTTACAGGATAATGTAGCAAATATTCTTGATGATTCATCTGGAAGTGAATCCATGGATGAGATAATTTTTGCTAAAAATTTAGGATTAATCACTGACATAAAATTTGGACCTGATGGTGCATTGTATGTCATTTCATTAATGGAAGGAAAAATTTACAAAATTTCATCTTAGAAATACTTATGTAAAATTACCATAACTAATCGTGATGGGATTAACAGAGGCAGATGCAAAAGCTCTACTTAGTGAAGGAATATTATCCGCAGATTATGACGAACATAAAGAAGCTATAGAATTTTATGATAAAGCATTAAAAATTGTAGAAATTGGAGAAATTTATCTAAACAAAGGAATTTCTTTAGTTGAATTAGAAAGATTTGAAGATGCTGTAACATGTTATGACAAAGCAGCAACAATTGATACAAATGATTCTCTTATTTGGTATAATCGTGGTGTTGCATTAACAGAATTAGAAAAATATGATGATGCAATACTTAGTTATGAAAAAGCAATTGAAATTTCGCCAGGTTATGCAGATGCATGGTACAATAAAGCTGAATTATTGAAACATACAGGATTAGAAGATGAGGCTAACGTTTGTTTTGATAAAGTAAAGGAATTAGAATAAAATTCATCTAAAGAAGTTAAATATCTGAATGCGATGATTATACCCATCAGAAACATAAATCCTTTCTCCATCAAATACAACGTCTTGTGGTGCATCAAATTGACCAAACTCCTGTCCATTTGTTCCAAAACTTAAAATAAATTCTCCATTCAAATCATAAATTGAAATATTATCTGTATTTTCATTTGCAGTAATAATATAATCTCCATTAAGTGACATATCACTTATTGATTCTGCTAATGGATCATCTGAAAAAAATATCTTTTCCACAAAATTTCCATTAAGATCAAACTGAAGGATTGAAGAATCCATAGATTCAAGAACAAATAATGTTTCATTAATAATCTCCAAATCTTTTGTCAATGAGTTAGAATTCTCCTCAATATTTGTGGAAAATTCTCTCAAATAGTTACCAGTTTTATCGAAAACTTGTATTCGAGAATTTCCGGCGTCTAAAACAAACAATTCATCATTATGTGAAACTAAATCAAATGCTGTGTTAAATTCACCTTGCTCTTTACCAAAAGCCCCGAATGTTTTCACAAAATTTCCTTCCAAATCAAAAATTTGAATATTATTTGCAAATCCATAATTCACAAAAATTTTTTCATCTAGTAGACTTAGTGAAGTAGGCAAATTTCTTGAGGGATATGGACAGTCCGTTGTATCAATAAAACCATTAGTTGTTGCGCATGGATATTGTAATGGTGAAGTAAAATCAGTAATGAGTTCTAAGTTATTTTTGTCAAATATCTGAATCTCATGATCATCGGTATTTGCAACATACAACTTATCGTCATGTACCAACATACCCATACTGAAGTAAATTGGTGGTTCATCTATTGTATTTTCCATTGTTATACGGTGAGAATCATTAATTTTTGAGTCTGCAACTTCAGGTATGATCTCTGGATAGGCATATTCTTTTTCTTTATTATTTTCTATAATCTCAATTTCTGAAATTTCTGAAAACGATTTTTGGTCTTTCATTATAATATCTTCAAAAGTCGAAAAGTAAAAAACTGATTTTGAAAGATTACTTGAACTAAAATCTATATTTTTCAAATAATTATTTCCAAAAGATGCATGAGATAAATCTGTATTAGAAAAATTTGTATTTGTTATATTGTTAAAAGAAAAATTTGATACTTGTCTATAGATAATCCTTCGATCACTATCGTCATTAATTCGTTTTATCATCTTTAGATTAAGAGGCATTTTCTTTTCACCAAAAAGTAATGTAGTAAGCGGATCAGTTTCTACAGTTATTGGTATTGATTGATATGTACAAGGTAAATTAGAACATGAAAATGTCACACTAGTCCAGTTTTCTTCAACATTATTAGTTAATGAAAAATGTATGAATGGTTTTTCGTATGGTTCAGCTGTAAAGTCAGCATTTTGGAAATTTGCATCTTCTATGTTTGAATGAGCAAATATAGAACCATGTAATTTACTATTTGAAAAATTTGTATTTGTTAATTCATTTCTAACGAATGCAGTTAAGGATAAATCTGAATTTGAAATATCTGCATTAGTTAGATCAACATCAAAGAAAGAATAAAATCCCAAATTAGATGGCATTTTACAATTACTCCAATCTTTATCTCTGAAAGTATTTTCGTATGATGAAACTATTACTTCAAGTGGTAATCCCATAAGGTTTGGTAAATTTTCTATTTCATCAGGAATATTATTATTATTTAGATCAATACTTTCATTACATTCAGTCTTTTCTAAGGATATGATCCCATCTTTAATCAAAAACTCAATTGCATTAACAAATTCTTTTTCAGATATTGCATCTGTTGCCCACCATCCCGCATTATTTTTTACCCACATTGGTATTCCATCTGTTTGTGATTCATTTTGTTTTGTATCTGAAACAATAATGATCCCATCTTTAATCAAAAACTCAATTGCATTAACAAATTCTTTTTCAGATATTGCATCTGTTGCCCACCATCCAGCAGTATTTTTAATCCAATCAGGAACAGTTTGACTACTTGCAGGTGGTAAAATCAAAAAAATGATTACTAAAACTGTGATTGATAAAACTACAACCTTCATGTATCATAAAAAAATATGAATCATAAAACTGCTATGAGCTAATAAAGAAATTTGTGAATTCGTGTTTGTTATCCTCGTTTATTTCTAACAATCATGAATATTATGATTCCTGCAATCGTGATTCCAATTACTATGTATAGTATTGTATGATCATTTTCAGATTCATTCGATGTGAATTTTGTAACCTCCTCAAGTGGTGCTTCAGAGATACGAATTATTTTATCATTATCTCCATTTGCTGTTAGTAAATACAAAACTCCATCAGGACTAATCTGTGCAGTACGAATTCTACCAAAGTCACCTTCAAACATTTTTTCTGAACTGATTAAAGAACCATCATTTGTAATATCTAGAACCATCAAATGTTGTCCTCTTAACGCTCCAACCAAAAACTTTCCTTCTAAACTAGAAATTTTATCTGAATTGTAAAACACCATTCCACTTGGAGCCCACGTTTGCTCACCGCTATGAATAATTGGATTTACGTAACTACCATCAGATGAATCACCTACAACTTTTGGCCAACCATAATTTTTGCCCTTTACAATTACGTTAATCTCATCATGACCATATCCCATTTCTCCAGATGGACCGTGTTCTGATGATACAAGTAAACCATCGTCATTCCATGCAATTCCTTGTGGATTACGATGACCATAAGAAAAAATTACACTTGAATCAAATGGATTGTCATCAGGTATACTTCCATCTGAATTAATTCTTAAAATTTTTCCTGCCAGTGATGAAAGATCTTGTGACCACCCTGGGTTAACTGCGTCACCTGTTGTTATGTACAGTTTATCATCAGGACCAAATGCTATTCTTCCACCATCATGCCATGGTGCACCTGGTATGTCATCAATTACAGTCTGCACATCTACTAGTTCATCTCCATCAACTGTAAAGCTAAAAACTTTGTTTTGAAAAAATTCCAGTTCTAA
>Ga0310344_10004698_pt1 | contig 10134 bp, 6 predicted proteins | sample HC15DNA20200_MG_FD_203801 | JGI IMG/M metagenome (GOLD analysis project Ga0310344, IMG submission 203801) | Marine microbial communities from station ALOHA, North Pacific Subtropical Gyre - HC15-DNA-20-200_MG | ecosystem: Environmental > Aquatic > Marine > Oceanic | place: Pacific Ocean: North...
AACAACAATATAAACACTGTAAGGCCAAGACGCCTTCGACGCAATTATGTAATGCGCGGAGGCGGTTTATGTTTAAGTAAGATATAACGACAACAGAAATAAATTAAGAAAGGAGTCAATCAACCATGACAAACAGTATTCAGACCCCGGAGGAAGCAATTGCAGCCGCAAATGAAGGCGGCGCAAAAATTGTAGACATCCGTTTTACAGACCTTTTTGGGATATGGCAGCACTTTAGCATTCCGGCACGTGAGTTCACCAAGGAATTGTTCGATGATGGCCTCGGCTTCGATGGATCCTCTGTGCGAGGTTTCCAAGAAATTCATGAATCAGATATGCTTCTGCTACCCGATGCGAGCACAGGCTTCATGGACCCGGTGCTGGAGGTACCTACATTCGTCATCATCTGCGATGTATATGACCCCATCACGCTCCAGCCATATACGCGCGATCCGCGCTATGTAGCTAAGAAATCGGTCGCTTACATGAAACAAACAGGTATTGCCGATCTGAGCTACTGGGGACCAGAGGCAGAATTTTTCATCTTCGACGAGGTACGCTACGAAAGCACAGCTTACTCATCCTTCTACGCAGTGGATAGTCGTGAAGGTTGGTGGAATAGCGGCAACGACCTGGGTCCCAACCAGGGCGGGCAGATACCGCCCAAACGCGGTTACTTCCCCTGCCCTCCTGCAGATACTATGCAGGATGTGCGCAGTGACATGTTACTCACACTTGAGCAAGCTGGGGTTCCAGTGGAGGTCCATCACCACGAGGTTGCCACCGCCGGACAGAGTGAAATCGACCTCCGATACGATACACTGCTGCGCACAGCTGACAACCTCCTAAAGTATAAATACATCATCAAAAACGTAGCTCGGAACCACGGGTTAACAGCAACCTTCATGCCCAAGCCACTTTTTGAGGACAACGGCAGCGGTATGCACGTCCACCAGAGTTTGTGGAAAAACGACAGCAACGTTTTCTTCGATGAAGCAGGTTACGCAGGTCTTTCCGAGACGGCACGCTTTTACATCGGAGGATTGCTCAAGCATGCTCCAGCACTGCTAGCCCTTGCTGCGCCTACCACCAACTCCTACCGACGACTAGTACCTGGCTTTGAGGCACCGGTCAACTTGGCATACTCACAGCGCAACCGCTCAGCAATATGCCGGATTCCGGTCTATTCAAAAAGCGAGAAGGCAAAACGTGTTGAGTTCCGCGCACCGGATCCTACCTGCAACCCATACCTAGCCTGTGCCGCTTTGCTTATGGCAGGCCTAGATGGAATCCAGAACCGTATTGATCCCGGTGAGCCAATGGACAAGGATCTGTACGAGTTACCGCCAGAGGAGCTAGCACAGATTCCACAGGTTCCATCCTCCCTAGGCGCAGTCCTGGATGCATTGGAGGCTGATCATGAGTTTCTGCTTAAAGGTGACGTCTTCACACCGGATTTGATAGAGGCATACATCGGCTACAAACGAGAGAACGAGGTCGACCCAGTACGGCTACGGACACATCCGCACGAGTTCACACTTTACTACGACGCTTAAGAACACCTTTGAGTGTGGAGGCTAACGCCTCCACACTCTTTAGACACATCCACTAGCCCAACAAGCGAATATTGATTTCCTGCACGTTCTGTGAGTGCTCGGCCATATCGCTTGCCAAGGTTTCCAGGTTGACTTGATAATTTAAGCGCCGCGCCAGAAAAGCGAATTCATCGCTTCCAGCGGGTGGCACTGTCAAATCACGCGCGTTACCACGTACCATCCGGAGGGTGTTAATCAGCAATCGCAAAAACTGATGAGCATCATTCAGTTGTTCGAAATCATCATCGGAGAGCACACCGACATCATGTAGTGCCCGCATAGCTTCACTAGTGTTTGCATGCCGTACACCTTCATAAGCACGGCCATGATCAATCTGGAGCGCTTGCACCAGATACTCTACGTCCACAACTCCACCTAGACTAAATTTAGCATTAAAAGTACCTGCAGTAACCTGATGCCTACGCTGGCGCTCTCTCATAGCACGCATCGCAGCGACATCAAATGACGTGCCTACATTATGTAAGTAATCATCTCGTAGATTCAGTACCCGAATGCCCAAATCAGCGTCTCCGGCAATCGGCCGCAAGCGCAGCAGCGCCTGACGCTCATAATCCCACGCCGGCCCCTGCGGCGCGAAATAGTTTTCAAAAGCACGCAGCATGACGGCCATGCTGCCAGCAGTGCCATAGGGCCGCAATTGGAGATCTATCTCGAAAACTCCCTCTCGCTTTGCTTGAATGGTGTTCACGAAGCTCTGGACGAAACGTTCAAAAAACTCTGAAGTGGAAATCACCTTCGGGCCACTACTTTGGCCGCCGCCGGCATAGATGAAAATTAACTCAATATCCGATGCAAAACCTATCTCGCGCCCACCGAGTTTTCCCAGAGCACACACGCTCAGAGGACACATATCACCACTCGCAAGTAGCGGATTACCAAAACGGGACTGTAATTCGCTCAAGCACAAGTTATACGCAGCTTGAACAACCACTTCCGCTAAATCGGAAAGCTCCGCAGAAAATTGGTCGAACTCAGTAATCAAGCCCTGTATATGTCTCATATCAATACGGAACATCATGCGATCTTTGAAAGCATTCAAGACTTTGCGTTTAGATGCTAATCCCTCCACAGCACTCATCCCAATGCCCAAATCATCCTGAAGCTGCTGACGCGACTTCGCTCCACTCAGAGCGTCCACATCACGCACTACCGGAAGCAAGTTGTCATACTGCATACGCAGAAAATCATCCCAAAGAAAATCGCTCACGCCCAAGAGGCGAGCAAGCGCATCCAGGACACGCGGACCCTCCAGCGTAGCAAGTTCCTGAGGCCAGTCCGGGCGCTCCATCAACTGAGCAACAAAATGACGAAAATGGAGCAAAGCCGCTTCGGGGTTAGGAGAACGTGGGAGTAGGTGCGTAAAATGTTTGACCAACGTGGTAGCAGCGCGCAATTCGTGCAGCCGGGATTCAGAGAGAATTTTTCGTCCATACTCATCCGTAACGTACAGAATATCACTAACGCGGTCTCCCACCGATGCAACCTCCACGCGCACTATATCGACACCGTTAAGAGCAAGAGCGTTTGAGAATTCGTATAAGAAACCAACCGTGTCCACAGCCTCTATGTTCAACACCGTGTAACGCGCGGAAACCTGATTGTCAAACTTGATATCTATGGGATATAACGGTACGCTCTCATCGGGCAGCGCACGGAGTGTGCTAGCAACACGACGCACTAGTGCCCCCTGCGCAGTCTCCCGGTCGCCCGTCTCCAGAAGAGTCATCAAGGATGTCAATTCGCGACGGTACTCATTCCAGTCGACTGTATCGGACGTGCTTCCAGAAATCGAAGTTACCTGCTTCAGCGTGAAGACATCCACGATTTTGGAGCGACTTTCGTCTCCCTCTTGACCTTGTGATGTTCCTGTGTCGGTCTCGTAGGTGAAAACATGGCCATCAACAATGTTCCATCCGTACACAAACAACAATCCGCTAATTAGACTCAACTCACCTACGTAATCGTATCCCACCATGGTGACACGCCATAGACCTTCACTTAGCGGCACAGCATCTATTTCCACTAAGTTTTCCTTTGATAGACGAGAGCTCAAAATAGCATGACGATTGATTTCTATGCTGTTGAATGTCTGGGAATAAGACGGGGCCATACGGGCTACATGTCTTTGTAGACTCGCGCTGGCAATAGAATAATCTGCGGCGTCAGCAGTAGCAACGCCATATTTACCCTCGATATGCTGTCGGTAGACTTCGCGAATTGCCGAGCTGTGCTCCTGATAACGTGAGATGAAATCATCGCGAGCCTCTACATTCGCAAACCCAAGCCGAGCCGCAAGAGATAGCAAAGCGTCAGCATCTTCCGGCAGTGCGTAGGACTGCTGATGATGCATCAATTGCAAATGATGTTCAATGGTCCTCAGAAAGGCATACCCGTCATGGAGCACGCGATGCTCACGATGAGTAAGTAGAGCATGCTCATCCAACAAACGGAGGGCAACGAGCGTATTGCGGCTTCGAATTTCGGGATTATTCTTTCCATGCGCTAGTTGAAAATACTGCGCTATAAACTCCACATCGCGAATGGAGCCAACCCCAAGTTTGACCTGACCCCAATCGCGCCCGCGCCTCCGGAGCTGTAACTCGGTGCGCTCTTTCATCTTCTGTACAGATGTACGTACTGCTTCTGGCGATGCCAAATACAGATGTGACTCTACCTGCTCCAGCATGCTCTCCCCTACAGCCATATCTCCTGCAATTGCCCGCGCCTTAAGCAGAGCCTGTTTCTCCCAATCGCGAGCATTGTCACGGAGATATTGCACATATCCGGGCAGCGAAGTCACTAACGATCCGCTGCGTCCCCAAGGCCGCAGTCGCATATCTACACGGTATAGAAAACCTTCCTCGGTGACACGGCCGAGCACCTCTATCAGTCGGGTGCTCAACCTCTGAAAGCGCATTGCTGAATGCTCTGCAATGAAGACTAAATCAATGTCCGAACTGTAATTCAGTTCCTCGCCACCCAACTTACCCATGGCAATCACCGCAAAACCATCAGTAGAAACACCAATTTGCTCAGAGACCAATTGCAAACAGGTTCGTATCAAACAATCGGAAAGCAGCGAGAGTTGCTCTACAACTGTCGGCAAATCAAACAGCCCCAAAAGGTCGCATGTTCCAATGCGCAGCAACTCAGCGCGCTGGAACTTCCGGAGCGCATCGTATTGTCGCAGCGACAGATTCTCGTCCATATCACTTGGTAAGCTATGGAGAATAGACTGGACCTCCTCTAAAAATCGAGTTGCAGTTTTTGGTCGAGCAAGACGTTTGTGCTGCGCCCAACGTTCCAAGTAATCAGGGTTACGAAGTAGAATCTCGGCAAGAAATTGGCTTCCGGAAAAAAGGGTTGCTAATTTCTCGATCACGCGAGGGTTACTATGCAAATACTCCCACATCGCAACCGGATTTGACACTTTGTGCGTGAAGCGCTCAAAGTTTACCAAGGCCCTGTCCGCATCTGCCGCCGTACTTAGCGCCTGCAATACGGGCCGCAAAGCAGACGAAAATTTTGGCATCACTTTCGGAACAGTTGCTATACGTTGCAGACACCCTAACGCAGCACTCCTATTCGCAAAAGATATCTGGTCAAAGATATCCTTCACCTGAGCATCTCTCAAAAGTTTCTCTATTTCCCCTATAGCCATATTTCCTCTCAAGTTCGATTATACCGGTAAGCGTAGTCTTGGCTATTACCTGTTCTTGCAATAAAATAGATGCTGAGGGACGAGGTCTCGTTATGCACATTCTAATTGCCGACAACGATGCAGGCACTCGCAGAGAACTGAGAAGCATGTTACAACAGCTCGGCCACACCGTAACAACGGCTGTCGATGGCCGGGACATAGTAACTCAAGTACGTCAAAGTTCGTTCGATCTGGCAATTATGGCAACCGAATTACCATTCGGCGATTCCCGAAAAATTGCCCGCGATATTGCCCGAGAACAACTGCTGCCAATCGTGCTGGTATTAGATGACACGACCACTAGCCAGCTTGACGACTTTACTGAGATTCCGGTATATGGTTACATTTTCCCACCACTACGATTGTCGATGCTCCAGACAGCCATACGCGTAGCCAGTGAGAGATTTAATGAAAAACAGTCACTTGCCGCTCGCGTCAGCGAGCTAGAAGAAGCATTAGAGACTCGCAAACTCATTGACCGCGCAAAGGGAAAACTTATGCGTATGGGTATGAGCGAGCAAAAGGCGTTCATTACAATTCAGGCGCGCGCGCGACGCACACAGAAAACCATGAGAGCAGTAGCTCGTACGATTCTTGGTGATTGAATCAGTAATAATCAAATTGGTCAGTACTAACACTTACGAAGTCTCTACTTGACATTAGCCTCCGGTTGCAGTAGACTAGCATCCTGAGAGTAAAGACGACCATACGAAAATGTCCTTAACGCCACTCCTGCCTGTCATTGTATTGCTCCTCGTTGTAGTGGAGCTAAACGCATATGTGGCGGCACCGGTCAGGGCAAGAACACAGTAAGAGCCAGACCAAAGCGAGAGCAAACCAGGAGCCGCCCCACACACCGGAGCGGCTCTTTTGCTTCTGCGACTGAGTACATATGGCTGAGAATGGCAGGTAACAGCGGGGATGACTGCGGCATGTAGTGGGCTTGAATGACGGGAGAATTGAAAATGGCCAAAAAAACTGGATCACAGATAACCATGGAGGTATTAGTGGGTGAAGGCGTTAAACATGTCTTTGGTTATCCAGGTGGCGCGATTATGCCTATATATGATGCAATGCTTGATTATGATATTCATCACATTCTCACCCGCCATGAGCAAGGTGCATCGCACGCAGCCGATGGATACGCGCGCGCATCCGGTGAAGTGGGGGTCGCCATGGCCACATCGGGACCCGGAGCAACAAATCTGGTAACGGGTATCGCCACGGCAATGCTCGATTCGTCACCAATTGTTTGCATTACTGGGCAAGTTCCAGCACACTTAATCGGCACAGATGCATTCCAAGAGACTGACGTAACTGGAGTAACTCTCCCAATCACAAAACACAACTACCTTGTCACCGAGGTAGATGAAATAGCTCCTACGCTGCGAGAGGCTTTTTACGTAGCACGCTCCGGCAGACCGGGTCCTGTTCTCGTCGACATAGCCAAGACCGCACAGGTTGCTGAGACCGAGTTCGAATGGGATGATGACCCAGTCAAGCTACCTGGATACCGCCCCGACCTTCGCGCATCTCCAGAAACATTCCAACGAGCCGCTGATATAATCAATGGCTCTGCCCGTCCGCTAATCCTGGCTGGACAGGGCGTAATTGCCTCTGGCGCAACAGCAGAACTACTCAAATTCGTGGATCGCACCAACATTCCACTATCGACCACTCTGCTAGGCATTGGAGGATTCCCGGCTTCCCATCAGCTCAATCTAGGGATGATGGGTATGCACGGAGAATCCTGGGTTAACAGCGCCATTCAACAGGCAGATCTTCTACTCGCATTCGGCATGCGTTTCGACGACCGCGTTACTGGTAACTTAGCTACATACGCAAAAAATGCCCGCAAAATACACGTGGAAATTGATCCCTCTGAAATAGACAAGAATGTTAAGGCGGATGTAGCTATCGTCGGCGATTTGTGCGAGACTCTGGAAGAACTGCTGCCATTAACAGAAAATGGAAACCATAGCGAATGGTTGAAGGTAATCGATGATCTCAGAGGTGATTCTGCTGTGCGCGACATCAAAGACCTGCAGGATATGGGACACCTTTACGCCGCCCATGTAATTAATGACTTGTGGCATCTCACTGAGGGAAATGCTCTGGTGGTGACCGACGTCGGTCAGCACCAGATGTGGGAAGCCCAATATTATCGCCATGACAGGCCACGCTCTCTCATAACATCTGGGGGTCTCGGAACCATGGGATTCGCACTGCCCGCCGCTATGGGAGCAAAAATCGCCCGCCCAGACAAAGAAGTCTGGGTAATCTGTGGTGACGGTGGCTTTCAGATGACTTCAGCAGAACTAATGACATGCGTTCAGGAGAACCTGAATATCAACGTCGCTATAATTAACAATGGCTATTTAGGGATGGTGCGCCAGTGGCAGGAATTTTTCTTTAACGGTCGCTATGCTGCCACTCCCTTGCTAAGTCCCGATTTTGTGAAACTAGCAGAAGCTTATGGCGCTACAGGAATACGAGTAGAAAGCCGTAATCGTGTTGCAGATGCCGTACACACAGCACGTAATACACCAGGCATAGCGATAATTGATTTCGTAGTGGAAAAGGAAGATACAGTCTATCCAATGGTACCTTCTGGAGCTGACTTGCAGGACATGATCCGTAGACCAAAACCTGAAAAGGCATAGAGAGGCACTATGTTACACACCATTATTGCTTATGTGGAAGACAAACCTGGTGTACTTAATCGCGTAGCTTCACTGTTTCGCCGGCGCGCTTTTAACATCGAATCTCTTGCCGTAGGCCATACACACATTCCGGGAGTTTCCCGAATGACGATAATTGTAGATGCTGCTGAAAAAGAGGCGTCCAGCCGTATTGAGGCTAACCTCTACAAACTGGTCAACGTACTGCGAGTCGACAGCCTTACAAACAAGGCGCCAGTGGCTCGCGAGTTGGCGCTGATAAAAGTGAAAGCTGATAGCGTCAGTCGCAACGAAATTATACAAATCGCTGACATTTTTCGCGCAAACATCGTAGATGCGTCCCCAAATATGCTGATACTTGAAATCACTGGGACGGTAAACAAAGTTACGCGTCTATTACACATGTTAGAACCGTTCTCAATCATGGAGGTACAACGCACCGGCGTAGTTGCTATGTTGCGAGGCGGCGAAGAGGGGTCTCCTGACCTAGCCCTAATGTCTTCAGACAAGAAACAGAAAAACGGAAGTTAGAAATTCATAGCGATTGCAATCAGTTTCACATACATCACAACAGTAAGGAGGAGACATGGCAAATATCTATTACGACAAAGACGCAGATCCTTCCATCATAAAAGAGAAAAAGGTGGCCATAATTGGCTACGGATCTCAGGGTCATGCCCACGCCCAGAACCTGAAAGACCAGGGCGTGAACGTCACTGTAGGCCTTCATCATGAAAGCAAGAGCCGTGCAAAGGCCGAAAAAGATGGGCTAGCAGTGATGAGTGTATCTGAAGCCAGCGCACGGGCGGACATTATAATGCTCCTAGCGCCTGACACATCACAACCCGAGATATACACGAACAGTATCGAGCCGCATCTTGGCCCCAAGAAGACGTTGATGTTCGGACATGGTTTCAACATCCGCTACAAGACAGTAGTACCACCAACAGAGGTAGATGTGAGCATGATTGCACCGAAAGCGCCAGGACACAGAGTGCGCGAAATCTTCCTGGAAGGCGGATGTTCCCCGGCATTGCTAGCTGTGCACCAGGATTACTCCGGAGCTGCGCACGATATCGCGCTATCCTATGCTTGGGGTATTGGAGTAACACGAGCGGGTGTGCTTGAGACCACATTCGCCGAGGAAACTGAGACTGATCTGTTCGGTGAACAAAGCATCCTCTGCGGTGGTGTAAGCGCACTGGTCAAAGCAGCTTTTGAGACACTGGTAGAAGCCGGTTATCAACCCGAGGTCGCTTATTTTGAATGCATGCACGAGCTCAAGCTCATTGTCGACCTAATCTACCAAGGCGGCCTGAATTACATGCGTTATTCAGTATCAGATACTGCCGAACACGGTGATTACGTTTCTGGACCACGCATAGTGACTGAGGAAACCGTAGGGGCAATGACGGAAATATTGAAAGACATCCAGAGTGGAGCATATGCAGAACAGTGGATTGAAGAAAATAAGAATGGACGCCCGTGGTTCAACCAAAAACGACGCGACGAACAGGGACACCTCATTGAACAGGTAGGCGCAGAATTACGCCAGATGATGCCATTTCTAGATCCAGTCACTGTGAAACCTGGAGAGTAATGCGGGCTTTCCCAAAGCAGAGAGACTAATTTAAGGTTGAGGATGAAGTTGCGAGGAAAATGACATGAATAACTACGTCCGCTTCTTCGATACGACGCTGCGAGATGGTGAGCAATCCCCGGGTGCAACCATGACAAGCACCGAAAAAATTGAAGTAGCTCGTCAGCTGGCTAGACTAGGCGTGGATGTTATCGAGGCAGGTTTCCCAATAGCATCCCCTGATGACCTTGCAGCAGTTCAGGCTATATCGTCTGATGTAGGCCAAGCCGAGTCTGTAAGTACATGGGCGGAAGATTCGGTACGGACACCCGTAATTTGCGGACTAGCACGTGCCTCTACACAGGACATAGATGCAGCCTGGGAGGCAATTCAATCCGCCGATTACCCTCGCATTCACACATTTCTGGCAACCTCCGATATTCACATGCGTCACAAACTACGCATGGAGCGAGAGGATGTAGTCGAAAGAGTCAGTACAATGGTAGCGTACGCGAAACAGTATTGCAGCGATGTAGAGTTCAGCCCAGAAGATGCTGG
>Ga0310344_10004699_pt1 | contig 10133 bp, 9 predicted proteins | sample HC15DNA20200_MG_FD_203801 | JGI IMG/M metagenome (GOLD analysis project Ga0310344, IMG submission 203801) | Marine microbial communities from station ALOHA, North Pacific Subtropical Gyre - HC15-DNA-20-200_MG | ecosystem: Environmental > Aquatic > Marine > Oceanic | place: Pacific Ocean: North...
ATCATTTTTATCAAGTAACAGGGGGTGTGCTTTAATCCGAATAACATGATCTGGAGTCGCCACCCCTGCAGTCGAAAGTTCGACAACATCATCCCGCTCGAGAAATTGGAGTACATCATCATCGTCAACAAGATGTAGAACTGGGGGGGAAGAATTGGAAGGAGAAACAGCAGAGAGAGACCCGCGTAAAGTTGATAAGAATGTTATAACTTTTTCTTTACAAATCCTGTTAACCTCAACACTTCGTCTTACTCGATGATTTTGTAGCCACTTCTCGACCATATTTGTGTGTTCGATAACCCTATCATAGGATTCTTTTGCGGTATTGCCCCAAGTAAAATGTCCATGTTTTGCAAGCAACAAACCCTCAACATGTGGATTTTCATCATGGATACGAGCTGCAGCTTTGGCTAAATCAAAACCTGGCATAACATAAGGAACAACGGCCAATTTCTGACCAAAAATATCGAATAAAACTCTTTCGCTATTCGGCAAGTTTGCTATCGAAAGAAATGGCGTCGAATGTGTATGATCAATGAATTTATGCGGTAAAAAAGCATGGAGTAACGTCTCAATCGACGGATTAGGTGAAGTGGAGTCAACTAGATTTGCTCTCTGCACATTAACCATATCTTCGTCGGATAGACTTTCGAGTTCTCGTAACCTCAGTAAAGGCTCTAACATTACAGCAGGTAACCCCGGAGCCTCAATCGATCCAAGGTCCCACCCAGAGCCTTTCACGCACAAAACCTCAGTAGTCTCACCATGCAAATTTTTTGTTTTACTTTTACAGGAGGTATTACCCCCGCCATGCATTACTAGGTCAGCAACCTGACCAATTAACCTCGAAGTATATACCCGATAGGCTAAATCTTCTTCGATAGAGTTTTTTTTGGTCTTTTCAAGCATTCTTTTGACGTCTTCATCACGCCAGAGATTTTCAAAGAACATATCTCTATAGCCTTATTATATTTCTCAAAAGTTAATAAAATAGACAGAAACGGGGCCCAATTATTCTCCATCAAATTCACAAAGCGAATTTACCTCAATACCCATTTTTTTTATCCTTCCGGAGCCTTTTAAATTTGGCAAATTCACTAAGAACGAACAACCAACTACGTTAGCTTCTAGTCTTTTAATTAAATTTATCGTAGCAATAGCAGTCCCTCCAGTGGCAATCAGGTCATCGACAACCAATACTTTTGACCCAGAGGGTATCGCGTCAACATGTAACTCTAATGTTGCAGTCCCATACTCCAGTACATAGTCTTCTTCGATTGTTTTATAGGGAAGTTTTCCTTTCTTCCGGACGGGCACAAAACCGACACCCATATGATGGGCTAACGCACCCCCGATAATAAACCCACGCGCATCGATTCCAGCAATATATTCGATGTCCTTACCTTGCCAATTATTCTCAAACGATAAGATCATTGATTGAAATGCATTCGGATTGCTAAAAAGAGTCGTAACATCACGAAACAAAATTCCAGGCTCGGGAAAATCAGGAACGGTACGAATAAAATTAGTTAAATCCATAACTACTCCATGCGTAGATTCATATAATTTAAGTTAATAAGCGACCAGCAATTGGCTCCAACATCTTTTTTTCTTCAAGTGAAATTTTTGATCGATCCGTTATAATTGCATACTCTAGAGCACGGTCACATCCATGTTCACATTGTTCACGTTCTTCGACAATTTTTTCAGTCACCTTACTTATGAGGTTTTTTGCGGAGGAAGCATTTTGCGCCAACGTACTAATAATATCAGAGACCTCAACATTGTCGTGATCAGGATGCCAGCAATCAAAGTCTGTGACCATTGCAACGGACGCATAACAAATTTCAGCTTCTCTGGCGAGTTTAGCTTCAGGCATATTGGTCATACCGATGACATCACAACCCCATTTCTCTCGATATAATAGAGATTCAGCCTTGGTTGAAAATTGTGGGCCCTCCATGGTGATATAAGTACCGGTAGAGTGATATTCTAAGTTTAAACCTACCATCGCCTGCTTGCAAAGCCCAACAATCCTATTGCAAACGGGCTCAGCTAAACTTACATGTGCTACACACCCACGAGTAAAAAAGCTTTTTTCTCTTTTGAAAGTACGGTCAACAAATTGATCCACTAGTACAAAATCCCCTGGTTTTAAATCTTCTTTGAGGCTCCCGCATGCTGATAATGCAATAATGTCTGTTACTCCGAGCATTTTCAAAGCACAAATATTGGCAAGATAAGGAACATGACTCGGGCTATGGACATGCCCACGCCCGTGACGAGGAACAAAGGCAACAGACACGTCGTTCAAGCTCCCTGTATAAATTTGGTCTGAAGGGTTACCGAAAGGGGTATTAATATTAATCCATTTCCCATCTTGAACCCCATCGATTTCATAAATTCCAGAACCACCAATTACCCCAAGTTTCATTTTAGACATCCGCCCCCCCTAACGCTGCACCCAAATAAAATTCTCAGTAAAATAATTCAATATTGACCATCGAATATGGTAATAGATTAGCCTGCTTTGACGACAAGACCTAATATATCGATTATAATTTCAGCATTAATTAATTCAGGCTAGGTAAATCATATTATGCTGGTAAACGGCAAAAACTTTCAATCTATTTGGAGGGATAAAACTTCAGGCGAAATCAGGGTCATTGATCAACGATGGCTCCCTCATAAATTTTCTATTGTCAGCTTAACCTCATCAACTAAAGCGATGATAGCAATCCGTGATATGTGGGTTCGTGGTGCACCGCTTATAGGGGTAACAGCATCCTATGGAATGGCTATCGCTATGGCGGAGGACGCGAGCGATGAAAATTTGATTTCAGCTGGTAAATTACTAAATTCTGCGCGTCCGACCGCCGTTAATTTAGGATGGGCAGTTACGAGAATGCAGGAGCGTTTAAAGAAAATTTCCCCGGTAACGCGTGCCGAAGCCGCCCTGGAACTAGCGGATTTCATGGCAGAAGAGGATATCGAGATAAATCGTCGTATTGGCAAACATGGCGCAAAAATAATTGACGATATTTTTCGTCAAAAATCAGATGGAAGTCCGGTGCGTATTCTAACTCATTGTAACGCGGGATGGCTCGCTACAGTTGACCGTGGGACTGCCACCGCACCAATGTACGAAGCATCCGAAAAAAATATACCAATTGAAGTTTGGGTGGATGAAACCCGCCCACGTAACCAAGGGGCCGCCCTTACGACCTGGGAGTTAATTCACAATCAAATTCCACACACACTGATAGTTGATAATGCTGGGGGCCACTTAATGCAACATGGCCTGGTCGATCTTTGTATTGTCGGCTCAGACCGAACCACCGGCACTGGAGATGTGTGTAATAAAATTGGTACTTACTTGAAAGCATTAGCTGCTAAAGATAACGGGGTGCCTTTTTACGTGGCCTTACCATCTTCGACGATCGACGATACAATATCTAATGGTTTGGATAGCATACCCATTGAATATCGGGATGAAGACGAGGTTACTCATATCCAAGGTCGCGATGAGAATGGGAAGCTAATCAGGGTTCAACTTTGTCCTGATGACATAAAAACGGCTAACCCCGCATTTGACGTTACACCAAGGCATTTAATAACCGGCCTAATAACTGAGGATGGTTGTAGAAATACTTCAAACGATTGAATAATGTTCAATATAATTTTAATTATTTAAACCTAGGAGTTAACTTTGAAAGCGGTAATTCTTGCTGGAGGCTTAGGTACTCGCCTAAGTGAAGAAACGGCCACAATGCCAAAGCCAATGGTAGAAATTGGTGGAAAACCGATAATCTGGCATATCATGAAAATACTAGCTAATTACGGCATAACTGACTTCATAGTATGCTGCGGCTACAAAGGATATATGATCAAAGAATATTTTGATAATTATCATCGTCACGTTGATGATTTCATGATTAATTTGGAAACCGCGGAGAAAAAAACTATCAAAAAGTCTGCGGAAAATTGGAATATAACACTTATTGATACAGGCGCAGAAACACAAACAGGCGGTCGTATCCTGCGCATAAAGGAACATATTAATGACACCTTCCTAATGACCTATGGCGACGGGGTTAGCGATGTGGATATCAAAGCATTAATATCTTTTCATCAAAATCATGGGCGAAAAGCTACTGTCACGGCTGTACAACCTCCCGGACGTTTTGGCGCACTAAAAATCGAAGGAAGTATGGTCCAAAACTTTTTAGAAAAACCAGCTGGTGATAGTAGTTGGATTAATGGCGGGTTTTTCATTCTTGAGCCAGAGACTATAGACCTCATATCTGGTGATGATACGGTTTGGGAGGATTTTCCTTTAAGGTCTCTAGCAAAAAATTCTGAACTAGGCGCCTATAAACATGAGGGCTTTTGGCGGCCAATGGATACACTTCGAGACAAAAATGTTTTGGAAGATTTATGGGGGGAAAACGAAGCCCCTTGGCGAACATGGGATACGTAATTTTTAGCTATTTTTTATTAATTCTCTTAAATAACTACTATATTCAGTTAAAGACTCTTTGAGCGTCATCGAGTGGATGACACCCAATTTAGACTTTGCCTTTTTTATATCCGGAACGTAATAGTGATTTAGTGGATTACCGGAAGAAAAATTACTATGCCCCCTGATTTGAATTTTGATATTAGGGTTAACAACATCACGAACCAAAGCTGCCAAAGCTGCAATCGAAACCTTTTCTTCTGAACCGACATTGAAATCATCCCCTGGTTCTCCGATTTCAAGTATTGCTAACATCCAATAAGTGGCATCTCCTAGATGCATAAAAGATCTAATTGGAGTTCCGTCACCGTTTATTATAATATCTTCCCCAGAGACAGCATTGGATACAAAATTACCAACAGCATAATGCAAGTCCGTCGGCAGACCTGGACCAATAAAACTAAAACATCGAGCAATTCCAACATTTACCGCATCATCACGTCCATAATCTGCCACCAAAAATTCAGCAACACGCTTTCCTAATCCAAAACCAATCTGTTCCACTGCCGAAAGAGGTGCAAAACGGTTCAATTCTGTAATTGGCTCCTGTTGGTCAGGTGAAAATCCACCATAAACTGCTCCTGAACTTACGAATAAGCATCGCCCTTTGATTTTTTTTTCTGCGAAATCCAAAATATGTTTCGTGCCAAAATAAAGTTGCTCTAACTTTTCACGGTCAGTCATCCCGTTAAAGGTATCACGAGCTGATGGCGCAGCCAGATGAATAAGGTGATCAAATTTAGAATTAGGAAAAGAAAACTCTCTTAGGTCACCGACAAGAGAACTTGAATAGTTACGTATCGGCAAAATGTCTCGCCTAACTAAAGCCGTAACCCGCGGCTCTGCAAACTTTCGTGCGTGACACCAGTCCATGAAGGATAGTAACCATCTACCAAATAAACCTGTAGCACCCGTGATAAAATAATGTTTATCTCCTATGGTCTCTGAAAACTCTCTCAGCCCATCGTGCCGATCAAAAAATGACCAGGCATATCTTTCGAATAATTCAGGTTCAGAATTGTACATTACAATTTGTTTAACATTAAAAATATTGCCGTAAAGCAGATTGATTAGGTATCAAATTCTCCGGACATTTTTCAAACCAATGCCAACCACCGTGAAAAGGATCTGAAACTACCTGCAATTTTAAGTCCGGAGGTTCATTTAATTTTACAGAAAATACAAATGAAACAAAATGTCCTCTGACATCTCTTGTTGTATTGAACATTTCATGAAAGCCGATTGGTCCTTTTACATGAAGTAATTTTCGATTAAATTCTGTGATGGCCACTTTGTGGACCCTATCTATCATTTTTTCTTTAAAGCGGATCACACCACCCGGCACATGCCAACCCGGGCCGTAATATTCGTCATCGCGCCAGGTAAGTAAGGTTGAGGTTTCATCGGCCGACTTTATTATCAGGTCCACGTTAACCGATGGGGTCAACTGAGAAATTGCCAAGAATAAATCCTTACCAATGCCATTGCGTGCTTCAATTTTGTCGAACCAACGACGAACAAGACCTACATCCAATTCATTTTCACTCAATCACTACCGTCCCTTTATTCAAAAATCCTAACTTAATTGATGGATCATAATTTTTCTTGATAGTTTTTGAAATTTCGGGGTTAAAGCCAGCTGCGGCAAGTAGAACTCGTTTTATATTGCCCTCCAGAAGAATATCAGGTTCTACAATTCGTAGGCCACTCGCGGGAGAATATGTCGATTGTTTATCCGGAGACGAGTCAATAATACATGATATAAACTTTGTCAGATCAAGATTTGATATTGTTGCCAAGCTTTGGTGTCCAGCACTCCAGATCGCATTGTGAGATTTTGGCGAATTTTTATAAAAGTCTTCTATTTCAATGCGCAAAGAGGAACGAACTTCCTCATAGGGACTCCACGCTCTATGTTCCCGTTTTCTTGCTAATGCAGTTAAAATATACTTGTCCCAAATTGTATCCATTAACAAAAGCTCAAATCCCGCCATAGATAAAAGCACCTGAAATGTCTCTGCCGTGAAATAGGACCGGTGATCAGGAATAAATTCGTTGAATAAACCGAATTTAGAAATCATATCAAAGTTTGGAACTTCTAATATTGCATGCCCACCAGGCTTCAAATGCATTCCCAATAATCTTAGAGACGCCAATGGATCAGGCAAATGTTCTATGAAATTAAATGAAGTAACAAGATCAAATAATTTTTGTCCGAGTTCAAACGTTAAGGGTGTCTCAGTTAAGAACCCGTCATATACTGAATGGCCTGCAGCACGTGCTCTCTTTGAAAGTTGCGTTGAACCCTCTATTCCGGATGTCTCAACACCAATTGATTTAAAAATATCTAGATATTCCCCACCACCCGCACCAAGTTCAAAAACGCTCTCTATTGCGTAGTGACTGGCAATGTCAGAAAACTGTTTTCGACGAAACTGCAGCATTGGATCCGACAATCTCGTAGATCTAATAACTTCCCGATAATATGGTACTAACGGCCCCACATACTGAACCAACCCACAATATTCGCAGCTATAAATATCCATTGTTATTGATGATCGGATTGCCTCTTTGGAAGACACAGCAAAGCCTTGTGCGCTGGACGGCATACTTTTTAGAGATAACGGATTCCTGAGCCTACCTGCACAAATTATGCAGCGATCAGACATAAAAAATTACAGGCTCTTAAAAAGGGTAACTCCATGTGACCAATACTCTGCTACTTGATCATAGTGTACCCTACGATTAAACATTAAATTATAACCATAAGCCTCATAATGGAAATTTGCGTGGTCCCACGATGTCTGACAACCGGACATCCACATTAGCGGCGGATACTCATTTTTGTGAAAAAGTAAATCAGGCTGAGACACAAAAACAGAACTAAGATCGATCGCACCGGCAAGCCCAAAATTCCCTCCAATAATTTTTGCCTGCTCACGCGCTGCATGAACGGAATATTCCCTCAGCACACAAAGACATAAACCCACTACAGGACCAGTTGCCACTGCCCTCTCCAGCCGATCGTGACCCAAGCCGGGTATTGATTTCAAGTGTCCCGATAATGAGTGTGGAAATTCATTTTTAAATTGATAATTGGGAAAAATATTTTGATAAGATTTACCTACAGCAGGAATTAACGTATTATCCAGAATATCTCCTAGATCACAATCTCCGAGAGTTGGCGTAAAAAAGGGTACAGCTAAAACGTTTTTGGTTTCATCTAAACCTAAACTAACTCTACTCTCTTTGAGCAGACCCTCAACTTCAGTCACAAAATCATCCTCAGCTATGGGTATGTCAAACACAGCGCTGATCCTTTTATAACTTGCCGACAGATCAAATTCTAAATTGGGAAACTTGAAGTAATTTCTTGACTTTAAATGAGCGGGCGACTTTATCGTAGCATCAGGTTCAAGACGACCCTTCGCATCAAAAACGACTTCTATATTAGACATATTGTTAGTTCCAATAACCTAAGCGATACGGTCAAGTGAATCGTCGTCTTTAAATCCTTCTCCATAGGGCACTGGAAGCAACTTGTGTTTAGCCGTTACAGTCTGATGAAGCTTGATAAATGCAGGATCTTCTCCAATAAGGCAATCCGGTCGATGTGGCCCTGTCCAAGGATTTCTCATGCCCCTCGCCAAAATTTCTTTTAGCGGTGTTTTCATCACGTTTCCAAAAGACATATCAATGTAGGGACAGGGTGTAATTTCGCCCGTCGATGTTACCGTTATTATACCTTTAACGGTAATGCAGCCCTTATACGATCCGTAAGAAGGTGTCATGTGGGAGAATACAAGAAACTCTTTCTCCATTTCTCTAAGAATATCAGCGTCTTCCTTATCAATGACAAATTCCGGATGATCTGTGGCTGAACCAACAGGCTTAGCATAGGAAACGTACAGGCCCACTCCGCGGTCAGTGCAGTATTGGCAAAGATCCCTAAACTCTTTAGTTTTTGCACGCCCGTTGATCAGTACAGTAGAGAGAATAAGATTTAGCCCCGCAGCAGCACAGGCGTCCACACCTCGCAGAACTCGTTTGTAAGACCCTGGCTTATTACGAAATGAATCGTGTTCTAATTCAACAAAGCTATCCAATGACATCTGAACCTTTTCGACCCCAATAGACTTGAGGTGGAATGCTCGCACCTCGTCTAAAAACCAACCATTTGTGTCAGTAATAACATAATGCTTATCAGGATCGATTGCTGCGACTACTTCATCAAAGTCCCGCATCACTAGAGGCTCGCCGCCAGTGATAACAAATCGTGCCAAGCCAAGCTCATCAGCTTGCCGTGACAACTCTCTAACAGCCTCCATATCAATCTTAGTACGATCGTCGATTGTCTCTTTTTTCTTTAGGTCCCGGTCCATGTAATACTCGGCCGAACAATGTGTACACTGAAAATTACACAAATAACTCTTCTCTAGCCGAATAATCGGACTAATCTCTCCGGCCTCCTCCATATCTGCTATCGCAGCAAGTTTATCAGCGATATAGGGTTTTCGGTTTCTGAGGTCACCCCGTTTCTTGGCTTCACCCGCAGTAAGCGATTTATCAAACATTAATGCTTCTGTCGCCGACATGTTTAACCTGAATAATTGTTATAATTTCTAGAGACTTTAATTAGTGTATTAAGCATATAAAATTTTGTTAGCTCAATGGAAAATAATTAACTTCCAAAACGCTAGTGAACGTAACAGAATCTGGTAGTTGGCGTCAATTAACCCGATTACACGAAATTTGAGCATAAATTAGTTATCAGATTTCCTATATGTTATTAACCCGCCGAACGTATGCGTAAAGACATGGGATCAATTTGACCACCCATAATGGTTTTGATTTCTTCCAAATCCAGCAAGGGACTCATGTCCTCCAAAGGTGCAGACAAAAGTTGATTATCATTAGTTCTTATCACACTGCACTTGGGCATTAATTTTTCATCACGTCGCAGAAAAATTTCACATATTAAAAGGCCTTGATTGCTGATTGCTGTGGAGATTATATCAGCAATACCTGCAAGACTGGAAATTGACATGTATTCAAACCCAAAACTTTGTGCCACCATTTCAAATGACGGAATTTCCAGCTTAGAAGTCGGTCCAGTGCCAACAAAACGACTAGAAAAATAGTTTTCTTGGGTTGCCCGGATTGATGCATAACCGTCGTTGTTTTGAACAAAAATTGTCACCGGGTGACCCAATGTCTTAAGCGATTGCAACTCTTGTAGGTTCATCATCAAGCTTCCGTCGCTCTCAAATAAATAAACTTTATCTTTTGATGCGGCGGCTACACCGAGGAGGGACGGTAAGCCATAGCCCATCGCACCTAGCCCTGTAGTTAATCCGATCCATTGCCCAGGGCGGTTCCTGAAGTGCGTATAAAACACTTCAATGGCTAAACCTGAACTACCGGTAACGATTATTTCATCGCCGGAAAAACTGTCAGATAGCTTATCGACAAAATCATATATACTGATACGCCCAGTTTCCTCTACCCCTACTTTAAAGGACTCACTTTCAAACTTTTCGCGCAAATTTCTAATTTCTTCTAACCAAATCATACGATTTTTTGGCACTTCCAATTCTTCCATAGCTACAAAAAG
>Ga0310344_10004700_pt1 | contig 10132 bp, 10 predicted proteins | sample HC15DNA20200_MG_FD_203801 | JGI IMG/M metagenome (GOLD analysis project Ga0310344, IMG submission 203801) | Marine microbial communities from station ALOHA, North Pacific Subtropical Gyre - HC15-DNA-20-200_MG | ecosystem: Environmental > Aquatic > Marine > Oceanic | place: Pacific Ocean: North...
TCGTACTGGCGACAAATGGTGTATATACCCGATGTACGACTTCGCGCATGGTCAAAGCGACTCGATTGAGGGTGTTACTCACTCGATCTGCACAATGGAGTACGAGGATCATCGACCACTTTACGACTGGATACTGGAAACCTTAGGCGTTTACAAACCTGAGCAAACTGAGTTCGCGCGCCTAAACCTAACTCATACAGTTCTGAGCAAGCGTAAACTAGTCCAGTTAGTTGAAGACGGTAAAGTAACTGGCTGGGACGACCCTCGCATGCCAACCCTTGCTGGCATGCGGCGGAGGGGCTATCCCCCTGAAGCCATCCGCAGTTTCTGCGATCAGGTAGGAGTCGCCAAACGCCAAAACACCATTGAATTTGCGATGCTTGAGCACGCTGTCCGCGATCAACTGAATAAGACTGCCCCACGTGTCATGGCTGTGTTGCACCCTCTAAAAGTAGTAATCACGAACTACCCGGAGGCCCAAGTTGAGTACCTCGAAGCAACCAACAATCCAGAGGACCCTGATGCCGGATCCCGTAAGTTGCCATTCTCTCGTGAATTATACATTGAGAGAGAGGACTTCATGGAGGATCCTCCCAACAAATTCTTCCGACTATCACCTGGTCGGGAAGTAAGACTACGGTATGGATATTTTGTTACTTGCACAGATGTAGTAAAGAACGATGCTGGGGAAATCATTGAAATACAGTGTACTTACGACCCAGAGACACATGGCGGGCAAGCGCCAGATGGGCGTAAAGTTAAAGGTACGATTCACTGGGTATCAGCACAACATGCAGTAAATGCACTCTCGCGTCTGTATAACCCTCTATTCAACGTCGAACATCCCGATAAAGAAGATGACTTTATCAAACACCTCAATCCCGATTCGATCACTGTAGAGGACGACTCTAAAGTGGAGCCCAGCCTTACACAAGCGGAGCCAGGTTCAACAGTCCAGTTTGAAAGGCTTGGGTACTTTACGGTAGACCCTGATTCACAACCGGGTGCCCTTGTTTTCAACCGGACGGTGACCTTGCGTGACTCTTGGAGTAAAAAACAACACCAAAAATAGGAGTTATCGACAATGAACCGACCTCCAGATTACGGCATCATTCACAACTGGGATGGTGCGCCACATGGGCTCAGCGAGTACCCCCAATCCATGGAGCAATTCCTAGATAAGACCTATGCGCCAATGATTGATACACAAGTTGGTGCTCATTTTTGGTGTATAGGTGAGCACACCGCCCGGTACCAAAGTGACATACTCGAACCTCTGAGTAACCGTGAATACCACAGCGCCCACAACTACAATTTCGACGAGAACGTTTTTGGGATGGTAGAGCGTGGTGAGGACCCACAGGCAGAGACAATAACCCGCGGACATGAGTTGGGCAAACATGTTTACGTATCAGTCCGAATGAATGATAACCACTTCCACGGTGCCCAGCCGAAAGACTTGCTAACTATGAGCAACCATGTACCTCGCAACTCAGACCATGTCCCAGGTGTAACGCAGATGCGCCGCGACCACCCTGAGTGGCTCCTTGGGGACAGAGCCGCATCGGACTGGTTTGCACTCTCATGGAATATGGCTGTCCCCGAAGTTCGTAAGCATAGACTCGAACACGTGACGGAGGTTTGCAGCCGATGGGACTGGGATGGAGTTGAGCTGGACTGGCAGCGCCATGGGTTTCATCTCGACAAAGAGATGGGGTTCAGACTTCGCTACACGATCACCGATCTGCAACGCTCCATAAGGGAAATGACGAATCGCCTATCCGAGAAGCGAGGTAAACCCTTTTATGTCGCAGCACGTGTATCCGGCACTCTGGAGATGTGTAAACGCATCGGGTACGACATCCCCACTTGGGTTGACGAAGGTCTTGTCGACATCCTCATACCATCTGCTAGTTCAGGTACAGATCCATTAATTGATATAGCGAGTTTTAAAGAACTAACTGATGGTACCGATATATCTGTATACGGCTGCATTTACGGTAGCGTGGCAGGAGCCGAAGACGGTCCGGAGGATGAAAAGACCAAGCGTGAACTTACGATACGCGGCATCGCCAGTCGTCACTGGCATGAAGGTGCAGATGGGATCTACGTTTTCAACTACCCAAGTGATGGTAACGAGCGCCGCGACACAACCACTACTATGGGTTCTCCGGAAACATTGAAAAATCAAGACAAGATCTATGCTGCGACCGTACGCTATAGACGGGAAACAGGCCAATGGCGAGGTGCCGCAATAAATGATCGAATATATGCTGAGGTCCCCGTGCCATTGGTGGACACCATCAGTAAAGACGGCCCTTCAATCCCTCTTACAATTGCCGATGATTTCTCGGTGGCTCCCCCAAAGAACTTAACCCTGCGGCTCAAGCTAACAGACTGGGTAAAGGGTGATGTAGTAGAGGTTACATGGGACGGTGAACCCCTACCCGAACCAACTCACACATACGCGGACGTGCAAAGATCACACGGTAACGACACCAGCAGCGCAATTTGGCAGTCATATGATTTGGAGTCTAAACAGGTGGGTATAGGCGAACACACCGTCAAGGTCGTCCTACACGAGCGAAACCCTAAGCTACTTATAGACATCATCCTAACCAACGTGGAATTGGTAGTTCGCTACTAACAGTTTCACCAGTGAATATGGCACGCCATATTTGGACACCTAGCGGCGCCGCTTCCGTTCGCGGATTGCCATTGCTGTAACCATTCCGACCAAGCCAAAAGCCAACACCCCATCTACTGGACTCCCCTCAACTATCCTGCATGAATTCCCACTCACTGACGATTCTTCCTCGGAATTGCTAAAACCTCCGTGAACGTCAGTGGATGCCGGTGCTCCGTCCAAGTTGGTTATTGCATCCTGAGCTTGGTCGGAAATAACTTTTGACCCAGATTGCTGATCGGGCGAGGCGTTCGGACCTATGCTCCCTACAAACTGACCTTGAGGATGTCGTTGGAGAGTGTAGGGTAACCGAGTAGGAATAGGTATTGGAGTCGGTCGGTTGGCAAATTGATATGGCGATTCGTACAAATCAACTCCAACGCTATCACGCCACCTGTTTTCTATTCCGGTGCGATCGAGACCGTATGTCTGCTTTAAAGCATCGTCAATCTTGGCACCACCTTTATGGAGGGCAAGAAACTGACGCATCGTATCCGGGCCAAAATCTTCGATCATCATCTGCACTATCGCCTCAGCCTGCCCGTAAAAGAGGAGAACATCATTCGGACGGCCTGGCAGACTACCCATATGGGTTACAGGAAGTACATCATTACGTCGTATTCCCGCCTTCAGAGCTGAGGAATAACTGGATTGATGCCCCTCACTCCCATACTCTGCTAATCCCTCCTGTAGCCACGGTGGTACTTTGCGAACAATTCCGTCGCCGGCTCGGCTCACAAGGATATGAATTACCTCGTGTGAAGTTGTTGCTTTGAGATTGTTACTCCCAAGTACTAGAAGGGTTCCGTACCTCGTGAATGCTTGACCGTCGGTAATAAGATGTTGGTCAAGCGCTCTGCTCGATGACAAGGTAGCCCGCCGCATCTCAGCCAATGTACTACAAAGTGTGATAGATATCGGTGTGTTAGTACCTGAACCTAGCAACGGCCCAACAGACGCAATGGTCTTAACTGCAGTATCAAGAGTGATCCGCGCCCGATCTACATCTCCATGGAAAAAGACTGTCACTGATCCATCAGAGATCTCGTCCCATTCAAAGCGGGGATCGTGGTAAACAAATTGCTCCTGAGGTGTCTCTAATCGATTACCAGCAGAATCTGAAATCTCGAAGTTGTAGTGAATAGCAGTACCAGGCGGAATGTAATTGGCAACGGTGTTAGTTCGCCATAACAATTCACCGGAAACCAGGGTACCTTCTTGGAACTTAAGATAGTCGTACCCACCGCGTGCTTGTTGTGCGATGTGCAGACGGATCGCAATGGACGTAATCTCGTGTTGACTTCGTGCTCTGACTTTGATTCGAAAGCCCTCAGGAAACTCACTGGTGACATCTACATCTTCTAAAACAATCCCAGAAGATGCGGCCTGAGTGGTCATCGTCATCGCAGAAAAACTCGCGACGACAAAAACTATGATCAGCAATGACTGTATTACACGCATCACCACGTTACCTTACATCAGGTACAACGTGAGAGGCCTCTAAGTGTTGGTAGCGACGTTACAATTCTGATTCATAGAACCACGTTTTGAGGTCGCCCATCCAAAAAGGCAATTACATTGCTCACTGCACCCTCATTCAGTAACTCTATTCCCTCCGGAGTTTGATCAGCAATGTGGGGAGTTAGAACAACCTGCTCACAAGTAAGAATCGGGTGATCATGAGGCAAAGGTTCGTTATCAAAAACATCAAGCCCCGCACCTGCAAGGTGTCCGGAGTTTAGTGAATCGACTAATGCATCGGTAGCGACCAACTCTCCACGACCAGCATTAATTAGAATTGCCCCGGGCTTCATGAGAGCTAATTCCCTCGACCCAATCATCTCTCTACTTTCATCACTAAGTCGGACATGTAAACTTACAACATCTGACTCACGCAACAGTTGGTCAAGCTCAACAAATTCAACCCCTAGCTCGGCTGCTCTCTGAGGAGATGGGTTGTATGTCCAGGCGAGACATCGCATACCTATACTGTTAGCTATACGAGCAACTTCTCGTCCAACGTTACCTGTCCCAATAACACCTAGAGTCTTACCTTGTATGTGAACATTCGGCATAGTCCCCCAACGTCCTGCTTTGAGTTCAGCGGTCTGGTACGCAGTCCTTTTAGCAGTTGCAAACATCAGACCAATTATGTGCTCCGCTACAACAGGCGCAGTTCTTCCTGGCTGATTACTGACAACGATCCCCAATTCATGGGCTACCGGGATATCGATCATGTCCACACCGATAGAACATGTTGCTATCATCTTCAATTCAGGAAGAGCACGTAAGGCGTCCTCGTACCATTTGATAGCCCCGCGGGTGTTGATGATCACTTGAGCACCTTCAGCACGGGCTAGTTGTTCGTCCATACTCTTTGGTCTGTCAGTGAAGACGTCAATAGAACCATAGGATTCAAGACGCTTTAAATGTACCGAACCCTGTATCTGAGCGGGCTCATCTCCAGGTACAACGAACTTGGGTTTATCAATCATGGACCAGGCTCCTTATTAAGCTGTTGCGAGGCTACCGATGGACTCAGCACAAGTCAACCAACAAACAGTGGTTTCTGAGTAATCGGTATGCTCAGCATATTCAAGGGGTAGGGTAGCTAAGGGCGGGTCGATTGGAGATGAGGAATTTATTACCCTCTGGGTCTTGTCCTTGACATTGCTGAAAATCACCTACATCTTCGGTCTCCCCCATAGGTGCTCCACGTGAGAGTAATTCTGCCCTCGTCGCGACCACGTCTTCAGCATAGAAAACTATGGAGTTATAGGTTGAAGGCACACCATCAACCTGAGTCGCGACCTGGAGAGCAATTCGGCAAGGCCCAGTATTGAACTCAACCCACTCCAAAGGTGCAACCTTTGGGTCAAAAATAGGCTTCAGTTGTAGCACATCGCGGTAGAACTCGGAGACCTGAACAATGTTCTGCACAACCAGAACAATCCGACTCATAGTACTTATACTACGCTCATCCATGATTACCTCGGAGGATTCATATTAATCGCTATTCTATCGTGTCCCGCTGATATACTTCATAACTATGAAGATCTACACACGAAAAGGAGATGATGGATCAACGGAGCTTCTCTTTGGGGGTAAAGTCCTTAAAAGTGAGTCCCGTACCGAGGCATATGGCGCCGTAGACACCGCGATAGCGGCTGTGGGATTCGCTCGCGCAACCAGCCAAGAAACCCTAACGAAAGAGATGCTTTTAAGGGTACAACACGACTTGTTCACCGTCGCTACAGAATTAGCTGCCGCTCCTAATATGTACGATCAACTGCTTGAGCACTTCTCTCCAGTCACCGCTGAAATGGTTGCGAGGCTGGAGACATGGATCGATGACACTTTAACCGAAGTTGACCTACCCTCTTCGTTTATCGTGCCAGGTGCGTCTGCAGGGTCCGCCGCTATCGACCTTGCACGAACTATGGTCCGTGACGCAGAAAGACGTGTTGTGGCCCTAGACAAGGTTGAACCTCTAACAAATAAGGAACTCCTACGGTACGTGAACCGGCTGTCTGACCTACTATTCGCACTGGCCCGGTTGGAGGACAAGGATCTCCCTAACGAGATCACCACGGGCAAGATGCGGCGTGACGCATAAGGTAAATGTTATGTCTGGCCCTACTATAGCAATCGTTGACTACCAGGCCGGCAATCTTCGGAGCGTCCAAAAAGCTTTGGAACATATGGGTGCAAACACCATCGTCACCAGCGATAAAAGTGAGATCGCTACAGCACACGGACTCGTCTTCCCCGGCCAAGGCGCTAACGATCCTTCAATGTGTGCACTGCGTGACCGATCACTCATTACACCAATCAAAGAATTCATATCTTCAGGGCGACCATTCATGGGCGTGTGCCTGGGACTACAGCTTCTTCTGGATGACTCTGAGGAGGGGGTTGAGCCAGGCTTGGGGGTAATTGCTGGACGTGTTCGCCGACTACCACAAGGGGTAAAGGTGCCGCATATGGGATGGAATAAAGTTCATTTCCAATCCAGCCACCCAGTACTAAAGGGAATAAGTAATGACTCCTATTTCTACTTTGTCCACAGCTACTACGCTGATCCAATAGACGAAGACTGTATTGCCGGTACCTCAACTTACGGTATTAAGTTTTGTAGTGCTGCAGCTGGCGAAAGTTGGATCGCATTCCAGTTCCACCCAGAAAAAAGTGGGAGCGTCGGATTACAACTCTACAGAAATTTCGTAAGGTTTGTAGATCAGACTAGCTAGACATGTGGTTAGCCTTTATTAACTATCCGTTACCATGCGACGTAAAACCGATGTTAGCATTGCAACGGTAATCTCAATCCAGGGAGTCCTAGTTTAATGTCAAAACCATTCACCCTAGCGATCTTGCCCGACACACAGATTTACTCTGAATCCTTCCCCCACATCTTCACAGCTCAAACGCAGTGGATAGCAGATAACAAAGATGAACATAACATTGTGTTCACTTTACACGAGGGTGATATCACCAACCGTAATACCGCAGAACAGTGGCAAAATGCGTCTAACAGTATGGGTGTTTTAGAAGGCGAGGTCCCCTACGCAATCGTGATGGGGAACCATGATATGGGGCCAGATGGTGATTCCTCTGTGCGCGACTCAATGTTTGACGAATACTTCCCTGTGAGCCGCTATAGTGACTTACCAACGTTCGGGGGCACCTTCCGCAGTGAGTCCCTCGATAACAGCTACCATCTGTTTGAAGCTGGTGACACCGGATGGCTCATTGTCGCATTAGAATTCATGCCACGTGACTCCGTCATTGAGTGGGCAAATGACGTTACTGCATCGAATGCCGACCGGAAAGTGATCGTCCTGACTCATAGCCACGTCCACCACAACCAATGCCTGTATGGAAGTGAACCTGGTCCAGCAGGCACTATGGGCATAATCTCGTCCAGTGAGGGGTGTAATGACGGAATCGACACGTGGAAAAAGTTAATGCGCCGCCACAGCAACATGTCCCTGGTCTTTAACGGGCATTTCATTGGCCAGAGTCGAATCACTGGTACAGGCAACGAGGGTAACCTAGTTCACCAAATGTTATCTAACTATCAAGATATGCTAGAGGGGGGACAGGGCTATCTCCGTCTCGTCGAATGCGATCCATCAAATCGTACGATTTCCGTGAAAACGTACTCCCCTTACCTCGACACATATATCAATGATGAGAAAAACGAGTTCGTGATCCAGAACGCTGACTTAGGTTAAGTTCGATACATCTCAGGCGGAATCTAAACAACTGATCTGGCATTGAAGAGGTACGGGGTTCGAGTCCCCGCAGCTCCACCAACTTTCTTTTCTAGGTACAAATTCTAGACTTGTTTCTTCTTCTCTCTCAGTTACCCCACCGGTAGTATTCACGACACTGTGTGCTTCCTCATAGTACCCTGTCTGACATGTCAGCCAAGATAATTAAAATCAGATCAGAGACCGACGATATTCAACATGCGAAGGCTCTAAGTAGGAACAGGTCAAAGCGGCAGGAGCACCGTATATTCTTCGTCGAAGGAGTCCAGACAATCAAGGAAGCCTTGGGGCATGGTTGGAAAGCCAAAGCAATTTACTACGCTGGCGACCAAGAACTATCCAGTTTCGCTCGCGCAGTTTTGCAACAGTCAAACGCCGACAAACACTTTGAACTACCAACAAGACTATTTCACGACCTCAGGTGGGCGAGCAAGATGGAAAAGCGTTCAGAGTTGATCGCTCTTTTTAGAATGCCTGAAGATAAACTTAACCGAATCCCGATTCACAAAGACGCATTAATAATGGTCTTTGACAGGCCTGCAAACCACGGAAACTTAGGCACCGTGATCCGTACATGCGAAGCATTCAAAGTAGACGGGCTCGTCATTACAGGACACGCAGTTGACTTATATGATCCACAAACTATCCGGGCAAGTATGAGTTCATTATTTTCGTTTCCGATTATCCGACTACCATCTCACAAAGAGCTCTACGAGTGGTTTGGGGAAATCCGGGAAATTCACCCGGAATTCTGCGTTACAGGGAGTTCGGCGCATGGGGAACAAGACTTACGGACAATGGATCTGACCCGTCCCCGGGTATTAGTGATCGGGAATGAAACAGAAGGACTTAGTGCTAACTACAAAGCGCTATGCGACGACATCGTACGTATCCCTATTTCGGGCTCAGTGACGTCGCTAAACGTCGGGACCGCTGCTGCAATTATTCTGTATCAAGCAGCTGGGCACAGTGCCGGCACCCAAATGGGGTAATTAAACCGACCGCGATTAATACCTCTAATTTACGATGGGCTCCACGATCAAATCATCCCAGGTCTGTCCACGATCACTTGATCTAGAGAATTCCGCTCCACCTGTCCCGGTAAATAACGTCCCGTCAATTTCGAATGTGGGCGATATCGCCATGCTCCGATACCCTCGCGTCTCTTGGTCAATCTTCTCCCAGTTATCACCTGCATCGCGTGACATAAACGCCGTCCCGCTCAGGGTACTAAGATAGACCGTGGCGTCTCCACGGAATGTCGTTGATACCACAATGCCCGTTATACGGATACTGGTCAGACCTTCGATAATTAGTTCCCAAAAGTTACCTCCATTGGTGGTACGAAAAATTCCATCTTGTGGGGTACCAATAAACACAGTCTGATCGCGTGAATAGTCCGGAGAAAACGTAATAGTGCTCACAAAATTTGCGTACAGTCCTCTCGTTATCTCCTCCCAGGTATCTCCTCCATCCACTGATCGAAAAATTCCATTGCGCCCCGTACCCGCAAAAATTGTACGGTCGTTTGTGAATTGTGGAGACACGCCGATCGCTATAACATTACTACTAGGCAGACCTATTTGGTTCCAGGACTCCCCGGCGTCAGTAGATCGAAAAATCCCACGAAAACGAGTCCCGACAAAGAGAGTTTGATCCGTTCCAAAATCGGGAGAAATCGCTATCCCTGCAACACTCCTTCTCTCAATGCCATCATTAACTGGCGTCCAAGAGTCTCCAGAATCGGTTGATCTAAATACCCCCTTGCGCGCTGTTGTTACGAAAGCAGTCCTATCCTGAGAGAATACAGGTGAAACTGCGATCTGCTTTACATCGCCGTCAGTTAACCCTTCGTTGACCCGCTCGAGAGTAGCTCCTGCATCCCGTGAGCGGAATATGCCTCCAGGGTCCGTAATTACGAAAACTGTGCTGTCGTTGCTGAAATCAGAAGATATTCCAAAACCAACGACTTGGTCGGGGGCGGAATCAATAACGATTGGAGTAGGAGTAGGCTCATCACTGGAGCCACATGCAACCGCCAGATAACATAGAATTGCCGAAAATGAAAGTAAGATTCGTGACACTTCCAACCACCTCAGGTTCATCAAGATTCACAGAAAATTCCGTAACCAATAGTGAATTCTCTAAATACTAGGTTCATGCTGGCTCA
>Ga0310344_10004702_pt1 | contig 10130 bp, 7 predicted proteins | sample HC15DNA20200_MG_FD_203801 | JGI IMG/M metagenome (GOLD analysis project Ga0310344, IMG submission 203801) | Marine microbial communities from station ALOHA, North Pacific Subtropical Gyre - HC15-DNA-20-200_MG | ecosystem: Environmental > Aquatic > Marine > Oceanic | place: Pacific Ocean: North...
CGCGGTTGCCAATAAAATAATTACAAATAAGACTATAGGAATAAATGCGGCACCTAATCGATTCCAATAATTCTTTGATTGACAATAAGAAACACAATCCCAAGTAAGAGAAAACACAATTAGTAGCAGTAAGAACAAAGCTTCTTGTTTGTGGAAATGAAAAGTTACGAACACACAAAATACTAAAACAACAAAAGAGCCTGCGGATATTCTAAATTTATTCTGGGTAAACTTAAGATCGGTAGCTACAAGGGCACCAAGCATAAAAATTAGGTATGCTATATATCCAGGCGCAAATGTGTAGTAGCGCAAATAAGAAAAAACACTTGTGCCAAACAGTACAGCTGTAAATACTACTGCTAATAAAGAAAAAATAGCGTTTTTCCCGTTGCCAAATAAGAGTCTCCGGCCAACCTCAGATGCAAAACACCGCACTCCAAGAAGAAACATCGTCATTGTTAGGTAGGTAAACGATTGAAAAATATCCTGGATATCCTCTCCAGAGAAATTCAGGACGAGTGCGATAAGGGAATACCATATAGGATCAGATCCAAATAGTCCTATCTTCAAATTATTTAACGCTATTTGTACCCCTTCCAAGTGTGCAAATATATCAGCTGGTATCTCTACATAGACGCCAACTATTGCTACATAAATACCGGTAACGACTATGATCAGAAGATCAACAAGAAAACTTTGGGACTTAAAATAGCGTAATGCATATCTTGTTACAACGCGATGCTTAAACAAACATTTATAAAGAAGCACTACACATGACAGAGTAATTAATAAAAGCAAAAAGTGTGGATAAATGCTAAAAATCTGCAACCATGAGGCAATATCCCAGGACACTGTCAGTAACACACAACTAATTAGCAAAGATCTCAAGAGGAACTGGCTAGAATGTTCCTGATAGACACTAATCGCGGCACCAGCCAACGAAATTAGGGACAATATTATGATGGATGACAACATAGTCAGTCTCAATAGAACTCTAACTTAGTTTGTTAACCATGACTCCATAAATATGGATAATCAGCGTTATGATTGAGGTAATCCGATAATAGCTTCTGCATGCCAAATAGCTTATCTATGAGTCATTATCAATTTGACAAGAACTGGGTTCAGCCTCAGAAATAAATTAAAAATCAATTTAGGCAGTCTCGGTATTACTATCCAAGCCCGCCTCTAGCATGGCTCTCAATGTCCGATCGCTATTAAACACCAAGGAACTCCCATAGAATTCAATAAACTTCTTCGGGTCTCCAATAATAGCAGTCGGCGTTTCATTTGGACTCACTTCCTCCTGTATAACAGAGTATGGTATATCTCTCAAAAATAGCAGCTGTTCAACTAAATCTCGTACTTTAATTCCCGTACCCGTACAAACATTTAATAGTGGGTAATCTTCTTTGTATTCCATACAGCTTATATTACGCAATAATCGACAAAAATCGCGAACGTCTAAGAAGTCTCTCTGGTCGCCCAAGAATCCGATCTCGAGTGGACGATTGATTGATGATTGATCAGTAAGCTGGCGAGTATAGTGAACTATATAATTAACTACCTTACCCAAGACAAAATTTATTCCTTGGCCAGGTCCTGTGAGATTAAATACACGCAATATAGTCACGGGCAAACCATCCTTTCGATACCACAAGCCCAACTTTGTTTGCGCGAGTTTTGACGCCCCATAATAATTAATGGGTATTCCATCTTGCTCTTCACATAACAACAAAGAATCTGCATGATTAATACCATACTCTGCTGCTGAACCAATTAATATTACTTGGGGTCGTTTTGGATCAGCTCGCGCAACCGAAAGTATTGTTTGCGCATAGTGAAAATTGACACGGTAATAGATGTCAGGAGATTCTGACTTCATCACACCCGCGAGATGAATGATTCTATCAGGCTTATAAAGCTTTACCAGACGAGCAAACGATGCAACATCATACTCAGAGAGTATATGCTCTGAGCAATCGGCGTCATCCCGAACTGATACAGTTAAAATCTCAGAACCCTCTTCCAGCAATGGCAAGAGTGATCGGCCTACAAATCCATTAGAACCAGTTAAAAGGATCTTCATCCAGGGGGCAAAAATAGATCCCTATCTTGTTCGAACAACTCTCCAGCCAATTTATAGTCATCAATTCGACTTATATCCAGCCATTGGCAATCGGTGGTGTAGCAAAAGACCGACTTGCCAGCCTCATACATACTGACCATAAGATCAGGAAGATCTAAGTACTTTCCGGGATCGATAAACGGGAGGATTAAACTTTTTTGTAGTACGTTGATACCCATACTTACATCAAATGTATGCGCAGGTTTTTCTGTATATGAGTTGAGAAGACCATTCTCATCGTAACTCAGAACACCAAAGTCTATCTTCTCGGTTCTATTGGAGACCGCAATGGTCGCAGCCCACCCAGCATCTACGTGCGAATTATATAAATCGGCGAAGTCTAATGTAGTAAGTACATCACCATTCAACACTAAGAAATTGTCCTCTAGATCTTCTAATAATTGGCCAATCGGTCCGGCGGTACCTAATGGAAACTCTTCCTTAGAATACCGTATTGAAACACCATATCGTTTACCGTCTTGAAAATAGGCTTCAATTAGATGCGATAGATACCCTGCCGCAATCAAAATATCTTTAAATCCATAAAAAGCCAGCTGCCGAATTACAATCTCCATAATTGGGCAATCATTTAACGGCATTAGAGGTTTTGGAAGAACCGTTGTATAGGGCTCCAACCTCCTTCCGACTCCACCTGCCAATATTACTGCCTGCATTTATATTTGCACCTAATTAATAAAATATCATTCAAAGCGCTCGTCTAAGTGATCTCGATACCACTCCACTGTCTTTTTAAGTCCATCATCTAGATTAGTGAATTCCTGAGAACCTAACTTAGTTTCAAGTTTCTTAATATTAGGACACCGACGTTCTGGAGATCCTTGTGTTGTGCTTCCTGGGATTAACTTACAGCTCATATCCTCTATATCCCTGATTTTACCAGCCAGAGCCATTATAGAAAGCTCTTCATTCGCATTCCCAATATTATACGTGGCGTTATGACTAGAAGTTAAACTCAGAATACGAGTCAGTCGAACAGCATCTTCAACAAAACAAAACGACCGAGTATGCAAGGGTGAAAATACTTCAACTTCTTGATACTTTTTCATACGATAGTATAGCTCAGGTATGACATGCATATATCCCATACGAGGTCCATATATGTTGTGATAACGCAGGATAGTCGTGGGTACCTGACTTTGGATACTATCAATATTGAAGATCACTTCTCCTGTAATTTTGCTAAGAGCATATGTTGTTCTTTCTTGGTCAAGATCGGCTAGTGCTATTGGAGTGTTTTCAGGAGTTGGTATTTTAAGACCAAAATGTTTCAAGGTCCCAGCATAAACCTCACTTGTTGAGGAAAACGTTATACCTCTGAGATTTGAACATTCTCTTGCGTAGTCCATAATTCCAAACGTCGATAGTAAATTAGTCTTCAAAACTTCTGATGCATTCTTGACTACATTACGCACGCCGACCATTGCTGCCAGATGAAAAATATAGTCAACATACGGTAGGTCATTAAATGCCTTCGGAGATGTCAAATCTCTTTTATAAAATTCGACTCTTGGATTTTCGAGTAGTCGCTTAAAATCTGGATCCCAACGTCCCCTCTGTAAATTATCTACTAAATATAAAAGAGCATCTGTTTTACTCAACAGTTCACATGACATATTGTATCCAATAAAACCCGCGGCTCCCGTTATCAATATTTTTTCTGGCATAGCTAGTAACCCCAATGCCCCTTACCAATACCAACCAGCTTAATACCAAGCTGGCGATATTCAGCAGCTTGATCCTCATTTATAACGTTACTAGCATCTACTAGTAACAATAACTCAGGAAATATGCGCTTGAGCTCTAGTGGAGAAATACGTTTATATCGTTCTTCGCCTAAGGCAAACACAATTATATTTATCTCTTTTGATAGCTCTATATAGTTAGAAACAATTGGTTGACTTACTTCGTCCCATTCTGTAACAAGAAAATCATGCAAAAACACTTCTATTGAATTACCGATGCAGTTGTCAATAAATCGACGAGCTGGTGACTGCCTAGTGTCACCAACAGCCGGTCTATATGATACTCCAAAGATACCAACTTTTTTTGACACTATATGTTTGGAGTGTTTTAGCATTAATCTAAAAGAGTAGTCTGGCATGGCATCATTAATAGCGACCGCATTTAATGAACATCCCAAAGTAGCATGATTTAAAAAGAACTCTCGTGAACCCCATTCGGCTAAAATCGCATCCTTAGTTAGGCAATAGCCACCTACGCCAAACCCAGGACTCATTATATTTTTGTGAGTTTCTCGTTTCCGGACACTGCTTAGTACTTCATAAAGATCAACTCCTGCTCTGTCAGCGAGCTCGGACCATTCCTGTATAAATGCGATGTTAGCGGCACGGTAAGAATTCTCTATCAATTTAGCCATCTCAGAATCATTAGTCGTTTTGAGCTCCGTCAGGGGATAACTATCAGTATCAATAAAACTAGATAAGAATTCTCGCGTCATCCCTTTAGCCTGTTCATTAATAGCAGAATAAACGCGATAATAACTTGTTATCGATCCGAGATAATTTTCCCCTGGCATTACTCGTTCATATGAATGAGCGAGCCTCAGTAAATTGGGATCTAGACCACGACTGCGAAATACACTAGTAAACAACGGCTTTATACAGTGCTCTGTATAGCCAACTGGAATGGTTGTCTCAATGATAACTAAGCACTCTGGCCTAATTTCTTCAGAAATCTTTCTGAGTAATTCTTTGAAAGAAGAATCGTCAAATTTGATAGTTTCAGGATCTGATTTATCTCTAATACTTATATCAAGATCAACATCAACTACAACAATATCTGATGCTGCAATTAAATCTAGATTTGAGGTTGCCAGAACTGAGTTATCAATATATGCGCCATGGATTGCGCTCTCAATACTATCGTCCACAGAAACAATTGGTGATACCCCCCTATTTATTGCCTCGATTTTTGAAAAACCAACCTCATTATCTCGATCAATCCCCAATACGAAGTATCTGCGCCCACCATCATGTGTTTTTGCTAAAGACACAGCTGCGGTCATCGCAACACCCACGAAGCCAAGACCTACTATAGATACTATTGGCTTATCTACTTGATCAAGTTGCTTGTCAAGATCTAACTTTGACTGCATAGCATAATTTTCCTATTTCATAGTTTCCATAGCTGTACCAAAGGCACTCTTAACAAGAACTGTAATTAGTTTTATTATAAAAGTCCCAACAAACTATATATTCTTCTAGCAAAACTTTCTTCACCAGTTTTTCCTATACATTTCTTGTATTGATCTAATGCGCCTAGCGCAATATCGCTGCAATCCGAACTATCCAGAAACTCCATCGTTTCTTCTAGGTCGCTAAGATCCCACTTGATTGGGATATATGAATGATCGTGTTGGTAGATATTTGGATATGTATCGATGTGTGACATATCGGGCTTTATCAATACCGCACCTGCAATAATACTCTCAAAATCTCTGATGTTTACTTCGCCCCATCCAAATGGTGAAAAGGAAAACCTACTCCTTTCCAACTCATAAAAATACTGTCTTCGGGAGAGACGATCTAGAGGTATTGATACTGCGGCCAAACGGGTTTTTATTTTTTTTCTCTGATAACTAACTGTATTACGACTATAGTTGCTACTCAGACGTGCGCTAAAAATAACAGGCCTATCAAGATGATTCTTCCTGCTTAGTTTGCTCGCAACTCTTTCCAGATCTGGGTAACTTCGAACAGGAATAAACTTTGCATATTTTGAAATCTGGGCGATTGTCGCCCTACTATGAGAAAAATAGTTTGCCATGCCAAAATTCCATGATAGTCTGAGCTTCGCTATTTCTGCAGTAGTTAATCCAGGCCTGCTAAGCTCGTCCTGATCAACGACCCCACAGGTACGGAAGTAAAAATCTGTGTAGGCTCGATCCCCATAGTAAGAATATTGGTAATCATCTTGGTTCCTAAAAATCTGGCTCTTAAGATAATAATCCACCAATGGCATGACTTGCCGCTGGATCGCTCCGGTACCATCAGAGGTGTTAGTCCAAAGTAATTTGTCACAGCGTTTACGAACAAACTCGATTTGGCTAAGACCTTCTTCCTCACCAACGGACCAGTTATTTTTCAGAACCTTACTATCCAGAAAAATGGTATTAGCTGATGGAAGGCGATCGTCGAGGTTCTTAAAAAATCTGATTTTAATTCCACTGGCTCTCAGCAGCTTGCGGTAGTACCAGATGGGGAAAACGAAGCCGTATGAATTAATGTTACTTAAAGAACCATGGATTACGTTAACGATATGAGACATATGGCACCTCAGCTCCCATGAGTCCCCCATACCACCTTATCCCAATAAGCTATGGTATTCTCAATAAAATATGGCTCAATCTTTGCCTTTATACACTGCTCTAATGACTCGCCAAGGACTTGATGCTCACAAATCTCATTTAACATTCTTGAGAAAACAAGAACGTCTTCTTCGGGTACCACTAGCCTTCTGTCGCATTCAAGAATTTGCTTCGCTAAATCACCAACTCCAGCAGTCACTATAGGTATAAGTCCATGCGCCATTCCCTCTAACAATACATTCGGCATTCCCTCATATTCAGAAGTCAAGGCTACAATAGACGCATCGTGATAACTGTCCCAAACATCGGCTATAGGTTCGAAAATTCTTATAGATCCATAGCGATCTAAACGATCCGCTAAGGTGACAATGTCCGACTTGAGTGGACCATAACCGACCAAATGAAGCTCCCATCCAGTCTTTGCAATACCCGATGAACAAAAAGCGTGCACTAAGTAGTCTATCCTTTTTTGTTCGGTAAAACGTCCGATAAATAAAACAATCTGTTTTCTGCCCTCTTTAACAGCAAGTTGAGGCCGTTTAAGTGGATTTTTCAGATAAATAATTTTTTTCCTAGGTACAAATCTAGCTAAAACCTTAATATTACTGTGAAGATTAACTACAACAGCCTGGGACAGCCTGTATGTCAAAAATCTTAGTACTCGCCATTTGAAATCTATAGGCCTTTTCTTCATACAGTTTCTTTCCGACACTATAACCCTAGTATCACACATCATCGCTGCAAGAATAGATAATACATTTGCTGACGGTAAAAAGCTCAGAACCGATCTAGGGTTTAGAGACAAAATTAGCTTTCTTATACGTCTTATATGAAGCCACGACCTAATAAGACTATTTCTATGATTCTCTGGCACATAATCATCGTTTACCCATAGGACTCGAGGATCTAGACGATAGAATGATTCTTCTCGACTATAGAGCAATGAGTAGACTGCTACCCTTAAGTCTCTGTTTATCCAGTCTTCAACCAAATTAGAAACAACTCTCTCTGCTCCTCCAGGGCTCATCTCAGGAATAACAATCAGCACATCAATCTGAGATTGCCTTTCTTCTGCTAGATATGTTGTTTCAAGCGCACTCATTCAAACAAGCACACATAGATCGTAACTTTCTCGCATCAGTGAGTCATGTCTCGAATAGCAATAGCGACGCACCTCAATAGAGGAATCATACTTCTTCTCGATCTATATCGCTTTCAATTTTCGGTATGCAAAGAACACCATCCGAAACAATAAAGCGCCATGCCGAAACCGAGAAATTTGAGTACTACCATAATTACGACTTGCATAAGCAACAGGAATTTCGAGAAATTTTAAATTCATTTTTGAAGCACCGAAAATTAGATCGAAATCACCAAATGGGTCAAATTCCCCAAAATATGTTCGGTTTTTCTCTAGAAGTTGGTAATGATTTCTGCTGATAGCCTTTGTCCCACATAAGGTATCTGTAAACTTCTGATTCAGTAAATAAGTAAAAACTCTAGCAAAAAGATGATTTGCTAGCTGATTTAGGAATTGCATTGCGCCTTTTTCAACTGGATAAACGAGTCGTGAACCATTTATATATTCACCTTCTCCGTCCGCAATTGCCGAATAAAACTTAATTAAGTCCTCAGGAGGGACAGTCAAATCTCCATCAAGAATAATGAGTATTTCACCCTTCGCCAAAGAAAAACCTTCTCGTACAGCATCTCCTTTCCCTTCATGTGACTGCTTTATAGCACGAATAGCCTCATCTTGGTTTAATTGTATTACACGCTGGATTTCATCCCACGTTCCATCCGTACTATGGCCTTCCACGAAAATTATTTCTCTTGACCCAGGAAACTTGGGTAATCGCGATATCGCCGCCTCAACGTTGCCTTTCTCATTTCTGCAGGGAATTATAATACTCACTGAAGGTATAGACGAAGGATCCCTGTCGATTCGATTACGAGCTACTAAATAATTGCGCATGCACAAACTACGCATGATAGGTAGGGTCGCAAAATATCGATTTATTACCGTACCAATTCCAAACAATCTGTAACAACATAATATCCTACGTTCCTTTTTTACTGTTTCAAGCTTTGCCAACTTCATAAAATTTTCGACATCAGCTATTCGGAGTGAGGTAACATCAGGCTTAGGAAGAACTAAATTAAGCTTACTAGCCAGAAGCATAATCGGATTCCAATAATATGAATGATAAGACTTTACAATGCGGGTTTCTCGAGACATTAGGCGAGATATACTCTCCAAAAAACACTGGATATCCGTAATATAGCCTAAAGTGTTATCTAGGATGATTACGTCGAAAGGCCCATATCTTAGCAATCCCAATATTGTTTCTGGTGCCTCTATGTCACCATTAATAAAGATAAGATTCGGATAATTATCTTTAGCAGTACTTATCATATCGCTGCTGATATCTATCCCCACACCAATACTAGGATCTAACTTAGCCAACAAACGACCAGTACCACAGCCAAGCTCGAGTACTCTTTGACCTGGAGGCACGAGAAACTTTAAATATGCGTCATCCGTTTCATAAAAAAAACTATTCTTGCGATAGAAAGCTAGTCGCTTTTCAGAAATATTGTCCGACCAGCGCTTAATAGATTGGATACGGCTCGCGTGCCGTTTTTCAACACCTGTATACTCAACTGACATCATTAGCTCATCTTGTTCACATGAAGACTAGAGTTTTAATCCTTGTGACTTAATTGCTGTAGGAATTGCAATAATCCTGATAGGCTAACTTTATACCATCTTTCAGCGACGTCTCGGCCTTCCATCCTAATCGCTCAAGTCGCTGAGTAGAAAGTAGCTTACTAAATACTCCATCAGGTTTAGTTTCATCCCATAGTATCTGACCCTTAAAATCGACTATCTGAGCGATTTGGGTGGCTAAATCTCGTATTGATATTTCCTTGCCAACACCAACATTAATTAGTGGTGGTTTCTCTGATGAAAAATAGCCTCCAAGTTGGGTGTCTATCTTACGTAGCAGAAACACAGCGGCTTCCGCTAAATCTTCACTATACAAGAACTCTCTTCTGGCTAATCCACTACCCCATAATGTCACTGTCTTTGTACCTTGTTTTTTGGCAGAAGTCATTTTATATATCATAGCAGGAAGCACATGGGACATTTCTGAATCGTAAGTGTCTCCCAAGCCATATAAGTTAGTGGGCATTACGCAGAAATATGTAGTACCAAACTGTCGGTTCATTGACCAACATAACTCAATCCCTGCTATTTTGGCTATCGCATATGGACGATTTGTTTCCTCCAATGGTCCACTCAAAAGTGCACTTTCATCAATTGGTAACGGACTATCCTTAGGATAGATACAACTTGATCCCATAAAAATGAGTTTCTGAACGGCGTTCTGCTGCGCCGCCATAATTGTATTAGTTTGAATCAACATGTTCTCGGAAATGAATGAAGCCGGTAGTGTCATATTTGCAAGTATCCCACCCACTCGTGCCGCGCAAAGAATTACAATGTCTGGTTTTTGTGCTGCAAAAAATGCTTGTACATCAGACTGAATAGTCAAATCTAGCTTAGCTCGCGGGCACAATATTAAATTGTGGTAACCATGACGACTAAGTCCTCTAGCTATGGCGCCACCCACCATGCCATTATGTCCA
>Ga0310344_10004703_pt1 | contig 10128 bp, 17 predicted proteins | sample HC15DNA20200_MG_FD_203801 | JGI IMG/M metagenome (GOLD analysis project Ga0310344, IMG submission 203801) | Marine microbial communities from station ALOHA, North Pacific Subtropical Gyre - HC15-DNA-20-200_MG | ecosystem: Environmental > Aquatic > Marine > Oceanic | place: Pacific Ocean: North...
CATCCGCTCCGACACCTCCCGAATCGTCATCCCCGCCGCTTCCCGCATCTCCTGCAACACCCCCGCAAACCCCGCCTGCTCCGCCACCTCCCCGTAGCCCAAGACTCGTCGCCGCATAACGCCATCCTACCACCAACCGGCTCCGGAATGTAGGGGGGATATATATATCTATTTTTAAAAACGACTCCCCCCTCCGGGGTCTCTCGAGGCGGCTGGGCGTTTCGCCGTCTGATCGCTTTCGCTTTCCCTTCGCTTTCGCCGTCTGATCGCTTTCGCCTTCGCTTCGCTCGGCCGTGTCGGCGCGACTATGACTGCCTATGTCGCCAATATATTGGACGCCAACCCAAGAATCCGAACATTCTTAACGCGAAGAAAGAGCGAACCGCCAATGTTTACGGGCTCGTCTTGGTTGTCGGCGGTTGTCGACGGGCGGTACGTATATTGCTTATACATGGGTGTAGACGCGTCACCCGTGAATCACTCTAGACGTTGACGCACACACCGTAACTGCCGAGAGGCCACGAGGAACGGGGAGGTACACCGATGAAAGACCAAGACACAGGGCTAACGGGGAGCACAGATATGCGTGGGCGCTATTGGCCCGAACCAAGCGAAGAGGTACGGTCCTACCGACGAACAGGAACAGCGTTAAACGCAGCGGTCAGTGCCTATGCGGCATTGGTTCTAGCTGACGGGTTGACGGGGTGGAAGTATGACCTAGAACGACAGTCTGTGCTGTGTTGCCTGTATCGCTTGTCAGCGTTTGCGACGGGTGACGCTGCCGAGTCCGATCGAGCGGTGATTACCGCAGCGGTTAAGCGGTTAATTGCACGCGACGTAAGCCTACCGTTAACCGCGCAAGAATTCACAGAATTAGGTGTACAGGAATGAGAGAGATCACATACTACCGACGACAAGCCTGGGGTCAAACGATTTATAGGATCTCGGAGACGGACAGCACTCTGGTAGAGGCCCTTGACGGAATCGGACGCAAGGCACAAGGGCCCTCGTTCACATGCTCACAGTGGGAGGCCTTTACGCGTCTGTGTTTCATTCTGCAAGGTGGACTGCCGACACTCACAGAAGTACCAGATCCGAAGTTGGAGGTTTTACGATGATTGAACCAACAGGAACCATTAAAATCTGGCAAGGAAAAAGCCTATTTACTGGGCGCGTAACATCGATGTACTTAGGACCGTGGAAGCACAACAATCCGAAACTCGGGCCCGATATCATCCAAACGTGGATTCTGGAGGATGAACAACCGCCACATATCGCAGTCAAAACAGGCCACGATCAATCCGCATGTGGCATGTGCGGTATGAGGCCTTTGCTATGGGAACGCGCCGTTCAGAGAGCGAAAGCCACGAACGCAATCCTCGAGAAAGATGTGGGCGCGTGTTATCTGCGAACGTTCCAGGCTCCTCGAGCCGTACACGCTGCGTCTGTCAATAAGCCAGTGACGCCGTTTGATCACTGGGCGCCGCTTGTCGCGACGAAAACCGGGCGGCACACGGCGTATGGCGATGGGCTCGCTGTACCAGTGACCGTGTGGCACAAGGTACAAGAGGCTTTCGCAAGTAACTTGGCCTATACCCATAGCTTCTACCTACGACGGGCTCAAGCTTATAAACGTCTGTTTGTCGCAAGTACAAACCCTGCTACATACGCCGACGCCAAAGCACTAGGCTGGACAACGTTCACTGTCATTAGAGCAGACCAAACATGGACCAAGAAAGCCCAGTGTCCAGCCTCAACCGAAAGCCCGCACCACGATACAACCACATGTAGCAGCTGCGGGCTCTGTCATCCTAGCGTCGCACGCGAACACGATCCATGGACTATCGCGCATGGGACGTTCGCCAAACCATAAAAGAGCGAGAGAGAGAAACCATGGCACACACTAACATAATCGCACTACGCACGGGCTCGGGAACAATCAAAAAGTACGTACCGATTCACGGTAAAGTGGTTATTGGTCAACGACCTACGCACAACAGGGACGGATCGTTCACTTATGTCGTTGCCGCTGGGCGAGACGGTGCCTTCTACGAAACAAAATCCTATGGTGGAGGATATCGCGTAGCGCGGGACCAACCGCACGCACAGACCATGTACTTGTCAGCGTTAATGACTGAGAAGTAATCGACTAAGAGAGAGAGAAACCGAAACCGACTGAGGGGCCCTGAGGGGCCCCTTTTTCGTGTACCCTACCTAGGCCCTACCTAGACGCTATAAAACGTCACAGAACGCAAACTAGAGCGAACAGCTACCGATTGTGACTGTTGTGGCGTCTATCATGGCGTCTGTATCACCGAGAATCTAGAAGATAACGCGGGTGTGCGCGGGTGCGGGTGTGTGCGCGGGTGCGCGGGTGCGTGCGAGCGGGTGCGGGTGTGCGTGCGCGGGTGCGCGGGTGCGTGTGTGCGCCTGGGTGCCTGCTCTGTTCCCGGTACACCACGTTGAGTATCGATTCTCATTTCCCGGTACACCATGTTGGGTGCCGATCCTGATTTTACGCAGGGCATTTACAGTGTTGACGTCACCGCCGTCTGTGTGCTAGTCTCAGTTAGTATCAATCAGACATAGGAGGGAGAGCATGCATACGAGCAACCCCATCACCACAGACGACGTGAATTTTGCCGGCTGGCCGCAATCGCGGTGGGCGCCAGAACGGCGCATCGCCTACCGGAAGGCGCCCTTCCACGCACAGGCCGTCTACGTGCCTACGCTGGCAGACGCACTGGAGTGGTTACGTGCTGCGATTAAAATCACCGGGCGGTCGGACGACACACTCGATGCCCTCGCCGCCACGCATCGCATCACACGCGAGCATACAGAGGCCTGGGAGGGCCAGTGGATCACGCGGCACCTCGCGGTCGCCGAATATCCGTGGAAGGACGTAGCCCGGGTACGCTGGAGCTACCTGAGCCTACTCGCGGCACCACTCACAGGAGAGAGAGCATGAGTGAAAACGAACCGTATTACGTGGTTATACGCGTCGGTGATCGCGAACGCTGGAGTCCGGGAGCAGTGAAAATTTGGCGATGCCACGACCCCGATTACGTCTGGGGTTCTCCCGCCTATGAGGTACTCGACTACTTCGGTAGCCGTCGAGACGCACAAGCCTTTGTCCGTGGATATAAAGAGGGAGAACGAGCATGAGCATACCTATCTGGCAGAAACAAGTCGACCGCGAGCTGGACCGACTTGGGACCGCCTCTAATCATTATGACAATGTCGTCAGCTGCCGTCAGGGGCCGCAGGAGACCCTCCGCGACGGCACCATCAACCTGCGTTGCCCTGACTGTGGAATGGAACGCAATTGCCCCAGATCCGAATGGCTGCGAACGCACGATGGGCCGCTGGGAGCCAGCGCCGGGATTAGCTGGCGGCGATTCGCCCAGCACGCGTTCAAGGCGGCACACGTCCTGCAACGATGCCGAGCCCTCCGGGCGAAAGGTTTGTTGTGAGCGGAAACCGCCGGATCCAAAACAGCTTCCGCCGCGTGAAGGAGCTATGGGGGGAACTCCCGCATCACCAGCAGGAAAGCTTCGCCGTGTTTGTTGTTCGTGAACTCGCCAAACGCCCCCCCATTGACCTGCCGATACCCACCTGTGTCCAGTGCGGGGGGCCACTCCCCCGCTATGCGCGGAAAGATCACCAACGATGTAGTGACGCGTGCCGAATGCGGGGCTATCGCGACCGGAAGAAGGAGAGCCGATAATGAGATCCATCCATGAACAATCGAAGCGCGACCGCGACCTCGGGACCGACCCGGAGGGCGTGATCGCCAGCGACCTGATGCTAGAACTGGAGGCCTTGGTGGGACGGCTGCACCAGTGCCATATGGACTGTGAGCAGGTCATTCACAGTCTCGGGGCTGGCAGCGTGATCGCCAACAGACTGCTCACCGCATTGATTCGGGAGGCACTGACTGGCGTCTCAGACTACCTCGAAACACTCGCCGCGAACACGTCGCTACTCTCACCATCCCACGTACCACGCTCGCCGGGGGACCGCGACCGACACACGCGTAAGATACGGGAAGCAGGGCAAAAACTGCTCACCGAGGGGAGACCCCTCATACGCATGAACACCTGTAGCGTCTGCGGGACACAGTTCACCGCCAAACGCGCCGACGCGCACTTGTGCTCCCAGAACTGCCGGTCGAAACGGTACCGCGACCGGAAGAAAGCGACGAACTCATGACACTCCATCAGATACTCTCCAGACTGGCGGAGGCGGACACCTCCCCAGACCACGCTATTTCAGGGCTTCAGGACTACGCCAGGCGGTATATCTCTGAGATGACCAGGACGTGCCAGTACTGCGGGAAGGGGTTCGTAGGGGCACACGCTAGCCGCAAGTTTTGCTCACCGACATGCCGACAATATCGCTACAGGGATGCCCTCCGAAAACGCTATCTCAGCCGACACTACATCACCAAGGCTGAGGCCCAGTCTACACCCGACGTGTAAAGTTACGTAACCAGAAATGACATTTCCCGGCGAAGCACTCGACGCGTATTTAACCGACGCACCATCACTAGACGAAGAAGGAGAGGAAGACACCATGACCCAAGAAACAGACCCAATGCTGAAGCTCTACGCGGCCCTCGAAACATTCCGCGATCATATGGGCGGGCCCGTCCGGCCCAACCGTCAGGGACAGCACGGCGCGATGTATGCTGATTTGGCACAGTTGGACGAGGCCACGGACACGCCGCTCCGTGAAGCCGGGCTGGTCGTCACACAGGCGACCGGGGGGGATCCCAACTGGGTTACCGTCACCACAACGGTAACGCACATCGCGACCGGCGTCGGACTGTCCTCCAGTATCGCGATTCGGCCCGACGCACCAGGCGGGCAGGCGTACGGCGCGTCGTTGACGTACGCGAGGCGATACGGTCTCATGGTCGCGTTGAATTTGAGCGTGCGCGACTCAGGGGAGGATCTCGATAGCCTCCCGCCGCAACCACGCAACACCGCCAAGATCCCGCCTGACCCCTACCGCACCGCCCCGCAGGCCGACGCCCCACAGACCGACGCCACGCAGACCGGATCGGTCGAGAGCTGGTCCGACACAGAGCAGACGTCCAAGAAGGGCAGCACCTACCGCCGATTGCAGGTCACGCTAGAGGGGGGACGCACCGCTTCCACGTTCGATTTCCTCGCGGATAAAACATCCGACGGCCTGTATGACTCGTGGATCAAGGAACTGAGCATCGTGGCCCCGGATGGTGGGGCGTCGACGGCCAACGTCACCATGACGACGGAGTCCAACCCCCGTAATCCGAAGTATTTGGATCTCGTCAGCCTATCGTTTTCAAGCACCGACGTCTCGGCCACAGAGAAGGAGCTGACTCTAGATGACATCCCCTTCTAATTTGCCGCGAGTCAGCATGGTGCTGGACCACGCGTGGCCGCGTCCCCCGGTGCCCCAAGCCCGCTGGCAGGCTGGGTGCGAGCGGGGTACCTACGTCCACCAGTGGACCGAAGACATGGAGGACGGCTCCGCGCCCATTCCACCAGACAAATGGTCTGGGTACTGTGATGCCTACCGGACATTCACTCGGGAATTCTCCCCGTCGTGGCTCTGGTCTGAGCATACAGTGGGGACCAACCGCTATAACGGGACGCTGGATCGAATAGGCTACCTGGCGGGGAGCGGCGAAACGCTGACTGTACTCGACATCAAGACTGGGGCGGCCCGACAGGTCCGCCCCGGTATCTGCCGGGATGCGATCCAGCTCGCAGCCTACGCACTCGCCTATGAACCCTACCACTACAAGGAACTCCAACGCGTGGGGCTCTACCTCAAAAATGACGGGAAGTTTCGAGTGAAATTGTATGACGACCTGCGAGATTATGATCTCTGGATTGAGATACTAAACGCCTACGAGGAGAGATGAAATGAGTAATCTGCCAACGAAATACCTGCAAGAACTAGCCCGGTACGACGAACTGACTGTCAACGTCAACATTGAGACCGACGCGGACTATCGGGACGCCGTCAACTGGCTACTCGGCTGCAAGAAGTTAAAATCAAAAATCGAGTCCCACTACAAGGCGGTGCGCCGTCCGCTCAACGAGGCAAGACGGGTCAACATCGAGCAGGAGAAAGAGGCGGTGGGGCGTCTCACCGTCCCGCTCGCCGCCCTCACTGTAGGCATCATGGAATGGGAGGGGCAGAACGAAATCCTCGACACCGAGCATGGCATCGAGCCCGTGAAGGCCAGGACGCACCGCACGCGTGAAACGAAGTCTGTGCGCGTCGAGAACATGAAGGAATTGGTCGACGCCGTCGCACGGGGCGACTGCTCACTCAAGGTACTGGGACCGAACATCCCCGAGCTGAATCGTATGCTCCGTGCCCACGGGGAGCTGTTCAGCGTGGCTGGGTGTGCAGTCGACGTTCACCGTACAATTGTGACGAAAGCGTGATGCGTACCGACACAGGTACCCTCCTGACATGCCCCGCGTGGATCGTAGAGGATCCTCGTTTGTCGCATGGGGCCCTGCGTCTCTGGCTCTGCCTTGCCCTCCGAGCGTCGGAGGGTGAGGCGCAGACGGAGCCGTCCCTGACCGGCCTCGGAGCCCAACTCGGGTCCACCGTTCGGTCGGTCTCCCGCTGGCGCGATGAACTCATCCTGTGCGGGGCGCTGCGCCTGGAGGAAACCGACGATGGCGTCTCGTGGCAGTTGATCATTTCACACCCGGCAGGCATCGACCGGGTGGAGGTACAAATGGCACTGACGGATGGGGCGTCAACGCCCTCCGATCGGGATGAGCATATATATATATATAATAAATATACTAACGTACCTGTACCTAAGATAACTGTACCGTATGTACCCATTTCGACCGAGAGCCTCGGCGCGGGCTTCGACGAATTCTGGCACCTTTATCCCCGCAAGACCGACAAGCGGAGAGCGCGGGGCCTGTGGGTCAAGGGCAAGCTCGCCGCAGAGAAGCTCCGGGTTATCGAGGGGTTGGAGGGATGGCTACGAGTCTGGGAACTGGAGAAAACCCAGTCGAAGTTCATCCCCTATCCCTCGACGTTCCTCAACGCCCGACGATGGGAAGCCGTGCCTGAGCCCACGCCCGAACTCTCGCGCCCCACGTCCACCATGATTGCATCGACGGCCCGATTCTTGGACCGCCACAGAGGAGACAAATGACGAACCTACCTCCGCGTGCTCTGGATTCGGATAGAGGAGAACGACTATGCATGAGGTGATCAGTTTAGGGGCCGGGGTGCAGTCGAGTGTGATGGCACTCAAGGCGGCGTGCGGCGAACTCACACCCATGCCGGAGCTGGCGATCTTTGCGGACACGCAGTATGAGCCGTCTGCCGTCTATGAGCATTTGGCGTGGCTTGAAACACAACTGCCCTTCCCTGTCCAGCGGGTCACGGCGGGGGACATCCGGGCCGACCAGGTCGCAGGGCGCAATACACGGGGGCAGCAGTTTCGCACCATGCCGCTCTTTACGGAGACCGGCCCAGGCCGCCGCCAATGCACCAATAACTACAAAATCGAACCCATTCGTCTTGCGTTGCGGACCCTCTTGGGACTCCGTCCCCGCCAGCGCACGCCCAAAGTGCCGGTGATTCGCCAGTGGATCGGCATTAGCCGCGATGAAGCGACGCGCATGAAGCCTGCGCGGGATCATTGGATTGAAAATATCTGGCCGCTCGTGGAGGCGGGCCTGTCGCGACGTGAGTGTCAGGCGTGGTTCGCCGACCGCTATCCCAAGCGGCATTTGCCACGCAGCGCCTGTATCGCGTGCCCGTATCATACAGACCGCGAATGGCGGACGATGCAGCGCGACGATCCAGCGGCATTTGCTGATGCTGTCGCCTTTGATGCCGCCATGCGTACTGAGGGACAGCAGGAATATGTGCATCGCACCTGTCTCCCGCTCGCCTCGGTAGATTTTCGGAATCTAGAGGATCTGGGGCAGCAGAATTTCTTTGAGAACGAATGCGAGGGGATGTGCGGCGTTTAACCTGCGAGGAGACACATGACGAACCTACCTGCCTTACCTGACATGACTCGTGATCACCCGAAGCGGTTTGTCGCGGCCCTGAACATGCTCGCCGCCGCGAACCATACGACCATCGATGATGCGAACCATGAGGCGTACTTTGAGGCCTTGGGGAGCTTGCCCATCGGCGCGGTCGAGACGACGTGCGGCACGATGGCCCGCCGGAACTCAGCGTTCATGCCGACCGCTGGCGAGGTCTTCACCCACGCGGACGCACTCGCCGCCCAAGACTGGCAGGCCACGATGGACGCCCAGCCGGCACTCCCGGCTCCCGATGAATGGACGGCGGAACGGGCACGGGGCTCCGAGAACCGTCTCACCTTCCTGAAAGCCCTTGTTCCCTTCCTGGGTATCGACCGGGTCAAAAAGCTCGCGCCCCACTTCAAACTCATCCCCGAACGCTACCACTGTGCGGTGTGCCGGGACATGGGCTGGAAGCCCACGCTGGATGCCGAGGGCGTGGAGCGGTGGGGCGAATGCCTCTGCAACCGCCACAATCCCGCGCTAGAGCGCGACCGTGCCCATCGGAGGGCTAGACGTCATGCCAGCCATTCCAAAGCCTGAGACGGCCCAGCAGGCCCGCGCACGGCGTAAGCGCGATGCGGCCCAACTCCTCGCACGGGTGCGTGAACTCGTCACCGCCCGTGACCGGGTCTGCCGTCTGTGCGGGGATGCGTGGCCGTTGGAGGTCCATCACATTAAATTCCGGTCGGCAGGCGGGGAGCACTCCACCCAGAACTGCCTGCTCCTCTGCCGACGGTGTCACCGCGATGCCGCCCATACCTCCCGCTATGACATCGTCCCGGTTGATCCCGTCCTCGGGGCCGATGGGGAGGTGAACGTCCATGCACGCCCCCCGAAGGAGCAACCATGAAAACCCGTGGACGCACAGATGTGAATCAGCAGTCAATCGTCGCCTGGGTCCGGCGGCACTACGCCGGGCAAGTCAGCGTCTATAGCACCGCGAACCTCGGGGGCGGATTCCCGGATCTAATTCTGGCGTGCGGCCCCCGCTTCGGGTCCGTTACGCTACTGTTGGAGGTTAAGCGTGATGCCAAGGCCAAGCTCACGGCGGACCAGCAACGGTTCCACGCCCTGTGGAAAGGCGGCCCCCTGCATGTGATCTGGAGCGAGGAGCAAGTGGAGGCGATCCTACTGGAGCTGGAGAGAGGAGCGGGCTGAACGGTACCTGCCAATACCATCCAGCCCGTCTCAGGAGAGAGAAACAAACCGACGATGTAGAGCGTCTTCACTATACCACAGGAGGCGCGATGAGCTTAGTCCCAAACAACGCAGACGACGAACTCGCGAGGGGAGTAGAACTCGCGACCGGCATCTACCTCACCCCACTCGGGGCCCGCATCATCGGGGATCCCACGCTGGAAGATTTTTGCGACTCGGTAGACCGCTGCCAGCGGCTCGCCAATGCCTCGATGTGGTGTCTCGGGGATCTGCTCTACTACGGGGAACGCCACGCCACATGGGGCGAGACCTACACCCAGGCCATTAGCCTCACCGGGAAGAGCGCCGAAGTGCTCACCCAAGCGGTGCGCCTCTCGAAAGCCTACCCCCAAGAGGACCGGGTGCCCGAGGTCTCCTGGTCACACCACCGCGTGATGCTTGCCGTGAAGGATCCCGCCGAGCGCACCCGGCTCCTCCAACGCGCCGCCGTCGAACATCAGAGTGTGCATGACGTCCGGGCCATGCTGTCGGACCCCAAACCCCCAACACGTCATACGTGCCCCAACTGTGGTCATGAATATTAGAAACCACTGCCAGACCTGTGACGGCCACATCGAACTCGGCATGGATGGGGTCTGGGTGCATCTTCCGTGGCCCGATGGGCACCATCCTCCCGTACACCCGGCGGTCCCACGGGATCACCGATGCCAGACCTGTGGCGCGGTGGGTAGCGTGGGTACCATTAGCTGCCCTGATTGTGACGGCACAGGTGTCATTCCACCGCCAAGTTTGTAAAACCGGAAACCGGAATTGCTTTTTATTTTCTAAGTCCCTCTTAGTTTTATGCGAACTGTGCTATCGGGGGTGGTCGAAAGGTGGTCGAAAGGTGGTCGCC
>Ga0310344_10004705_pt1 | contig 10127 bp, 9 predicted proteins | sample HC15DNA20200_MG_FD_203801 | JGI IMG/M metagenome (GOLD analysis project Ga0310344, IMG submission 203801) | Marine microbial communities from station ALOHA, North Pacific Subtropical Gyre - HC15-DNA-20-200_MG | ecosystem: Environmental > Aquatic > Marine > Oceanic | place: Pacific Ocean: North...
ATGTCTAAAGAATTTCTTAAAGACTATGGTGATTTTCTTGGTACTAAAAAATGGGAATGGGTAGATGATTTAACTCTTACTATGTCTAATAAACAAAGATGTTTTTTTACACATGGAAGATCAGCAGATGTATTAAAAGTATCTCAAACTATGGGTATGTCAGCAGTACAAGGCCACTACCATACTAAATTCTTAATATCTTATTGGGCTAACCCCGATAACCTTTTCTTTGCTATGAATGTAGGATGTCTAATAAATCAAAAAAGTCTTGCGTTTGCTTATGCAAAAAATTTTAAAACTAGATTTATACTAGGATGTGGTATGATAATAGATGGCATACCAAAACTACTTCCGTTAGTTTTAAATAATAAAGGTAATTGGATAGGTAAGTTAGTTTAGAATATCCAAGCAGACACTATTGCAGATACTATACCTACAATAATAACTTTTTTCATACAAGGATCACAAAGACCAGATTTTTCCCTTATCCATCCTTTTATAATTTCTATATTTAAGTTCATAATTTATTATAACATATTTGTACTAAATAGAAACATTCATATTTAATACTATTCTTCTAGCAATATCTGATTGTGTTACCCCATAATGATAAGCATTACTAAATATAACTACTTGATTAGCTACAGATGGTACTATTTCTTCTGTTTTGTCTTTTTTTTCTATAGCTGTATATCCGTTGCAAGTATGAAAATTAAATACAGAAGTAATAATATTAGGATCGGGAACACCCCCATTAGAAACATCACTATGTCTTCCGTGTTTAACTTGTTTGCCTTGATTAGGATATAAATTTAATTTTAATTTTACTAAAAATTTTGAAGGTATTATTTCTTCTTGATAATTTCTAAATACCTCAAATAATTTTATATATTCTTTATTAACTATATCGCCTACAGTATTTAGATTTGGATGCATGTATATAGGTTTTCCAAACTTAAAATGACCATCTCCCGTATTTGTATGAGGATTAAAAATAGAATCATTCTGCCATTCCCATTGAAAATACTCGTCTTCTACAGCATCTAATAAAGTTTTAAAAACAGGTTTAGGTAAAAAATTATCTATAACTTTTATCATTTAAAATGATTTCCGTGAATCCAACCTACAATAGCATATCTTGTTCCTTTAGTTATAGGCAAAACTCTATGCCAAACAAAAGAAGGAAATACTATTAATGTTCCTTTTTCTTTTAATTCTGGTTCTTTTCTTGTTTTACTACCATCAAAAAATTGTAAATCTCCACCTTCATAATCTTCTGGATTACTTAATTGAATAGTAAATCCTAGCTTACGAGTAGAAATAGCTGTTGACATATCCACATGCCAATCAAAATGACCATCAACTCCATATTTATATACACTAGGATAATCTCTAACTAAATCAACATGGTTAATATTAAATCTCCAATATTGAGAGTTCATTTGAGTAATTACATGCAAAAGATTATTTAAAGGAAAATTATTTGATACAGCTTGTCCTTGACATACTCTATCTTTAGACTTTATTGATTGCCCTGTATTAGGATCAACAGCTTCTGCATTTCTCCATAATTCAATTTTAGTGTCTTTTAATATATTTGTTATTTGTTCATCATCAAACAATTTATGTTTAACATATAAAGTATTAATATGTTGATTACTTAATGGTGGAAGTGTTAGCATATAAAAAATATATACTATTAATTAAGAAAGGTAAATATTATTCTTCTAAAGGATTTGCGTCTTTAACAGCTTTAATAGATTTAAACCATTCTCCTGTTTCATCTAATTTACCAGCATCAATATCATGATATAGTTTATCTAATTGATCTTGTATTCTGCCGTATGCTTGTTCTCTTGTAATTCTAATATTTCCATTCTTAACTATCTTTTTAGCTTCAGGATATTTGGCTCTTATTTCTTCAAGAGTAAATTGAGGTTGTTCAGTTGCTTCTGTAGCAGAAGGTGGCCAATAAACACCAGCATAAGAAATTTGTTCTTCCCATTCACCAGCATCATTTTTATAATTTGGATCGTCATTAACAGATACTGCCGCATCTGGATTAAGCAATTTAATTGCTTGTAATGTTACATTTGAATCTACATATTCTGCCATATTTTCTCCTTATGCCTGTATTATACTACTATCAAATTCTATGATATGAAAAGTTGATAAACTTCTTGATCTATCAACAGTTGCACTATCACTATTATCCCAATTTCCGTTTAATGCCCAATCTGCATGTTGGTGTTTTACATCAATACCATATTCAATAGCAGATGTAGAAGCAGGTGTAACCCAAGCCATCATAGAAGCTGAAGCACCCCAAGAAGTTCCATCAATATAATTTTTTGAATTTGTTCTTAATCTTGAACCTGCCGCATTAGCATTCATACCTGTGCCATCACTGCTGTTTGTTCTATCATAAAATCTTGTAGTCCAAGATGAACCTGCGGGGTTTAATGTTCCGCAAATTTGTCCTATAAATAAAAGTCTATTGCTAGTAGATGTAGCTTGGTGAGTTAAATTTAATCCTGTTAATGCTAACCATGCTCCATTGGGAGCAGAACTTTGAGTTACTCTACTTGAGTATGTAACACTAGAAACTTTTACTAAATCTTTAGCACCAAAACCTACTTCAGTTCCACTATTAGTAATAGTAGCACCTGCTGGAATAGTTATTGTATCACCAGAATCACCTATAATAGTTGTTCCTGTATTAGAAACGGGTTTTAATGTATTAATTTTTAATTCACTCATATTATACTATCGTACTTGATACCTCCATAATTGTAAATGTCATTTGTGATCTAGCATTATCTGCATCTCCATTATTTGTATTATTATGATTACTATTTGTATATCCTCCGCCACTATGAGAAGCACCTTGTAAGCAATAATCATTAGCAGAAGTATTTGGTGGAGTTATAAAACAGAACATTGGAATTGAAGATGCCCATGATCCATTGTTTGAATTGTGTTTAGTAGTACAACCGACTCTAGAACCCTCTCCTGCATGGCAACCATTTGTAGGAATAGCACTTGTAGTTTTATTATAGTATCTACAATGCCAAGAAGTCCCGTTTTCTGTTCCTGTAAAAGAAGTTATAAATAGTAATCTGTTAGATGTAGAAGCCGCAGTAAAACTAATTGTAGAGTTAGTTACTTCAGTCCAAGAACTACCTGTTGCAGAAATTGCTTGTCTTCCTTGAACAATTACACTTTTTGCTTGAAGAATTTTTCCGCCAGAAAAGTTATTTGCAGTTCCAGAATTAGTAACAGTTACTCCTGCTGGTACTTGAATTTTTTGTCCACTTGCACCTAAATTAATAGCTGAACCAGAATAAGGACTTATTTTATCTACTTTAATTTCACTAGCCATTATAATATCCCGTTTTCAAATTCTATAATAGTAAACTGACTTAAACCATAACTATTGTCAGTAGTATTAGAATCTGTGTTGTTACTGTTTGAATTAATTCTCATTGTATTTCCACTTCCATTGTGATTCCATGCTTGAATTGTATATTGATTTGCACTTGTATTAATTGGAGTTACCCATGCTTGTAAATAATGAGTACCAGACCAAGAAGTAGAATTATTATGACCTCTACCTGTGCATCTTGGTCTTGATCCGTCTGCATCTCCTATAGCACCTGTTATATCTGCTGATGCTGTATTATTATAAAATTTAAAAATTGTAGATGTAGCTGATGAATTTGCATGTACTAATTGTGCCATAAATAATAATCTATTTGAAGTTGATGCCGCTGTATATGTAAGTTGAAATTCTGTCCATTCAATCCAATTAGCACCTGAATAAGCAGAACTACCTAAAAATTGTTTTGTTTTAACACCTACAATTCCAGCTGTACCAAAACCATTAGCTGTTCCTAAATTTTCAAAAGTTGCACCAGCAGGAATAGTAAAAGTATCTCCGCTATCTCCTAAAGCTAAACTTGTTCCTGTTTTTGGTATTACTTTATCTACTTTAATTGTTGTCATATTATATTATTGTTAATGTTCCTGATCCTGTTACTGTCCATACAGCAGGGCTAGTTACAGTTATTGGCCCAGCTATAAAATGATTTTTTGTTGTTGGTAAATTAGTTGTTAAGTCAGAAGTAATTTCATTCCAATTTGCAAACATTGTGCCTACTGTTGAAATAACTGAACCTTCAATCGTACCAAATTCTAATGCGTTTCCTGCTCCATTTACTTTTAAACTTTCACCAGCAGAACCTAATGATAAAGAACCATCATAAATTCCACTTGCACTTTTTGACATATATGTCCAAGAAGCATGTGCAGTTCCACCAGATGATGGAGCATTCCCTGTTGAATTCGCAGTACAAATATAAGTACCTAATACACCGCCATCAGTATAAGTTACTACATCTCTAGGAGTATAAGCAGTACCTCCTGCATAAGTACCTTTAAATGTAAAAGCTAATTTTCCTAAATCTATTGTCGCCATATTTTTCTATTTTAATATAATTTAATATAAAAGTCTATACCCATATTATACTGTTGCTATCAAATGTCCATCACTATTTAATGACCAAGTAAATCCTACAGATGCAAAGAATTTTTCGTCAAATCCAACATAATCTGCATTTGATATACTATCTGCTCCACTATTAGTTGTTGTTATTATTAGATTATTAGTACCATTTATTGTAAATCCATAGATTTCTGCTCCACCTATTGTTGATAAAGTTAATGTTTCATTTCCACCAGCATTTCCTACTGTTTTTGATAAATTACCAGATACTAATAATTTTGTGTTCAAATCGTTTGGTGAAGTATCAGCAGAAGTTACTTTAACTGTACCACCACCTGCTGATGCCGCCGCACTAGAAGCACTAGCCGCCGCCGCTGATTCAGAAGATGCCGCATTTGTAGCAGATGTTGCCGCTTCACTTGCTTTTGTAGAAGCAGTTGATGCAGAACTAGCCGCATTAGTTTCAGATGTAGCCGCCGCATTTTTAGAAGATAACGCATTAGCTTCTGAAGTTGCCGCCGCATTTTTAGATGATAATGCTTCCGCCGCAGATGTTGATGCTTCTGCCGCTTTAGTTGTTGCTGTGCTAGAAGCAGTTGTTGCAGAAGCCGCATCTACTATTAATTCCCATTTTGCAGAATCAGCATTTGATGTAAGAGGTTGTGAACCTGCGGATGTATGTGCTGTATTACATAAAAATATATTATTTGTACTTGTATCTTTAACTAATGATCTAACAGGATAAGTTGTACTAGCCGCCCAATTTCCTTTATATACTCCTAATTCTTGGTCTAATGCTATTTCACCAGACGAATTAAAACTAAATACTTTGTTTGCTCTTGTAGATGCATTTGCAGTTATTTCAGAATTAGAAATAGTATTTGTTGGGCTTATTTTAAATGATCTACCTACTTCTTCTTTTAATTCTTGTATAAGAGATAAATTTTTATCAAATGCACCTTCCATACTTTCTGCTGTAAAAGGATCATTTTCTACTAAATCTAATGATTGTGTTTGAGTTGTTGTTCTTCTTATAACTACAGTTTCAGTATTAGTCGGTATATTACCTGCTGTAAAAGTTACATTTCCTCCTGTAGCATTTCCAGCACCACTAACTGTATAATGCGTAGTTATAGTTTTTACAGTTTCTGTACCTGTTGCTGATCTAATAATAACTTGTATATCTGCATCTGCCGCAATTTTAAAACTATAAGGAAATACATCTTGACTACCTGTACCGCTATAGCTATTTTTAATTACTGTTGTCGAAATTGTCATATTACTTTATATTATCATCTTTCGGTTTATAATCAAAGTTATAATTAAAGTCAGTTTCAAGCCTTAAAGTTTCCTCTAAAAACACCTGTAAAGCCTTTCCACTTAAACTTGTTGCCCTTGACATCCAAGGTTTTCCTAGTGATTTTTCTAACGCAACATTATATCTATTAATCCAGCTTGTGTCTATTAACATTGCATCTTTTTCTTTAGGGGTTAATTTGCTCCAATTTATCATACCATCATCTTCTATCATTCGATTAATAGCTTTATCTACTATAACTGCGGCTGTAGCTTCATTAACATTTACTTGGGTCAATTTATTCCATACATTTTCTTTCATACCTTGGTCAGATACTTTAATAAACCTTGCTAAAGATTTACCAAAAATAGGTACATTTAAAACATTTTCTATTTCATTAACTATATTGTCTTGATTACCTACTTCATAATAAGTATCAAATTTATAGAACATTAATCCACCCGCATTATTCCACATATATTTACTAAAGGCTTTATATCTAGCTTTAAATCCTTCTATACCTGCCGCATTCTGTACATATTCTGGATATAACTCTTTTCCTGTGAACCAATCTGTAGGTGGACTTTTTCCGAATATATCCATACCTGTTGCTTTCAAAGCATTTGTAAATAAAGGAATAAAAGGTGTTAAACTAGGAGTGTTTTCATCTAATGTACCTACTCCATGTCTTATTATATGTTCAGTTAAATTATAAGCTGGATCATCCATTATCTTTCCAAATTGTTGTTCTAAAGAATACCAAGTTAAAGAACCTATTAATTTTTGAAATTCATCTACAGGAAATTGTAAATATACTGCTCTAATTGTAGGATTACTTTTATCTACATTTTCCATACCCCATACTAAAGAACCATCATCTCTTATATGTCCTAATGGAATTATAGTATTATTTGATAAAGCATCATTACCTATTAAATTATAATAAGCATGAGCCGCTGTTCCCATTAATCCTGCTTTTGCTCCAAATGATATTACTTTAGGTGCAACTGTGTACATGAATAATTTACCATACCAACTTGCTTGTACAGATTTTCCACCTGCCCAAAACTTATCAGAAAAAGGTATCTTATATTCTTTATGCCATCTTTTAGCTTCTAAAATACTTCTGTTTTGTTCTTTAGCTACATTTCCATAAAGAAATAAATTATTATAAAGCCAAGCCGCTTTTCCTTTCCTTAAAAAGTTAGGAGAACCACCCCAATTACGAACTGCATATTCTATTTGTGAATCTGTCCAATCAATTTTTCCTTGTTTTCTAAAATCAACTAAATGTCTTTTCAATGCTATTTTTGTTGTTCTTTCCATTACTCTAGCCATCATTTCTGTTGATGTAATAACTTTATACCAAGGTTGAACCCAACTATTTTCACCAATTAAAAATCCACTTTTTCCAGAACCTAACCATTTTTCATGTTGAAATCTTTGTTCAAACATTGCTATTGCACCATCTCTTAATGCTTGTTCTGTTTTTATTTCTTCTCTTGTCCACTCTACTTTAGGTTTATCTATTGTTTTTGTAATAAATGCTTCTATTTCTTCTTTTGTAGGTTTTTTGTTTTTAAAATGCTTACTAGCTGTTAATATTAATCTAACAATACCATCAGAAGAATTAGCCCAAGTAGGTTGTCCATCTTTACTACCCATTGCCATGTTTCTATATTTATCCCATACACTTAATAATTCTCTATTCATTAACATTTTTTGAACATCTGCTGGAATTTTTCTAGGATTCATAATAGAATCTCTAGCGGCAGGAAATGCATTTAACCATCTTCTAACAAAAGAATTTTCTCCTACTACACCCAACCATGCTCTATTAGGATTAGTAAAATCCCATAAACCTGCATTGGGTACATTTTGTAATGTTCTAAAGACATCTCTAAATACATTGTAACCCCAGAATGGAGGATTCATTTCTGTAAATAATTTTCTATAAGGTAAGTTTATTCCATAAGCTATCCTATTAATGTCTTGCATAAATTTCATATTATGCACACCATTAAGATAATCTGCCATTTCTTTACCTATATAAGCACCTTGTTTTTTTCCGTTTTCAATCCATTCTACTAATTCATATCCTTTTCGGTTTATATCATTTTTTGGCCTCCAACCTACTATTGTTACAACACCATCTTTTTCTACTACATTTTTAACTGCTGGTTCATAAACTCGTTCTTTTATTTTTTCAAATTTTAATATCTTTCCATTATACAAATCACTTTTAAGCTGTGTTCTATTTAAGTTCTCTATTTGTTTTTTATTGTTCTTTAAAAATCTAATGTTAGTAGAGATCATATTATGTCTTGATAAGACTTGAATTAATGCCCAATCTTTTAAAATTGTTGCATCTAATACATTCATAACATCTTTAGATGTTCCATATTTTGTAGCTTTAACATATCCTAAAGCCCAACTATCATTAAACATTTTTGCATATTGCTCTACTGAAAATGTTACATATTCTCTATGATTTTTAGCTATAGATAAAATTTCTGGAGCCATTCCTAATTGTTCAAATATAGGTATAATTTCTTTTTCTCTATATCTATAAAACTTTTCAGCTAAATTAGATATATTAGGAAATTTAGATTCATACCAATTTACTATTTCTTGTGCAGATATTCTTTCCATACCTCTTGGGTTTAAAACATTTGCTCTAGTACCTTCTGGATTTGCTATCCATCTACTTTTTAAATAAGAAGCGAACATATGTCTATTTAATCCAGATTCCATTAAAGGATGCCAAAAATCTATAAATAATTTATTTTGCAATCCTTCTATTAAAGCATCATTATATTCAAATCTTTCTGATTGTATTTCTGGATTTTCTTTTTCTGGTATTTCAAATCTTTTTTTACTTTTAGGGCTAGTCCACCAACCTGTATCTCCGTGAGTTTTTTTAAAATAATTTATTAATGTATAATTATGTTGATCCATATTTCTTCTTACAACATCATATGCTTGTACATCATTTGTTTCTTTTGATGCTCTTTCTTGTAACTTCAAACCTGCTTCCATAGAAGCCTTAACATCATCTTGTATTCTTTTAGCTACTATTTGATCCCTAGGTAAATTTAATTGTAATTGTAAATCTTCATACAATAATTTTAATTCTGGTTTTCTATGCATATAATTCATCCACAATGTATATGAAATAGGTGCGGCTTGACTTGTTTCTTTTGGTTTTAATAAAAATGACATCATAAAGTCAGCCATTAATTCTTCTGGTGAATATCTATATTTAGTAAATTTTGGATTCATTTTATCATTAAAAGGTTTCCATCTTTGTGTTAATGCTTTTAATTCTAACATTACTTGATCTCTTCCTACTAAACCTCTTTTTAATACTTCTTTTTGGAATAATTCGGCAAAAATTCTATCTGCTTCTGCTTTTAATGCATTTGGTGCATCTTTAGTTTTTCCAGAAACTATTTGCAACATTGCAGGATTTACTAATCCTTTCATTGCATCTTTAATAATTGCTTTCTTTAATTCAGAACTTGCTTTAGCAAATCCTTCATATATAGAAGGTGGTAAATATTCTCTTGATTTAGCATCTGTAATAATTTTTAATATATCTTCTGGTTTAATACCTAAATCTTTTTTTATTTCTTTGTTAGTATTCTTTAAATTTGCTTTAGCTATTTTATTTGCTTCTTTTAATAATTCTGCTCTAACTGATTCTGGTATTGGGCCTTCACCACCTTCTTTACCAGCTATCCATTTTTTCATGTAATCTTTAAGAGATGCTATTCTTCCTAAAATATTACCTCTACCTTGTATTATATTTTGTGGAATATAATCTATATAATGGCCTAATTCGTGTGCCATAGTCATCATAATGTCTTCTAATGTTCCTTTATAATCTTTTCTATTAAACATATTTTCAAATAATTGTTTATTCAAAACTATTTTACCTTTACCTACAGGATAGAATAACCCTAGCGGTCTTCCTCCCATGCTTGGTCTATATCTAGGTAATTTTGAAACAACATCATTTGTAGATAAATCTTTAAACATTTTAACTAAATCCATTAACTCTAAACCTCTAAATACATTTGTATCTTTGTTTAAATTCAAATCTTCCCATTTTGGAAAACCTCTACCACCACTAGATGTTGGTTGTGCTGAATCTGCAAATACTTTGCTTGATGTACTAAATTCATTTTTAAATTTTGTTGCTTCTGTTACAACTTTTGTACTATCACTTCTTGAAGCTAATACTGCTGTTGTATTACCTTTTTCATCCCTAAATATTAAAACACCTCTATCTGTACCTCTTTGAGTTTTATGTAAATGTGCAGT
>Ga0310344_10004706_pt1 | contig 10127 bp, 10 predicted proteins | sample HC15DNA20200_MG_FD_203801 | JGI IMG/M metagenome (GOLD analysis project Ga0310344, IMG submission 203801) | Marine microbial communities from station ALOHA, North Pacific Subtropical Gyre - HC15-DNA-20-200_MG | ecosystem: Environmental > Aquatic > Marine > Oceanic | place: Pacific Ocean: North...
CCATATTTACCTACTTCTTCTTCGATAATTATGGCGTGATCGATAGATAATCCTCCGCCACCATATTCAGTTGGTGCCATAGGCCAAAGCCAACCTTTTTCTCCTAAAGCTTTTCCTACCGCACGTCGAATCATATACTGGTCATATGTTAGATCTTTTGGATCTACAGGATGCTTTAAATCTTTAGATATAGCAGTTTCTAGAAATGTTTTTACTTCTTTCCTAAACTCTTCTTGCTCTTCCGTATATTGAAGCTCAAAATTCATTCTCCTACCTCCATAATTGGAAATGACCAATTTAATCGTATCACGTTAAGATTAAAGACTAATATACTGTAGAGCAAATATAATATCAATCGATTCTAGACAAGATTTATTATTAATGTTCATGAAGTCAAAATAATAACCTTTATTTACGACTTTTATTTTTAGATACAATCGAATAAGCTTTCCAGATCAGATCAGTTTATTTATATGCTAGGGTGCAATGCATGTTAGAAAATAGATCTACAAGGCAGAAAAAATTTCCTAATAATATCTTTTACGGATGGTGGATCATATTAGCCGGTTTGGTTGGAATGACACTAGGCGTAGGATTTAATTTCCATGCATTAAATGCTTTTATTATTCCTGTTTCAGATTCTTTTAATGTAAGTATAGCTGTAGTTGCTACAGTTTTGTCGGTTGCAAGAATTGAAACTGCTTTGATAGGGCCTTTAGAAGGATATCTTGTTGATAGATTTGGGCCCAGGACAATGATGTTTATTGGGATTCCGATAATGAGTCTTGGTTTTTTGCTTATTAGTTTCGCTCAAAATATTACAGTGTTTATTATTTGCTTTTTGTTAGGGGTTGTTCTGGGAAGTAGTTTGGGGTTAGGTAATCCTATATCGACATCAGTTGCTAATTGGTGGGTAAAAAAAAGAGGCAGAGCTTTTGGTATTTTATGGCTGGGAACTAGTCTAGCATCTATTATTGTCCCGCTTGTGAATATGTTTATTGAATCTTATGGATGGCGAAACGCATTTAGATTGATGAGTTTCCTTGTTCTAGTGGTTGGCATTCCAATAGCTTGTGTGATGAGACATAGACCTGAGCAATATGGGATGTTACCTGATGGAGAAGATTCTCGCGATGTGATAAAAAATGAATCTCATTCTTCAAATGATACTGAAGTATCATTTACTATGCGGCAAGCAATAAGGTTAAAAACATTTTGGGCTTTTGCATTTTCTGTGAGTATCAGGATAGGCATAACAACTGCCGTTGCTATAAATTCTTTCCCTTTGGTTGTGAGTTTAGGAGGAACTGCAACCCAAGCGAGTATGTTATTTTTATTGCAAGGAGTATTGAGTGCTCCAGGTAGACTTTTTTTAAGTTGGGCAGGGGATAATATCAATAAGCGTTATATTATGGCAAGCTCTTTATTTGTTATGACAATATCCTTATTTTTTATGTCACAAGCGAATAGTTTTTCATATTTAATGTTTTGTTGGATTCCGTATGCAGTGGTATGGGGTGGACTATCTTCTTTGCCACAATCTCTTCGAGCCGATTTATTCGGCAGAAAAAATTTTGGATCTATCCAAGGAGCTATGTCTCCTTTACATAGTATCTTTTCAGTTGGGGGACCTATATTTGCAGCTGCAATATACGATAATACTCAAAGTTATTCAGCAGCATTTCTTACATTTTCTGGTTTAGCTTTATTATCAATGATATTGATATTAGTGGCTAAACCAGTAAAGTAATTGACTTAATTTCTAAATGGGAGATGAACAACTTTCCCTTCTTGAGCACTTATAGAAACCGCATCTGTGAATTCCATATATTGAACTCCAACATCAAATGGAGAATGTATTACTGGAGCGCCTTTAACAATGCTATTTATGAAATCTTCTTCAACTCTCCATCCTGCAGGGAGCCCTTTTAACCCATCGACGATATATTCTTTTTCCACCTCTATTTTTGAGATAGATTTATCTCCCTTTTTCCCTCCATGGATTTCTAAAGTTGTTCCATTGATTACTATTGTTCCTTCTGTACCATAAATCCATACTTCATTTTTGGGGTTTAGTCCTGTAACGGAGCTTAATTTAATCGTTGCTTGTGCTCCACATGTCATTTTGCAAGTGATGTCTACATGATCTGGAATCTCTACTGATTGATATAATCCATCATCATTTTTTTTGTACGGAACAGTGATTTGCCCCATAGCACTTACTGACTTTGCAGGACCGATCCATCTCATTAAAGTTTCGTACCAAATACCCATCATCATAATATTATTACCACTATATTTAATATTATGTCTCCATTGGAATGGTTGATCTTTATTTACAAAAGCCCCAGGGTTAGAAGTTAGTTCTACAGATACAATGTCCCCAACATATCCATTAAGTAAAAGATCATTTATTTTTTTATCAATGGAAAGTGTGAAGGGAGCAGGTACTATTTGACATACTAAGTCTGGATTTTCTTTAGATGCTTCAAGCATAGTATGAGCTTCTGTGGAATTTGATGCCATTCGTGCTTCTGTTAAGACATGTTTACCATTTTCTAAAGCCAGAAGTGTGATTGGACAATGCATATAAGGCCATGTGCCAATTGCAATTGCATCAATATCGTCATCTTGAACTAAATCTATCCATGAATCATAAACATTAGGTATGCCAAATTCTTTGGCTATTTTTTCACTTGATTGTCTAGTTCGATTACTAACTCCTACTAATTCTGCTTCTTTAACTTGATTAAAACCAGGGATGTGTCTGGATACAAAATTTCCTCCAGCACCTACCATTCCAATTCGAACTTTGTCATTGGCCATTTATAACCTCCAGATATAATTATTTTCATTATTCGAAGATAAATTGTAACACCATTAGTATATTAGTTATATAAAAAAAAGTGTCTTAATCGGTATGAATTATTGTTTGATTTCTTATTTTCTCAATGTTAAATTGTTACGAGATGTCAATTCCAATTTCTAGGAGGTCAAGGTGTTAAAACCTAATATTTTAATTACTAGTCCCATGAGTTCTGCATACGTTGAAAAATTAAATGCAGATCCAAAAATTAATCAGGCAAAACAATTACCTAGAGAATTATGGTCGAAATTCGCAGAATTTTATCACTTAGGTGACAAAGTTGCTGAAATAGGGCCTCAAGAATTCGCACCTTTTTTCGAAGAAGCTGACGTGATTGTTTGTGTTGGTTTGCCATATCGTTCAATTGATTGGGCTCCAAACCTCAAATGGGTTCAGGCATGGAGTGCAGGTGTTGATCACATGAAAATATCTGGGGTTCTAGATGCTGGAATACCTATAACAACTTTAGCTGGATTAAATGCAATTCCAGTTGCAGAACATGTAATGATGTTTATATTAATGCTGGCAAAAAAGTATAATACCTTTTCTGAAAATGCACGAAATCGTATTTGGAGGCCTGCACCTGCTACAGATGAGATTAATGGCAAAACTGTTGGAATATTTGGACTTGGAGCTATTGGTAAACATGTTGCGAGGATGGCAAAGTCATTTGATATGAAAGTCATTGCAACAAAGCGAAATATTAATCCTTCAGATCATCAAATGGAAAACGTTGATGAACTTCTTCCAACAAAAGAATTTGATGATTTAATTTCACAAAGTGACTATCTTGTTCTGAGTTGTCCTTTATCTGACGAGACCAGAGGTATCATGAATGAGGGAAAATTAAAAAAAATGAAACCTGATTCATATTTAATCAATGTTTCTCGAGGTGAAGTTGTTGATGAAAAGGCACTTGTTAAAGCGTTGAAAGAAGAATGGATTGCTGGAGCTGGCCTTGATGTTTTTACAAATGAGCCCCTCGAACAAGAAAGTGAATTATGGGTACAACCTAATCTTATTGCAACATCTCATAGGGCAGGACGATCTACAAGTCAGCAGTCTAGGGCTACAGAATTGTTTGAAAAGAATCTTGATTTATTAATAAATGGGGAACCATTAATTAATGTCGTAGACCCTGATAGGCAATACTAATGATCGAACCTACGAGTAATTATATACAAGCAAAAGATACAACAATTCATTATTTAGAATGGGGATCTGGATCCAAAACAATTATATTAGTACACGGATCGGGGCTTTGTTCTTCTGTGTGGGATATGACTGCTAAATACTTATCTGATAATTATCGTGTAATTGCCTTAGATTTACGTGGTCATGGAGACTCTGAAAAAACACCTGGTCATTACACTTGGCCTGAAATTGTTGCCGATTTTCCAGAATTTATTAAAGCATTAAATCTAAAAGAAATTTACCTTGTAGGCCATTCAAGAGGAGGTGGTGTTGCATCTCTGGGAGGATCATTGATAGCTGAAAGGCTAGCAGGTTTAGTGTTAATAGAACCTACGTTGAGCTTGGGTAGAATTATTCCTAAAAAAACACCAAACACTTTGACTCTTGCAGATATAACCAGAAAACGAAGAACTGAATTTGATGATCTGGAATCTGTGTTTAAGAGTTATAGTAAGGCAGAAACTTTTAAAAATTGGGATTCAGAAATTTTATGGTCTTATATTACCGGAGGTACTTATAAAAAGCCAAATGGAATTTATAGCTTGAAATGTACTCCTGAAACAGAAGCAATATTTTATGAAGAAAACACACCAACATATATGTTCGATGAGCTTCAAAATATTAAGTGCCCAACTTTGCTTATTACTTCAGAAAACAAACAAAGATTTCCTGATAATTCTATAGCCTTACAAAGTATAAAGAATTCGGTTATATCTTTCGAACATTCAGTTATTAGTGGGGTCGGACATTTTATCCCACAGGAGAAACCTAGAGAATTTAATGAATTAGTATCTAATTTTTTTAATAATATTTGAACGGAGGAAGTATTATGAGAATAGATGGTATCTTTGAAAAAGAAGGATTAGAAGGTGAATCCCTTAAGGCATATGAGAATATTATTGGAACTCGAGGGCGTATTGTGGGGCCTTTTGGAGCTTTATTACATAGCCCTGAATTAGCATGCCTGGTAGGGGATACAGGAGCCTATATTAGATTCAATTCTACAATACCAAATGAATTAGGTGAAATTGCAGTACTGACCACAGCAAGTACACTGAATTGTAATTTTGAATGGCAAGCACATTCAGAGTTGGCAAGAAATGCAGGCATTTCTGAAGATATTATTAATGCCATCCACACAAATACTAATCTCGAAGTTTTAAATGAAGATCAACAATTAATTTATACATATGCACGAGAACTATTGACTCAAAACAGAGTATCTTCTGATACGTATTCAAATGCATCAAAGCGTTTTAGTACAAAAGAATTAGTGGATCTAACTACCACAATTGGGTATTATTCCATGATTGCATCTGTATTAAATGCCTTTGAAGTCTAATTAACTTTTTAAAAGGTATGTTATAATTGTGTTATCGATTAGATCGTAAGAATCTAGGTGAAAATTATGAAAATCAATGACTATATTTTAGAAGAACCGCTCCCTGAACTTAGAAATCCTCACGTGATTGCCTCTTTGAGGCCGTGGGTAGATGCTGGAAGTGTTGGTTCTCTTACATTAGATAAGTTGGAACGTCATTTTGATGCACAAGATCTAGGTAAGTTCGAAAATCCTGGTAGATATTTTGATTTTACCAGATACAGACCTGTGGTTTTTTATATTGATGGAAATCGTGAAACTACTATACCAAATACTTATCTCAGATACGCTAAATCAGAAGGGGATTTTGATTATATATTTCTTCATATGCTTGAACCGCATTCAATGGCAGAAGAATACATTGATACCATAGCTGAGGTTTTAAAACAACTTGGGGTAAAACGTTTTACCAGAGTTGGTGGCATGTATGATGCTGTTCCTCATACGAGACCATTGTTAGTGATGGGGACACATGATGGAGAACCTATGACAGGTGTGCCTGGTATAATGCAAAGCGCTAGAAGACGACCTTATCAAGGGCCAACATCTATTATGAATTTAGTTGGAGATAAGTTATCTGCCCAAGATATTGAGAACATGATGTTGATGGTGAGATTACCTCAGTATCTACAATTAGAAGAAGATTTCACTGGATGTTCACATTTAATAAAAGTTCTTTCGTCTTTGTACAATTTACCTGAAGAACTATCGGTAAGTAGACGTGGGCGAAGACAATATCAACGAGTAACAAATGAAATGGATCAAAATCCAGGTGTGAAAGCTTTAGTAGAAAAATTAGAAAGTGAATATGACGCTAGACTAGAAAATATTACTATTGAACCTGAGGAGAGTGAATATACAGAACTTTCCCCTTCAATAGAACAATTTTTAAAAGATCTTGGATCTGAGGAACCTGAAAGTAATTAGATGGTTGAATCAGCAATTGTTGTAAAAGACCTAACAAAGTCTTATGGGAATTTTTTCGCAGTTAAGGGCGTTTCATTTGAAGTAGTTTCTGGGGAAATATTCGCCTTACTTGGTGCTAATGGTGCAGGTAAAACTACGACTCTTGAAATTCTTGAAGGTCATAGAAAACGTACTTCAGGTGATGTTACAGTTTTAGGATATGATCCAGAAAAAAAAGATCAAAACATGACTACGCGTGTAGGTATAGTTTTACAAGAAACTGGTATTGAGCCTTATCTTAAAGTACAAGAAGTATTGAAACAATTTAGTGGTTTTTATAACAACCCCAGAAATATTAATGAAGTTATTGATGCAACTGGTTTAAATGAACAAATCAATACTCCTGTTAGAAAATTATCAGGAGGCCAACGGAGAAGAGTTGATGTTGCATTGGGATTGATAGGAGATCCTGATTTGATTTTTCTTGATGAACCTACCACTGGATTTGACCCCTCTGCTCGAAGAGACGCGTGGACTATGATAAGTAATCTGAAATCATTAGGAAAAACAGTAATACTAACTACCCATTATATGGATGAGGCTGAATATTTATCTGATAGGATTGCCCTCATGGTAAACGGTAAAATCGAAAGGATTGGCACTACTAGAGAATTAATTAATTCTGAATCCAATACAACTATAGAATTCACCTTGCCAGATACTAATAAATCATTACCGGAAACAATTAATAAAACAGCCGAAATTAAAGGGAATTTAGTCTCAATAATTACTGATTCACCTACGGGAATTTTAGGCGAAATTACACATTGGGCAATTGAAAACTCACTTGAATTAAATGATTTGGCCGTAAGGAGATCTTCCTTAGAGGATCTTTTCTTAAAAGTTGTTGGATCAGAGGATAGTGTTATATGAAACAGCTGAAATTAGCACTTCGTCAAATTAAATACGAAAATACAGCGTTTTGGAGAAACCCTCCAGCAGCATTTTTCACATTTATTTTCCCTTTAATATTTTTGGTTTTATTCAATGCAATATTTGGTGATGACGAAATACCCATAGAAAATGGTGTTGTGTCAGGATCGAATTTTTATATACCTTCTATACTTGCATTGTCAGTTATCAGTGCTTCATATACTAACTTGGCTATGACACTTACCGATTCTCGAGATAGTGGAATCTTGAAAAAAATTCGCGGAACTCCTCTTTCACCTTGGGCCTTTATGGTGGGGAAAATTTTATTTACAACATTTGTATCACTTTTACTTGTAGTCATCGTTTTAATTTGTGGCGTACTTTTTTACAATGTGAGTTTACCAAATGATTCATTGATAGTTTTTATAACTGCTCTTTTAATCGGTACTATAACATTTAGTTGTTTAGGAATTGCTATAACTACGGTGATAAGGAATGCTGATGCAGCTCCTGCAATTGTTAATGCATCCATTCTTCCGTTATTTTTTATATCTGATATTTTTATTCCTCAAACCTTGGCCCCCCAATGGATAAAGACCTTAGCAGATATTTTCCCTGTAAAACCTTTTGTAGTTACTCTTCAATCTTCATTTAATCCATTTGATACACGAGTTGTTTTTGAAACCCAAGACCTTGCAACCATGGGGATTTGGTTTCTTGTTGGCTTAATTATTTCGTTACGATATTTTTCTTGGGAACCCAGACGCTGATTATGTATTTGGTAACTCTTGAATTAAATTTTTAACCTTAATTTTAATTATATCTCGTATTTCGCGAACCTTTTCAATATTCTGTTCATGTGGATCTTCAAGTTCCCAATCTTCAATCGCATCCCTAAAGTTTATCGGGCAACTTTCATGTATGTTACAACCCATACTAATAAGTCTGTCAGTATCATTTAGAGTATTAAAATCAAGTTCACGAGGTTTTTCAGTAGATATATCTATGGATAATTCATCTAATGCTTGAACAACAATTGAATTAATATTATCCGAAGGTTCTGTTCCTGCTGACTCAGCATACCAATTTGAATTAATAGAAACTAAATTATTGAAGAATGCTTTAGCCATCTGGCTTCTTCCAGCATTATGTACACATACAAAAATTATTCTATTCTTCATTTAATTCACTGAATATAAACTTATACATTAGAGCTGCTAAAGTAGCGCCCACTATAGGGCCTATCCAATATATCCAATGAGCATCCCATACATTAGCTATAAGAGCTGGTCCAAAACTTCTTGCTGGATTTAAAGAGGCTCCAGATATTGGTCCACCAAATGTTGCACAAACAAGAATTGTACCTCCTATAGCAAGTGGAGCTAGTAAATTTTCTTTTGAATTAACAGTTTTTATAATAACTAGCACTAGTATAAAGGTCATTATGCCTTCTAAAATTAGTGACTCGGTAGTCCCATTTGGTGTTGTTGTACCCAATGTTTTACTATTCTCAAATAAAATGGACAAAAGAACTCCGGCAGTGATTGCTCCTGATAGTTGTGCAAGAATATATCCGATAGCGTCTTTTATAGAAATCTTATTATCGATAGTTAATCCTATCGTCACTGCTGGATTGATATGGGCACCAGAAAAGCGTCCAAAAGTATATACCATTAGAGCGACAATCCCACCAAAAGAAATTGCTATACCTAAATGGCCAATTGCTCCTGAGGTCATCTCATTGATAATAATTGCTGCTGGTCCTACTAAAACTAGGAAAAACGTACCAATATATTCTGATAAAAGTTTTTGTGAAAGTCTCATAATTCCCTCTTGTATGATTAGTTTAATATATATATACTTCTGCAAGTATATATATAAATATAAATCTAATATTAACAAATCATGAATAAAGAATCATCCAAACTTTTTACACCTCTCAATATACGTTCATTAGAATTCAAAAATAGAATTTTTGTTTCACCAATGTGTCAATATTCTGCAAATGATGGTGTTCCTAATAATTGGCATACGGTTCATTTAGGGACGAGGGCAGTAGGGGGAGCTTCGTTAGTAATGGCAGAAGCTAGCGCTATTATTCCAGAAGGCAGAATAACACCGCATGATGCAGGTATTTGGAATAAAGAACAAGTGGAAAATTGGAAACCTGTTACTGAATTTATCAAGGAATATGACTCGATTCCTTCAATACAATTGGCCCATGCAGGTCGTAAGGCTTCAAGAGATGTGCCATGGAGAAATGGGATTAGATTAGATATTGATAATTGGAAGGTTTCAGCTCCTTCTTCAATTGCATTTAATGAAGGATATATACAACCTGCAAGTTTGTCTGTTGATGAAATTGACACTTTAATTTTCAATTGGGTTAAAGCTGCAGAAAATGCTTTAGAAGCTGGTTTTCAGGTTATTGAATTACATTTTGCACATGGATACTTAGTTCATTCATTTTTATCACCGATTTCTAATTTACGCGATGATGATTTTGGAGGTTCCCTTGAAAATCGAGCAAGATTTGGATTGGAAATTGTTCGAGCTGTAAGGCAAACAGTTCCAAACGACCTTCCACTTTTTGTAAGAATTTCTGCTAGTGATTGGTTACCAGAAAGTTCATGGAATATTGAGGAATCTCTTCAATTTAGTATTTGGTTAAAAGAAAATGGAGTAGATTTAATCGATTGTTCTTCTGGAGGTCTCTCTCCTAATCAAACGCTTTCTTCAGTTGAATTAGTACCTGGATACCAAGTAGAGTTTGCTGAAACAATCAAAAATGAAGCAGAGGTATTAACTGGTGCTGTTGGTTTGATTACTGATCCTGAACATGCTGAA
>Ga0310344_10004708_pt1 | contig 10126 bp, 7 predicted proteins | sample HC15DNA20200_MG_FD_203801 | JGI IMG/M metagenome (GOLD analysis project Ga0310344, IMG submission 203801) | Marine microbial communities from station ALOHA, North Pacific Subtropical Gyre - HC15-DNA-20-200_MG | ecosystem: Environmental > Aquatic > Marine > Oceanic | place: Pacific Ocean: North...
GCTACTAAGGCTGGAGTTGATGTGACATTTGAAGTCTGGGAGGGCATGATTCACGTGTGGCACAGATTTGCCTCAAAAGTTCCTGATGGGAAGAAGGCAATTGACAATTTGGGTAAATTTGTCCAGGTAAAATTAGGTGCTGGAGTAGCTTCGGCTGACTGATTAAGAGCGTGCATGAAATTTCTTTCCAAAAGGTTCGAATTCTCGGGGATTGAAGAAGCACAGGAGTATTATTTTAGCGAAGGGCTAACTGATGGTTTGCCCGTTGTGATTCCAACGGAATCCAATGTAGCTGATATGCTAGCTGCAGTTGAATTATTGCCTGGGGATTTAATCGCTGATGAAAAGGTTCGTGGGAAGCGATTTGTAGCTGAGACAATTGCCATTAATGCTGTGATGGCGGGCTGCAAGCCTGAATATATGCCTATAGTAATTGCTGCCGTCAAGGCCATCAGCGCTTCCAGTTTTAATTTCCATGCCAATAGTACATCGACAAATGGTGTTGGCATACTAGCGGTTGTGAGTGGAAAGATCTCCGAAGCAGTTGAGATGAATTCTGGCACAGTGCTATTTGGCCACGGGAATAGAGCAAATGCGACTATAGGGCGAGCCCTAGGATTAATCAAAATCAATGCCTATGGGTCTCGCCCCCATGAGATGGATAAAAGCACTTTGGGCCATCCCGGTAAATACACTTTTTGCTTTGCAGAGAATGAGGATGTGTCACCTTGGGAGCCACTGAGGGTTGAAAAAGGATTTTCTGAAACAAGTAGTACTGTTACAGCTTTTGCAGCAAGTGGGCCATTGCAAGTTACTACATCTAACTATAGGGAACCAGAGGAAATTTTTACCATAATAGGAGATGCTGCCAAAGCGCTTGGACCAGGAGGGACTGAAATGGTGGTAGTACTAAGTCCTGAAATACTTCAACATATCGCTAGGTCAAACTGGACTAAATATGATGCCCAGGAATTTATTTTCCGACAATCAGGTAGGAGCGGGGGAGATTGGAATTCCACTTATCGAACAGAAGCTCTTTTTCCTGATGATAGGACCAATGAACGAATTCATGTAGTAAAAGATGCTGAATCAATTACCATACTGGCTGGGGGAGGCATAGCGGGTCCTTTTGCTTCTGTGATAGGTTGTTGGGGTGGGGTAAGTTCTGTAACGAAAGAGATCTGAGAACACTCTGGCCATTTCAAATATAGATGATTGTAACTTGTGAAATGAGAGGTAAGTTATGGACGTTAAAAATCCAAAAGTATTGGCACTAGACCCGCGGGATCCTGGGAAACTTTCGTCAACAACTAATATCGCGGGTTGCCCTGAATCCTTGGAAGGGCTTGTAGTGGGACTGTTGTCCAATAATAAACCTAATTCAGAACTGTTGCTCAGGAACGTCGCAGAGATGCTCAAACAGAGACATGGGGTATCTGAGATTATTGAGAGTAACAAAGGCACTCATCGAGTGCCAGCGCCAGAGACCATTTTAACGTCTTTAATCTCCTCATGTGATGTAGTAGTTACGGCTACTGCAGAATGAGGGAGTTGTACGTCTTGCAGTATGCAAGATGCAGTGGCCCTGGAGAAAGCGGGTATACCAAGTGTGGTTTTAGTGACTAAACCTTTCAATTCGCAAGCGAAGGCCATGACCAGCTTGTTGGGTGTGCCAGGGTATAAATACGCTATCATCAGTCACCCTATGGGTGGATTGGGAGCGGAAGAAGTATTAGGACGTGCTGAAGAAGCAATTGGTCAGGTTGAAGACTTCTTACTAAATCGATAATTGAGGGTAAGTTAGTTTCGCCCAGTCGAGGCGTGATATTAGTAATAAAATCGGTATGTTGGGCAATTGGGGTTAATTGCACATGGGGAATCAAGAAGAAAATAATGATATGCCTCTGTCCTCGTATAGGGTGCTGGACCTCACGGAGGGCGGAATAAATTGGTGCGGCAAGGTATTGGGGGATTTAGGGGCGGATGTTATCAAGGTTGAGCCGCCAGGAGGGAGTCCGACTCGACAAAGAGCTCCTTTCTTCGGAGAGGATGAAGACCCAAATAAAAGTTTGTTTTGGTTTGCGTATTGCAATAACAAGAGATCAGTGACCTTGAATTTAGAAACTGAAGAGGGTCGCGGTCTATTCACCAAGCTGATTACATCCGCAGATTTTCTATTAGAATCATTTCCTCCCGGGTATCTGGATTCCTTGGGACTGTCATATGCTAAATTAAGCAGTTTAAATCCAGGGTTAATTATGACGTCTGTGACGCCTTATGGGCAGACCGGACCATATGCTTCATATAAGGCGACTGATATGGTGTCTTGGGCTATGGGTGGAAACCAGTTCATAACCGGGGATTCAGATAGACCTCCAGTTAGAATAAGTTTCCCACAGGCGGAACTTCATGCTGCGGCACAAGCTGCAGCTGGTTCCATGGTCGCTTTTTGGCACAGGCAGATGACAGGAGTTGGCCAGCATGTTGATGTTTCCATACAGATATCCGTTGTGTGGACACTTATTAATGCAAGTACATTCCCTCCTTTGCGAGGACTTAACGTAGAAAGGGCGGGAGTTTATAGGGACATGGGAGGCATGTCGCGCAAAAATGTTTTTGAATGTAAAGATGGTTATGTTAGTGCACTGGTAAGTGGTGGCCCAATAGCGCGCAGATCTATGGATCCGTTATCCCAGTGGATGGAAGAGGAAGGCTTGTTACCTGAATTTATGTCTGGTCGGGATTGGGCTTCGTGGGACATAAAAAGCATAGCGCTGGATGAGTCCGGGGATGGAATAAAAGAGTTAAAAAAGATTGAAGAAATTGTTGGAGGCTTCTTTGCTACTAAAACAAAAGAGGAGCTATATGACAGAGCTCTTTCGCATGGAATATTCCTAGCTCCTTGCCAGGATGTGAGAGATGTTAATAGTGACCCTCAACTGGAGTCCAGAAATTTCTGGGTCAATCTATACCACCCTGAATTGAATTCCGCGCTGCGATATCCTGGTCCTTTTATCAAGCTCAGTGAATCACCATTAAAGTTGCGCAGACCTGCCCCTACAATCGGAGAGCACAATCAAGATATTCTAGTTAAGGAATTAAATTCAGAGGCGGATTCCAGTAATAGTATAGAATCTAGTGACAACACTGAGATGTCTATGGAGATAAGAAAGCCATTCCAAGGTGTACGGATATTGGATTTCTCATGGGTGGTAGTTGGTCCTACAACTGTTAAATATTTTGCTGATAATGGTGCTGAAGTTATAAGAGTGGAATCAACATCACGTACGGATGTGATAAGAAGCAGTCAGCCTTACAAGGGGGACGAACCTACTTTAAACAACAGTCAATATTCTGGGAATCATAATACGAATAAATTAGGCTTAGGCATTAACATGTCCAAGCCCGAATCCCTGGAATTAATAAAGCGCATAATCAGGGAATGGCAACCTGACATTATTGCTGAAAGCTTTACTCCTAGGGTTATGAGTGGGTGGGGTCTTGGATATGATGAGGTTAGGAAGATTAAGTCAGATATAATCTACTTCAGCACTTGTCAGCAAGGACAGACTGGCCCACGCTCCCACTACGCTGGATTTGGTTTTTTCGCAGCGGCTTTATCGGGTTTTTATCATATGACTGGCTGGGAGGACAGAGCTCCCGCAGGTCCTCATGGTCCATATACAGATGTGATAAATCCCGCAAATGCTGCTACCGCATTAGTGGGTGCTCTGGAATATCGTAGACGTACGGGGAAGGGCCAGTTTCTGGATTTGTCTCAATATGAATGCGCCACACAATTTTTTGCGCCTGCATTATTAGACTACACAGTCAATGGCCGTATATTTAATCGTAGAGGAAATCGAGATGATAGATATGCGCCTCATGGTGTGTATAAATGTCTTCCTGAAAAGCGTATATATACGGGAGAGGGATCATCCTGGTGTGTAATTGCCGTCACCACTGACGATGAGTGGAATGCTCTATGTGAGGTGATGGGAAGGGAGAACATCCGAGATGATCCTAGATTTATAGATTTTGAGCAAAGACTTTCGAGGACCAAAGAACTCGATTTCATAATCGAGGAATGGACCAAAACATTAACCGCCCATCAAGCGATGAAAATACTTCAGGATGCGGGAATTCCTTCAGGGGCGGTTCAGAGTCAATCTGATCTGTGGCAGGACGAACAACTTTCTCACTACAATTATTTTCAGTGGTTGGAACATACTGAGGCGGGGCCCATGCCGTACGACGGTCCTAGGTTTACACTATCCAAGACCCCAGAGGGCCCTAACTCCGCTCAGTCGGTCATTGGCGAACATAATGAGTTTATCTTGAAGGATATGCTTGGATTCAGTGACGATGAAATAGCAGAGTTAATAATTGGAGAAGTTCTAGAGAATTCATTCATTACCTGACGTGCCTTCATAAAGCGTATGTAAACAGGCTATGGCGAAAAGACTTTAGATAGGCGGGTGTTTGGTATGCCACTCAGTGGATTGCTCATACGCATAGGCGGCTCTCAGTACCAAGTCGTCGGCAAGGTGCTTTCCAATAACCAATAGACCAATAGGCATGGGAGTGTCATCCGTACTGGAAAAGCCACAAGGGAGAGAGATCGAAGGTAATCCTGTATCGCTTGCTAGCATACAACAAATTACGTGCATAGGAGAAATATTCTCCTCTATTTTCAAAGCCGGTGTAAGTGAGGTAGGGCTAATTATCAGGTCCACTTCATTAAAAGCGTGATTTACATTTCGTTTTAGAAAAGAAAGTTCTCTTTTGGCATTCATGTATTCCTGGAAAGGAATGGCTGCATCTTCAGCTATTCTCTGTTTCATATCTGGGTTTATTTTTTCAAATCGTTCCCTGGGAAACTGTTTGTGGTAGTAATTGGCGCTCTCTGGAGAGGCGATAGTATTGTGGATGTAGGGAATTTTGTCTAGATCCGGTATCGATATTGTAGATACAGCCGCGCCTAGTTTTTGGAATTGTAAACTTGCGGCGCGGATCGCGGATTCCACATCTTCTCTACAGTCCTCTGTCAGAACATTTTCAAGAAGACCAATTTTCACACCCTTTATCCCCTTGGGAATCTCATCTTGGTATCTCGGCACGATATTGGGTATGCTGACTGGATCTCTGAAATCGTGTCCTGCTATACCATCGAGCGTTATGGCAATATCCTCCACAGACTTCGCTAAAGGCCCAGCCTGATCAAAAGACCATGAGGGGCCGAATAGGTTGTGCCTACTTATGAGGCCAAAACTTGCGCGCATACCTACGACTCCACAGTGGGCTGCAGGAATTCGTACAGATCCTCCTGTGTCAGAGCCTATTGACACTAGACCCAGAGACGCTGCTACAGCAGAACCTGACCCTGAGCTAGAATATCCTGGGGTTCGGGTTATGTCCCACGGATTCTTACATTCTACAGGCACGCTACGACGGAAATGACAATTTACTTTGCCTATAAGAACTGCTCCAGAGGATTCCATTTTTTCGTAAACGGCAGCGTTGGAATCGGGAATGTAGTCTTGGTGACTAGAGTAGCCGTAGGTCGTTAATATTCCTTTGGTATCTATTAAGTCTTTTAGTGAATATGGGATTCCATGTAAGGGCCCTAGGTATTTTCCTGACATAATGTCGTTTTCAGCTTCCCTAGCTTTTTTCATGGCATATTCTTCGGTGACTGTTGTGAATGCATTCAGAGAGGCATTCACATCATGTATCTTGTTTAATGTTTCTACAGTCAACTCAATTGGTGAAATTTCTTTTTCCCTAATTTGTTGACTTAGCCGATTTATTGTTGCCTGTTCCAGATTTATCGTTGTCAACTGAACTTCCTCACTTTTGGGATATTGCTTATAAGAACTTTAACCTGATCGTAACACTAACGTGCAGTCCTATGTAAAATACAACACACATCAGTGTGCAAGGAATTTTGTAATTTAAAGATACGGTGATTTATATGTGGCATATCCTGGAAGATGATCTTGAATCGATAGCTATTGGGGCAGGCATACTTGGAACAGGTGGTGGAGGAAATCCTTACATTGGTATGCTTCGAGCTAAACAGATGATCAAGGAGCACGGTCCGATTAAGGTTTTATCTTCTGATGAACTCAGCGAAGACGATAAAGTCATTTGTGTCGGAGGAATTGGAGCACCTACCGTCGGCATAGAGAAGCTGCGGGGCAAGCAATCTTATTACGCATTGAAAGCAATTGAAGACTACACAGGTACTAAAGCTACGGCAATAATTTCTAACGAAATAGGTGGAAGTAATTCCTTAGAACCGATCGTTCCTGCATCGTTATTGGGGCTACCTATCGTGGATGCTGATGGTATGGGTCGCGCATTTCCCGAAGTGCAAATGAAAACCTACTTCGTATATGGTGTTCCTGCCTATCCAATGGCAGTTTCTGACGAAAAGGGTAATACGGCACTTTTTACAGAAGCTGTCGATTCCCGTTGGGTGGAACGCATGGCAAGAGCTGTCACAATCCAAATGGGTGGAGTTGCGTGTTACGCTTTGGCCCCCATGACAGCTCATCAGATAAAAACTACCGCCGTCCTAGATTCATTAAGCCTAACTAAAAAGCTTGGAGATGCGGTCAAAAATGCTAGGGCACTTCATGAAGACCCAATTGATGCCCTGTTACAAGTCCATCCAGGGCGTGTGTTGTTCAAGGGGAAGATAGTTGATTTGGATAGGCAAACGACAGCTGGTTTCGCAAGGGGACAGGTTGTTTTAGAAGGTATGGACGAATATCAGAAAGATAAGTTAACAGTAGAATTTCAAAATGAGAATTTAATTGCCCGCTTGAATTCTGAAGTGGTCTGCATCGTTCCAGACTTGATATGTATAGTTGACTCCGAAAGAGGAGAACCAATAACGACAGAACTTCTTCGTTACGGGTTTAGAGTTACTGTATTGGGATTCCCGGGTCCCGAATTGTGGAAGACTCCAGAAGGTCTAGCTACTGCTGGACCTTCTGCGTTTGGGTACGATGTCGAATATGCGGACCTGGAGTTGAGCTAGGTTTGAAGAAAATTTGGTCGAGAAGATATATGAATCAAATTGTCGAAGGAAGGTAGCTAGTATTAATGCGTATAGGAATTGATGTAGGAGGGACTAATACTGACGCTGTTTTGATTAATGGTGATGTATTAGTCTCCAAGATTAAGACCCCGACAACCCGTGATGTTACCTCCGGAATCGTTACATGTATAAACGACCTTGTGCAAGCTGCTCCCGAGTGTGCCACTGTGGATGCGGTGATGTTGGGAACTACCCATTTTGTTAACGCGCTACTTGAGCGTACTCAATTAGCGCCTTCTGCCGCACTCAGAATTTGTCTTCCTGCCACTACTATGCTTCCTCCGCTAGTGGATTGGCCAGCCGATTTAAAGACGGCAATAGGCGGACAATCTTATATGGCAAGTGGTGGCCACGAATATGATGGTCGCGAAATTTCTGCGTTTAACGAGATTGAAATACGTGAAATTACTAAGAAAATGAATGCAGATGGCGTCAGGTCTGTTTCAATAAGTGGTGTATTTTCACCGGTAGACGATGCTCATGAAAAGGCTGCTGCTGAGATTATAAGATTGGAAGCTCCACACATGAACATTACCCTATCCTCAGAGATAGGTAAGGTCGGAATATTGGAGAGAGAAAACGCTGCAATGTTGAACGCCTGTTTGGTCGAAGTGGCATCGAAAACGATAGATGCAATTCGAAGTGCTATGGTGGCAGTAGGGTTGAATGTGCCGTTGTTTTTTAGTCAGAATGACGGAACACTTATGCAGTCGGAATTTGCGGCTCAGTATCCAGTGTTCACCATAGCCTCTGGGCCTACTAATAGCATGAGGGGAGCGGCTTTTCTATCCGGTGTTCCTAATGCAGTAATAATAGATATTGGTGGTACTTCAACCGACGGTGGAATGTTGATTAATGGATTCCCTCGTGAAGCTTCTGTGGCAGTTGATGTTGCAGGTGTCAGAACCAATTTTAGAATGCCGGATGTTTTTTCTATTGCTCTGGGTGGGGGGAGCATAATAAAGTCTAATCCTCTCCAGATAGGACCAGAGAGTGTCGGATTTAGACTTTCTGAGGAGAGTGTTGTATTTGGAGGTAACCAACTTACTTCAACTGACATAGCAGTTGCTAATGGGTTAGTTGAAATAGGAAGGCCAGATCTAGTTAAAAACATCGATATGCTCTTTGCCAAACAAGTACAGAAGGAAATTCAAAAGAGAGTTGAAGATGTTGTTGACCAGTTGAAAGTTAGTACTCACCCGGTTCCTGTCGTTTTGGTGGGTGGTGGTAGCGTTTTGATTAAAAATGCATTTGATGGGGCTTCTGATGTTTTGCGCCCACCTAACGCTGATGTTGCAAATGCAATAGGGGCTGCAATTTCACAGGTTGGAGGGCAGGTAGAGAAAGTGTATTCGTTAACTGAAATGACAAGAGATGAAGCACTTGATCAAGCGAAAACCGAAGCGGTGTCAAAAACAGCAGATGCTGGTGCCGATCCGAGTTCCATAGAGATTGTGGACATTGAGGAAGTTCCACTCACTTATCTGCCAAGTAACGCATTGAGAGTAAAAGTAAAGGCTGTTGGTACTCTTCAGTAAATTAGCACCTCCCCATAGGTATAGATGCTTGCTCTGGTTGCGAAGGATTGGGTATTTTTTCTCTTTGGGAGGAGGAGGCGAATTCTGGAGCGGAAGACGGGATTCGAACCCGCGACCTTCTCCTTGGCAAGGAGATGCTCTACCAGCTGAGCTACTTCCGCTAAAGACTAGAAATTGAAACCCGTTGCTAGAATACAATAGATTCATCAGGCAAATTTTTAAAGTGCCGAGGGTCAGAATCGAACTGACGACACCAGCATTTTCAGTGCTGTGCTCTACCTACTGAGCTACCTCGGCTCCGCCAGTATGTTAATTGCCATCGCGAATTCGTGTCAAGGTTATTTGTTCCTTTGAGACTCAGTCTAAAAGCGGCTATACGTCATTTACTCTGCTTATTCATCGCATAAAGGACCTTGCCTTTCAAATGGACCATTGACCATTTTTGATCACAGTAAATTCCCTCTATCAATTAGTATTATGGTCTATCTGGCTGTCATTATGGTGACTAAATGTATTTCAATATGTGCTTCTTTATGTGGTATAGAGCAATAGTGTAAAATGGGCATTATCAATGTTTTGGATTTGGGCCCGACCGAAATAACATTAAGCGCGAATTTAGGGGTTCAAGGGGGGAACGATTGGCAGATTATGATGTAGCAGTGATAGGAGCAGGTCCAGGAGGATATGTTGCCGCTATTCGTGCGGGACAATTGGGCATGCGGGCTGTGGTAATTGAAAGAGAGAATGTGGGGGGCGTCTGCCTTAATTGGGGTTGCATACCAAGTAAGGCATTGTTGAGAAACGCTGAGGTTTTGGAACTGGTGAAGAATGCCGATGAATTTGGAATAGATTACAGTGGTCTTACTTTTGACTACAGCAAAGCCATAGATCGTAGTAGGACTATAGTAGACCGACTTACCAGTGGGGTGAGTTTTCTTCTTAAAAAGAATGGAGTGCATCACATTGTTGGTACAGCGAAATTACTCGATGAAAAAACCATTTCAATTGATGGGGAATCTAATCAAGTGTTGTCAGCGGACAAAATAATAATCGCGACAGGTGCAAGGCCTCGAGATATTCCGAATATGATGACTGATGGCGAGACCGTACTCACTTACAGGGATGCCATAGTGCTACGGGACGTGCCTAGAAGAATCGTGATAGTTGGGGGTGGGCCGATAGGCGTGGAATTTGCTCAAGTATATCACTCGTATGGAGCACAGGTAACGATTGTAGAGCTTTTGCCATCATTAGTACCACTGGAGGACGCTGAGATATCTCAACAACTAGAACAGGCATTCACAAAACGCGGAATAGAGTTTTTAACTAATGCGAGCGTGAATGATATCTCAGTGAACGAAGGTACTGCTAGTGTGAATATTTCTGGCAAGGACGGCAACGACACGGTCATAGAATGCGACAAGGTTTTAGTCGCTGTTGGAATTCAGCCCAATTCTGATGGTATTGGTCTGGAAGAGGT
>Ga0310344_10004709_pt1 | contig 10126 bp, 11 predicted proteins | sample HC15DNA20200_MG_FD_203801 | JGI IMG/M metagenome (GOLD analysis project Ga0310344, IMG submission 203801) | Marine microbial communities from station ALOHA, North Pacific Subtropical Gyre - HC15-DNA-20-200_MG | ecosystem: Environmental > Aquatic > Marine > Oceanic | place: Pacific Ocean: North...
TCCTACTTTTTTGTTTTCTAACTTTTTGTATTTGTTATAAATCTTATCATTAGGATTATAAGCAAGTGTAACGTGATCTGATACAATAACAGGCATTGTAGCAAGTTTCTTTACAACATTACAACTTTGTTTATCTAATTGTACTGCAAAATATCCGTTCATTATTTACCTAGTTTACTTTCGTTTTCTAAATTAATTGCAACATCAACATCTGACTCTTCTTTTAAACTGATCTTTGTTAACTGGTGTGGTTCATCTTCATCAGCCCAAGTGTCAATGTGTATATCTTCAGCCTCTACTGCTTCGTCAAGTGTCTGATTGTAAGTATCAGTATCATATTTTACTTTACCGATAAACTTCGTATCATCTGATTCAGTATAGTTAGCGTCAACCATAAATGTTTCAACACCCTCGTTGGCGTCTGTAATATCTTTTGTGATCTTACTATGTGCGATACCACCGCCATCTAAAAATTTCTGATCGGCCTCGTCTTTGTTGTCTGCCAATACGTCTTGTTCAATACAAAGGGTGTAGTAAGTTTTCTTTCTGTATAAGTTCTTACCTACATCATCTTTGAAATAAAATACATCTGTTTCTACATTTGCCATAGTGTCCTCCTAGTTTAATTTGTATATGTAATCTTTTTTTGTTTTGTAATTTTCTGTTAAGTCAGGATCAAAGTCTTTTCTAAACCCTTGTCTTTTGTATAACTGACCATAGTCGTTAAATAAAGATAGATCACCTTTAGCACTATCTTCAAATACATCTTCATAAGTTTGGTAATACTCATCTGGATATACAATTTCAATACCAGTAGCACCTGTAAAGTTAGTAGCGTCTTCTTTAAAAGACCTATCTAATATATCTTTGATTTTGAGTAATTGCTTTCTGTAAAATTTAATTTTTGACATAGGTACATTTTTGTAAATAGAGTGACCTATCCAGAAATTAGGATCGTATTGATCTTCCGAGTCAATATATTCTCTTTTATATACTATACTAAATGATTTGAAATATTGATCTGTAAATTTAAGGTTTGTAATGTTTTGTATATCGTCTTTTTTCATAATATACACATAATCTAACATAAAATTACGGAATTGTCAAGCGCAAAAAACGTTGATTTTACTGACTTTTTAGGAATAATTATGAGAACAAAACAAGAACATCTATGATTCGTACCCATATTTTGCGATATAATATGAATCTACTATGTCGGTTACTGGATTATTCAGTTTTGTCTGTTCAAATTCTTTGACTAAATCAACACCAGTATCTTTTGTAAACTGCTCATACATCTTTAGCTTATCTGCATTACCCTTGCCAGTAGCATTCTTCTTTATCTGACCTGGTACTATAGATTGAAATCGTTTATTGAGTTTATAGAGTTTATGTTTGAGTGTACCCATATTCTCTGCTAGGTTGAATACAAGTCCTTTTGATCCAAACGAGTAGCCTTCTATAAAAATATTACCAATAGCAGTATCAATAATAGAAAGCGCCCAATCGGATATCTGGTCGTGTCGTTGTTGCTCGGTGGTATAGGGTAGATGTAGTCTGCCATTTATATTACCAAAGTTACCTTCATATTTCTTTACATTTGTAAGGTAGTATATCTTACAATTCTCAAATTTAAAAGCACCCCTACATACACATATAGCAGGACTGCTTAAACTATAATCAATTCCAATCGTCTTCTTCTTCATCATCTTCAAAGATTGCGTCATCATCATCTATAGAAGTATCAGCACCACAAAATGGACATGTTGTAGGCTCATGGTCTTCATCATCCCACTTGACCCAATAACTTACATCACAATTAGGACAACTTATCTGTACTTTATTTTTATCTTCTTCTTTAGCCATTATAGTTTGAAAGTTTTAAATTGATCTTTTTTAACGTCTTGTTTTACACCACCTATAACATAAGATTCTATTTCAGTTTCTTGTGGTGCGTTTTGTAAAGAACGACTATTGAACCAATGTACGGTCCAAGGTAATGGGTTATTAGATGATGAGTGTTCATATCTTTGTTCTAGCCCTATCATTCTCATTCTTCTATTTGCTATATATTCAACGTATTGATGTAATAACTTTTCTGATAAACCTATCATACTACCTTGTGAAAACAAATGTGTAGCCCAACGTTTTTCTTGTTGTACTGCGTCATCAAATATTTTGTAGCATTCTTTTTGTGTATCTTTTATTACCTTATTCATAACCTTATCATTCTCTTTTGTAAGATATGCTTTGATTATTTGTTGTGACATTGCAAGGTGTTGACTTTCATCTCTAGCAATTAATGATAATATTTTAGCAGAGCCTTCCATGAGTTTTAATTCACCAAATGCAAACGAACAAGCAAATGATACATAGAATCTTAAACCTTCTAATACGTTTACGGTTACTAATGCAAGCCATAATGCTTTCTTTAACTCATATATATCAACTGATTTAGGATTTAATTGATACTTGTAACCTAAATTAATTAGATTATCATATGCAGCCGTAACTGATTTTGCTCTTTCATCTATCTTTGGATCATCAATGATAGTATCAAATACTTCAGCAGGGTCTGAATACAAGTTTTTAATTATGTATGTGTATGATCTACTATGTATTGTCTCCATAAAATCCCATGCAACTATACAACCCTCTAATTCAGGATTAGTTACAAATGGTAGAAATGCTAGACAAGGCCCTCTGCCTTGTACACTATCTAACATTGTTTGATATTTTAAATTACTTGTGAATATAAACTTTTGAGCTTCTGATAGTTGAGCATAATCGTTTCTGTCTTTTTGTAAAGATACTTCTTCAGGTCGCCAAAAGAAACCTAATTGTTGTTGACACAATCTATCAAATATAGGATATTTAAATGTATCATATCGTTGTACTGCAAGGTCTTCACCAAAAAACAATGGTTGTTTTGTATTGTCTATACCTGTTTTTTTATTAAATACGGTCTTCATTAAATTGTACACGAGTCACAATTCTCGTCCTCTTCTTTCTTTGTTTCTTCGGGAACATTATCATGGAACCCTATTGGGTGGGTAGGCTCATCCTCATCTTTCTTGCTATCATAAGTGTTTTGATAATAAGAAGTCTTCCACCCTAGTTTATATGTTGTCAACAAATCTTGTGCCATTACTGATACAGGCACTTGACCATCTGTATAGTTTTCAGGATTATACGACCAGTTACCACTAATCGCTTGGTCAAAATATTTTTGCATTACTGCAACGATATTTATATATCCTTCATTCCCTTTCATGTCCCAAAGTAAAGTATAAAAGTTCTTTAGTTTAGAATATTCAGGTACTATTTGTTTTAGAGGTCCTTTTTTAGACTTTTTAACAGACAAATAATCTCTTGGTGGTTCAATACCATTTGTCGCATTTGAAACTACACTAGAAGATTCACTAGGCATTTGTGCTGACAATGTACTATGTCTTAAACCATGTTCTTTTATTTCTTTTCTTAAATGTTCCCAATCATAAGTAAATTCTCTTTTAACAACTTCATCAACATCTTTTTTGTATGTATCAATAGGTAAGATACCATCTGCATATTTTGTTTGTTTAAATGCTGAACAAGGACCTTTTTCTTTTGCAAGGTCTAAACTAGCATGTAATAGATAATATTGAAATGCTTCTGTTAACTTATCTACTTGTCGCCATGCAAGTTTCTGGTCATAATGATAACCTTTCTTTGCAAGGTAGTGAGCAAGACCAATGTAACCAATACCTAAACTTCTACGTGCCTTTGTAGATTTTTCAGCAGCGTCAATAGGATACTTTTGATGATCTATTATTTCATCTAAAGCTCTTACTGCTAAATCACACAATGGTTGTAGTTCATCACGTTTGTTTATTTTACCCACATTGATGGCAGATAAGATACATAAAGCAATCTCACCTTCGCCATCAATATGTTGTATTGGAGTGGTTGGTAAAGTTATTTCCTGACATAGGTTTGACATGTAAACTCTATCTTTAAAACTAGAGTGAGTATTACAATGGTCAATATTCATAATATAGATACGGCCTGTTTCAGCACGTTCTTTCAATATATCAAAAAATAATTCTTGTGCGTTTATCTTTGTTTTAGATACGCTAGTTTTTCTTTCTGCTTTAAGATACAGATCATCAAACTCATCTGTTCCCCATGTGTCATATAACTCTGGTACTTCATGTGGTGAAAACAAAGTTATATCTTCGTTAGCGATAAACCTTTCATAAAATAATTTTGACAATTGTATTGAGTAGTCAAGTTTTCTAACTCTATTATCTTCACTACCTTTGTTGTTCTTCAATACAATTATGTCGTTTATTTCTTGGTGCCAAATTGGAAAGTGTACGGTTGCTGATCCGCCTCGGACTCCGTTTTGAGTACAGCACTTAACAGTAGCCTCAAATTTTTTAAGAAAAGGTATAACACCCGTATGTTGTACCTCACCGCCTCTAATACGTGAGTTGATACCTCGGATTCTTCCTGCGTTAATTCCGATCCCAGCCCTTTGGGCAACATAACGCCCAACAGCCATGTCACTACTAAAGATAGAGGGTAGAGTATCGTCAATGTCAACAAGGACACAAGAAGCATACTGCTTAAGAGGGGTACGGACGCCAGCCATAACAGGCGTCGGAATGTTAATCTTAAAGGTTGATATAGCGTCATAATATTTTTTAACATATGACATTCTCCTTTCTTTTGGATATTTTGCAAATAGTGTAGCCGCAATCATCATGTACATGAATTGTGGTGTTTCATATACCACGTTTGTACTTCTATCTTGTACAAGATATTTGTCAATGACTTGTCTTAAACCTGCATAGGTAAAGTCATAATCTCTATTGTGATTGAGCCAGTTCTCCATTCTATCAAAATCTTTTCTTTGATAGTGTGATAATATTTCTTTGTCGTATAATTCTAAATCAACGACCTTTTTTACATGTTCGTAAAAGTGTGGGTGATCCCATAATTTTCTTATAACTTGTTTTCTTAAACTATACAATAGCAATCTGGATGCTACGTATGTGTAATTAGGATTATTTAAATCTACTAGGTCAGCAGTTGACTTAATTAAAATCTCTTGTATTTCCTCTGTGGATATGCCATCATAAAATTGTAAACCACTTCTCATTTCTACCTGTGAAGCAGATACTCCTGTTATATCTTCACAAGCATATTCAACCATTTCATGTATCTTGTCAATGTTAAGAGGTTCTGTTCCTCTGCCGTTTCGTTTTTTGACATTAATAGACTCGTTTCCTGTTACCATTTTTCCCCCTTAACAACGTTTGTATGAATTGATTTGTGTAATTGCTGATAAACCTGAATAGGTATTATCGGATATAATTTTTTGTACTTGGTCTTTTGTCTTGCCGTTAATTATCATTTCGTTTATGTCTTTTTCTATTTGCCCTTCTGGCCATATTACTATCATATAATCCTTTTCTATCATCTTATACATTCTATCTATTATTTCTTTATTACGAGGCTCATTATCAAATATAAAAACAACATCTTTCTTATCAACAGGTAGTTGTAAATCAGCACCACCAGCCGCTAGACAATTATCAAGGAACAAACTATCTAAAGGACCTTCAACAATGTATAATCTTTTGTGTAGATTAATTCTCTCTAGTCCGAATATCTTTTGTTTGTTCTCCTGTAGTTTTATTGTTAGGTATTTTGGTTGTTCTTTACCAAATGCACGCCCTTGTATAGCAAAGACTTGATTATCAACATCATAGAAAGGTATAATTAATCTAGGATGTTCGTACTTTTTATTTAGACTTTCAAATGTCCCAGGACGTATGCGATTTACATAGGTTTGGAACTTGTCGCAATAATATAATCTATCAAAGTAATCCGTAGGCAACTTTCGGTTGAGAAGATATTGCTTTGCAGGATGCTCATCATTTAAATTACTAAAAGGCTTAAGACCTTGTAGGGGTGTAGATTTTAATTTTGTTTTGGTGTCTGTTTTAAATCTTTCAAACAAACTTTCTTCACTAGCAGGTTTACTGCCTTTGTATCTTTCTAAAATATATTGGTCGTATAAAGGACGATCAACAAGTTTTATAAGATTTGCCAGATTGTGTGAAGCACTACAATTATGGCATTTGAAAAACATATCATTTTTTACTCTATACAGATATGCTCTTGCTTTTGTTTTAGACTTTTTAGAATCGCCACAGACTGGACATCTAAAGTTAAAAAGATAATCTCTTTTTTTCTTAAATTGTTGTAGTCTAGGCTGTATCTTACTGATATAATTTAGATCAATGTAACCACTCATAATAACAAGTATATACTATATATACTTATTTGTCAAGCTAGTTGATTACTTTTATTATACTTAAAATTTGAGGCATAGACAACCCTAGTACGATTGCGGCCCCTATGATGATCCATCTGTATTTCTCAAATACGCCGATCCTACCGTCTAAATTTGAGTTTAAAGTCTTAATTTCACACATTAAACGCTTTTCTGACATCTCTATTTCATCTGTCAATTCTTTGTGAATCTTGTTGATTCTAGCGTGTAATTCTTTATAATTCGTATCAAATTCAACCCTACGATTCTCTATCAGGTTGAATATTGCTTTATCTATTTCTTCTTGTTTTGATAGTTTTTCTTCGTGTACTGCTAGCATAGATTTGATACTACCAGATATGTCTGTTAGTTTATCTATAGCACTATCAAGTTTTGTATTTACGCTAGCAACCTGCTCTACTTCGTTTTTAAGTACTTGTAAATCGGTTGCTAGTTTCTGTAAATCTGCCATTATCCACCCAATGGGTTTTTACTTTTAATTTTAATTTCTTCAATCTCTAATTTAAATAGTTGTAAAGTTTTTTCATTAACACTTGCTTTCTTTTCTACTTCAGCAATTGCGTCTTTGTTTTTACCTATCTTCTTTAGATTACTTTCAATGCCTGATAAATCTACTGACTTACCTTCAACATTTTCTACTTTTTCTTTTAGTACTGCAATGTCTTCAGCGTTAACAACAATGCCTGATACATCAATTGTTTCGCCTTGTGCAGCTTCTATCTGACTTAATCTTGTACTGATTTCGCCATACTTAACAAACCCACCACCAATTGCAGCCACGGCAGCAATCAAAGCAGCGACACTTGCTAAATTATCTTTTAATTTATTAATCATCTTATCCCTCTCTTAAAAGTTTTAGTTCTAATAATAATTGTTTTTTCTCCATATCAATTCGCTGTAATTCAGTTTGTTTAATTGATATTGGGTCATTGTTTGTATATGCGTTTAGAGATTTATTTTTATAAATCTGTTCTTGCTCTATATTTAGTTGATTAAAGAAGTCTGGATTACCATCATTTAGTTTAACGGTATCCTGTAATTGTACTTTGTAAGATGATAGGTCAGCAGCACCTGATTGTATACCTTTTAAAGTTACATATTGTACTGCCTTGACCGTATCATCTACACTCTTTAATGTTTTTTCTAATTTAGCTATTATTCTTTTCACTTTTACATTTACGCTATCAATCTCGTCATTCTCCTGTCTATCATCGCCAGCTGCCTCATCATCCACAGCTTCTTCATTGTTCGTCTCCGTCTCCGATCCTTCTGCTTCCGTATTTTCATCCATATTAGATTCCTCACTAGAAGGTTCTCCCTCCTCGTTTGTCTCCATTGATTCCTCACTAGTATCCTCAGCTTCTGTAGTTGTCTCGGTGTTAGCATTTGATTCTGTCTCCGTTTCTTCTTCTTTGACTTCTTCTTGTTTGACGTTTTCTTCTTCGTTTGTTTCTTCTAGTTCTTCAGTAGCTACTTCTTCTTCATTGGTGATCTCCTCTTCTTTAACTTCCATTTCTATTTTGCCTTCTTCTATTTTCATAGTTGTACCTGCAGGCATAAGTTCCTCAAATTCTTCTTCTATGATATTAGCTGCCTCTTCAAAAAATTCTTCTTCAGTAATACCTTCTTCTATCATGGCAGTTTCAAATTCTTCCATAAGACCTTCTTCTACTAATATCTCTTTAAATGTTTCTTCAAATGTAATTGCTAATTCTTCAAATGTTATTTCTTCTATCTCTAGTTCTTGTAAAATAGGTGTTTCAAATTGTAATTCTTCTAATTGTTCAAGGTTAATCTCTTCCATATTTTCTAAAAGATACTCTAAATCTTCTTGTGCTAACTCTAGTAATTCGTTTGTATCTTCTAGTTGTTCCTCTGTTTCTTCGGATATGGGTGTGTAAGTAATATCTAATAATGTGGCAGTTAAACTTGCACCTAGTAAGTTAGGACCTACAGGACTATTAGAGTTAGGATTATTTCCGTCTGTACCTTTCCATTGCCAATCCCATTTTCTGGAACCTGTATCTGTATATGTTGCTGTGTCTGTATATGTGTGGGTATTACTTCTATAACCAGCGTCATTGTTTCTTGTAAGTGTAGTTATAGAAAGAACATTATCGTTCTCGTCTAGTATTTTAATTGTAGTTGAAAAGGAATCTCTACCACTTGTTGCTTGACCACATTGATATGATGAGCCAGTCCATTCACAATTTTGTACTTCAGTTGTGGCGTTTAAGGTTACACCACCATCTAAAGATGTTTCTGTTGTTGTAAATGAAACGCCTGATTGTGTTGTTGTTGAAATATCAACAAGTGAGCCTGAAGCAGATACCGTACCAGTACCTTGTGCCTCTAGTTCATTGTAGTTAGCTGAGTAGTCGGTGATACCGTTAAGTGTAAAACCAGTAGATGAGTCTATACCATCTATTGTACTATTTGAGTTTTGTGCATTGGTATTTACACCATCACCTGCGTTGGGTAATAGGTTACCAGATGTTGCTGTTTCAGCCTTACTTGCGTTTATTGAAGTTGTAAGGATTAATATTGTCAGCAAACCTGTCAATTGCTTTGTTAGTGACATATATAAAAATTCCTATACATAGTACATATATTAATAATTCCATTTTTACCTCGGACCATTTTCAGCGTGAACGGTTTTCTTCTTTTCTTTTACTTCAAGTTTTTGTTCGTTCACTTCTTTTTTGATACCTTTTAGTTCGTTCATTTCGTCTATCAATTTTTGTTTCTCTAACGCTACAGCGTCTAATTCTATTTGTTGTTTAGTTAGTTCTTCAGCATTTTCTGCCATTTTCTTTTCGTATTCTTTTTCTAACTTTTTATTTTTCTTTTCAATGTATTTTAAATCTGCTGTGTATTGTTCGTAATCAGGTCTTAACTTATCGTATTTTTGCCACTCTTTAAGAGCTGCGTCACCTATCTTACCATTGTAAGGACAAGGCGTACCTGATTGTATCATTGCGTGGAAAACTCTTTCGTCTTGGCAAAGTATAGATACAGCGGCAACCTTCATGCCTAGATCGTTTAATACTTTACTTAATTTAATTCTTTCACAATTCTCGTCTGTTCTATATGTACCTGCTGATATGCCGATACCAAACTTTGATACACCACCTGATATACCAACTACACAAAGGTCTTGTGACATCGCTGACATTGATGGTGCTGACGCTGAATTGACTACCCTACTATCGCCTGAATATGCGTTTGTAGTATTTGTAGTAGATGTTGTTGATGATGACCCACTTTGATAGGTCGTTGTTGACTCTTGCGAATACCCACCCGATATAGTGGTATTACTTCCACTCGTATTTGTTTGAGAGTTAGTTGTCGCTCCAGAGTTTGTAGTGTCAGCCCAAATAGGCGTTGCGCCTATCATTACGAAGAATAACAAAAAGACTAATAATCTTTTCATTGCTATTCCTTTATTTTGCTAATATTTATAATTTTAAATTCTGTATAATAAATTTTGCGATAGCTTTATGGCCATCTTCATTAGGATGATCGTCTAAAGGTGATATAGTTAATCCATTATTATCTTGCTCACGTTTATGATTTCCTAAAATATGAGCGTGCATAGTAAAACTTTCTCTATGCGACAATGGCCAACCTGACGGCAGATCACTTATTATTCTTAATTTCATTTGTTTTGATACACCTGGCCATCCAATAAAGTTTCTTATATGTGTATCGTATTGTACTAATAATTTTATTATATGTCTTAAATCTTTGTGGAAATCACCTTCAAATTTTCTTTTGTAA
>Ga0310344_10004710_pt1 | contig 10122 bp, 7 predicted proteins | sample HC15DNA20200_MG_FD_203801 | JGI IMG/M metagenome (GOLD analysis project Ga0310344, IMG submission 203801) | Marine microbial communities from station ALOHA, North Pacific Subtropical Gyre - HC15-DNA-20-200_MG | ecosystem: Environmental > Aquatic > Marine > Oceanic | place: Pacific Ocean: North...
CCTTGGAAAACTCGGCATACCGCCTCTATCTTCTGGAGGAAAATAGGTACCCCCATAGAAAGGCTTGGCATCAGGAGTCAAAAAAACAGTCATCGGCCATCCGCCATGACCCGTCATGGCCTGTACAGCACTCATATATATTGAATCAATGTCAGGTCTTTCTTCACGATCAACCTTTATACTCACGTAGTGGTCGTTCATCATTTGAGCTATTTCAGGATTCTCAAACGATTCACGCTCCATTACATGGCACCAGTGACATGCAGAATAACCCACACTAAGAATTATAGGCTTGTCTTCTCTTACCGCACGTTCCAAAGCCTCTTCGGACCACGGGTACCAATCAACTGGATTATTGGCGTGTTGACGCAAGTATGGACTAGTTTCGGTAATTAATCTATTTGGCATGGTTTATCACACACGCCCTCACATTTGAGGGGATCTCTTTCCTACAAACCTTTCAATTCCAATGTTGTAACGCTTAGAGAGTCCAGTTCTGCGGCCCTAATAGCATGATTATTAGTATCAGCTATAAAAAGCCTTCCCGCAGCTACGGACAATCCAGCAGGCTCTCTAAAGCTGCAAAGGTCAGGATCGCCATCAGAATCACCGGATGATCCTGAACCCAAAAAAGACTTAGTCTCGCGAGTTGCAAGATCCAGTTTCTTGATCTTGTTATTGTATGAGTCAGCCACATAGAGTATCCCATTGTAATACTCAATACCTATCGGATGCTGAAGTCTCACATCAAGCCCTATTCCATCAACATCTCCAAATTCAAAAAGGCCCTTACCTACAATAGTGTCTACTTCCCCCGTCAATGCGATGTTAGCCGATCTCACGGCACTAGTCTCACTGTCTGTGAAAAATAAATTCAGGCCATCATTCACGATACCACTGGGCTGCGCTAATTCTGCCGACACTAAAGGGCCGTCTATGATCCGTTCCCTACCATTTCCTGCATGGGGCATAACTTCCTGGCGTTCCAAATCCAATCGCCATAACTGGTGGAATCCAGCCATAGCAATGTACAAAATTCCTTCATAAAATGTGAGATCCCAAGGAGAATTTAATTGTACAAACTGACTTCTTCCGCCCTGGTGAAACATTCTTGATTGCTCACCAGTACCTGCAACAGTATTCACTTGCTTATTAGCTAAATCTACACTCCGAATGGAATGGTTCTTGGTATCGGCAACGTACAATATATCTTCTACCAATACCATGCCCTGCGGATCATATAAATTGGCCTCGCCGTATCCCCCATCTCTCAAGCCTTGAACACCTGAACCCACTACATCAATTACCTCCCCAGTCGATGAGGCAATAACGATACGATTATGATTGGAATCTGCTATAAACAGCCTTTCCCCCGTCGGATCAGCAATTATCTTTCCGGGAAAGGATAAAGGACTCCTAAGTTGTTTATCCTTTTCCAAGTTGAGAGGAACGGGAACGCGATTTAACAAAGTATTTTGGTCAAATTCAGTAACCATATCTTTCAAAATGTTATCGAAGTCGGAAGCCGAAATTTCCCCCTCATGTTTGCCCAGTATATTCCCCTCAGGATCAATAAACATCAGGGTAGGCCACGCCCGGACGCCGTATCGTTGCCATATCTCAAAATCCCTGTCATTAACTACAGGGTGATCTATCTCATATCTTAGAACAGCGTTCCTTACATTAGATGAATCTTGCTCAGCAGTGAATTTGGCAGAGTGCACACCGACTACCGTTATTTCATCCTTGTATTTATCTTCAAGTTTCCGCAACTGCGGAAATACGTGCATACAATTAATTCAACAGTAGGTCCAAAAGTCCAGTATCACTATCCGCCCTAGTAATTTTTCCATAGTCAGGGGAGTATCTGTATTCAACCAGTCCAAACCAATTGGAAAATCCGGCGCCTTAATATTACCCTTATACTGTCTGGAACTCATGTGATATACCTCCTAGAGTAATGACATACACTAAAATTACCCGCGGCATTGCTGCTCCGACTGTTTCCATGTATATAACTAGTCAAACTTCTCTAAATTAAGCGATACCCATCTATTGAAATTAAATTGGTCTGTTGTACCACAAGTATCTCGCCTAGACTGGCCATGTTTCCATGTTATACGCCATTGACCAAAACATGTATTCATATCTTGAACTTGTGATAAAAGCCTCTCTCATTTTTTCACGAAGTGGTTGACCCGCACTACGAGCACATGTATCTACTACATCTCTCCAGGCTTTCGTACTTTCCTCCAATAACCCGTCGTTATAGGCACCTATCCATGTATCGTATATTGGGTGATTGGGAGGAGAAAGTACAGAACCAAGTTCATGATACGTCCAAGGACATGGCAACAACGCCGCCGCCGCTATCCCCGTATCCCCGAGTGAAGCGCATCTCAACATGTGGTTCACATAGGCCTGGTTAGTAGGGGATGCACCTAAGCGCAATACTTCCTCTTCATCAAGTTCGAGCAATTTGAATAGTTCGTTATGCAGAGGTCTTTCAATTGGGGTATTGACTCTCTGGGAAAGCTTTCTTAGAGTCCCAATATCTGGAGCCTTTGAAAGAGCTATAGAAACTGTCCGGCCAAACCCCTCAAGATAATGAAAATCCTGAGTAACATAATATCTAAACTTTTCCACAGGCAGCGTCCCCGCCTGTAGTTCTTGTATAAACGGGTGAGAATGTATCTTCTCCCAAACATCTGACATCTCTTCCCGGAGCTGAGAAGAAAAACTTTTATTCATGCTTGTAGTTTACCACAAACCCACTTCACCAAGTCATTCGGCAGCGCTAAATACTAGTCTTATTCGTTAGTGCTCGTTCAAAAAAATGACGGGGTTAGATAACCCCGTCATTTGGATTTATTATTGTTCGAGCATCAGTATAAATTAAACTTCAACAGGCAGTAATTGTGACGCTCCGTTCTTCTGTTGAACGTAACCTGCACGATGATCATTCCCATGGCCAAATATCACTAACCAACCACCATCTACAGCCATTTCCAAGAAATCCTTTTTCTGCACCAAAGTCTCGTTAGGATACTCATCCATAGCGGTAATACATGGCAGGGGCAAATGATAAGCCGTGGGTATCAAGTCACTTACATACGCGACTTTCTCACTCCCTCTTTCAACCAGTACGATCTGATGACCAGCTGAAGGTCCGTTAGTCACCTTAACCGTTAGACCTGGTATTACTTCGTAATCCCCATCAATTATCTCTATCAGCCCTTTTTCTTGTAAAGGCAAAAAATCGTCATTATAAAAGTGATGCTTAAATCTCTCATTTGGACTATTCGCTTCTTCCCAACTAGACCTTTGAATAAGATACTTAGCCTTAGGGAATGTTGGTACTGCCGTTCCGGATCTATCCAATTTAGTACACCCACCACTATGCCTAAAGTGAAGATTACTCAAGACTACAACATCGATGTCACGAGCTGTAAGCCCATGTGCCCGAAGCCCTTTAAGTAATTTATTGCCGTTAAGTCCATATACTTCTTTGAATCTATCTTGCCGCTTAGCGCCAGCACCAGTATCCACCAGTATATTAACTTTAGGCGTCTGAACCAGCATACAATTTAGAGAAAGCCTGATGCGGTTTCTTCTGTCAGGCTTAATCTGCTGCTCCCATTGTGATTTCGGAATTTGACCGAATAAAGAGCCACCATCCATCATCATGGTACCGTCGCTAACAACATCTATAGTAGTAGTTCCCAGATTCATAGCACACCTTCCAAAATAATTCCAAAACCGTTAACTAGTCATCAAGTCTAATACTTTAAATATTATAATTTTTATACAAAGTCAATACAAAAGCTGTAAATAGTACAAATTTACCCCAATTAAACGCTAAAAACGCCATTTACGCTACCACAGTTATTGAATATTTATTCATGAAACAACAGGTGGTTGTCTGGCAAAACATCAATGAGTCATATACTTCCCAACACAAATTCTGCCTTAGATCCAGTTGTTAAATTCAATTCGAAACGGCTATATACCTCGTTCTGACATTGGCAACTGCACGTAAGGATATCTATCAAGAAGTTCTTCATTTACAGATACGCCAAGACCCGGACCTTCTGGAAGGTCTAAATATCCGTCGATTTGTCTAGGAAGTCCAGATATCACTTCAAAATAATGTGGTTCATAGAACTCTGCATGATATTCCTGAATAAGAAAATTAGGCATAACAGCATCTAGGTGCAGACTTGCGACAGTCCCAACAGCAGAATTAGTGTTGTGAGGAGCCATCATAATATGTTGAGATTCAGCAATAGCTCCTATTTTGTAGAGTTCAGTTATACCGCCCACATTGCAGACATCCGGCTGCAATATATCTGCGGCCTCATTTCGAACCAATTCAAAAAATGGATATTTTAAGTATAATCTCTCTCCTGTCGCCACCGGAATATTAATTCTGTCTCTGACCTGTTTCATTTCAGATATATTTTCTTGAGAGACAGGCTCTTCGTACCAAAAAGGACTATAAGTCTCCATTCTCCTTGCCAATGCCACTGCAGTATATACATTGAAACGAGCGTGTCCTTCGATCAATATATCCACACTTGGTCCAACCGCTTCACGGACTGCAGCCACCCTATCTATCGATAACTGAGCTTCATGAGGAGAAATAGTAGAGTACGCCACTCGACCAAAGGGATCAAATTTCAGCGCCGTATACCCCATTGATACAACTTCCTTCGCTTCGGCGCTTATCACGTCTGGAGAGGCGGGATTACTATACCAACCGTTGGCGTAAACCCGTATTTTTTCCTGGTATGGACCACCAAGCAACTGATAAATAGGAATATTTAGAATCTTGCCCCTAAGATCCCAAAGTGCAATATCCACTCCGGATAGTGCAGTTGAGAATAGCCGTCCACCACGCCCATTATTATCCTGGTATAACCTTGTCCAGTGAACTTGTGCAGATATCGGATCTTTTCCTATCAAATATCTATCAGCCCAATCTTGTAGTAACGACGCAACCAATTTGTCGTTACCAAGCATCGAGGCTTCACCTACACCCTCCAAACCTTGATCAGTCTGGATCCTAAGGAGAAGCCAATTTCTTTTTGCATTCCTATGACCGGAGGAAAATATATTGGTTTTTACGCCAGTTATCTTCATTGCAGTTTCCATCTCTCTGTTGAGAATTAATATCCCTCAAGAGCCGCAAACAATCTACTTAGAATTACAGTCGCAAATATTTAAATTGCTATCGCAATTCTGCCGCAGCAGATTTGAAGGCCTCTTCGGTTCTTTCTATATCTTCCTCATTATGAGCAAGTGAAACGTAGAATTTTGTATCGCCCTTTAGGACACCATGCTCCAGAAGATGCCGATTGAACCGATTCAATTTAGCCTTATCACCAGCCAGCATACCTCTGTAATCAATTACTTTAGTTGAGTCTGTGAAAACAACATCAAATAGAGGGGCCTCCCCAATGACAACAGAAGGAATCTCCGCTTCGCTCAAAGACGATTGAAGCGCGGATCTAAGACGCTGTCCTGTTGCATGAAGCTTCTCATAGGTACCTTCTCGTTTCAGGATATCCAGCGTGGCCATTCCCGCTGCAGCGGCAACAGGATTTCCATTTAAAGTACCTATTTGAGGCATAAAAGAGTCCGGCTTCAAAGATTTATCAAAGTGATCCATTATGTCAGATTTACCGGCAATCAGTGCGAGTGGAAATCCTCCTGCCATTACCTTCCCCATAGTGCACAAATCCGGTTCAACGCCATAGAATTCTTGAGCTCCCCCATATGCGAACCTGAATCCGGTAACAACTTCATCAAATATGAGCGGAATCCCGTATTGAATAGTCAGATCTCTCAGCCCCTGCAAAAATCCAGTTTCAGGTGGCAATAATCGTTGGAAAGGCTCCACGATAACCGCACCTAATTGATCATGATATTTTTCTATAATCTCCGACGTTATTTCCAAATTATTGAATGGTGCGACAAGAACCTCATCTTGAACTGATTTTGGTATGCCAGCGGAGTCTGAAACAGATATAGGGAATTCAGCGGGATTACTAGTCGTGACGCTCATCAAGGCATAATCATGCATACCATGATAGCCACCTTCAAACTTCAATATTTTGTCTCTGCTTCGATAAGATCTCGCAGCACGCAGTGCATACAACGTTGCCTCTGTACCTGTACTTGTAAAACGAACCTTCTCTGCACAAGGAACTGCATTGACGATTTCCTCTGCGAGTAAAATAGCTTGCTCGTTGTTAGCAAAAAATGTGGTCCCTCTGGCAAGTTGCGTTTGAACAGCATCAATTACTTCTGGATGAGCATGCCCTATCAGCATGGGTCCAGATCCTAAAAGATAGTCAACGTAATCATTTCCGCTCATATCTTTAACGCGCCCGCCCACCCCACTTGAAATAACTATGCCGTAATCTAGATTGCCTAATGTACCTCCGGGCAAATATCTTCGGGCCTTTTCTATAAGTGCTTGTTCTAATTCGGAATAATTCCGAGTAGTCAATCTATCCTCCTATTCAGAAAGCGTCTTGTATATTGCGCCACACCACTTGTCAAACTTTACATGCGATTGATTGAAAGGATGCATCTCATTTTTAGAAATATTATAACAAAGCACACTGGGGTAGCGACACGTGTATCACTTCCCTATAATGGGTAAGCTATTTTAGTCGTGACTTCAAAAATACACAACAAAATGATATGAAGCACAAGAAATATTTGTCGGAGAATCACATGAAAATAGATGTTATGCCAGGCGATATTACCAAATCGGATTCAGACGCTATCATCATAAATCTTTTTGAAGGTGTTACATCACCCTCAGGAGCTACAGGGGCCGTGGATAAACTTTTGTCAAATGCCATTTCGTTGCTAATATCGGACGGGGAAATTAAGGGCAAAGCGGGTGAGATGACCCTCTTACACACTATGGGCCGTATAACTCCTAAAAGAGTCCTGATTGCAGGCCTAGGTAAACAAACAGATTTCTCTACTGAACGGATAAGATCAGTAGCCGCAGATTCAGTCAGATATTTGGAAAATATAGGTGTCACAGAAGCAACCACGATCGCCCACGGCGCAGGAATTGGAGCTCAGACTGCAATTGACTCAGGCCGCGCGATATCTGAAGGTGCCTTGCTAGGTCTCTACAAATTCAACAAGTACAAGTCAGCAGAGCAAAAAGCAGATTTCAATCGACTTACCATTATGGAAAGTTCAGATGACAAAATCAGAGAATTGAGAAAAGGTGCAAACGAAGGCGTTATACTCGCTGAATCCGTAAATATGTGCAGGGATATGTGCAACGAACCAGCAAATGGTATGACACCCAGCGATATGGCTGAAGTAGCCCTGAAGGTTGCAAAAGCTCAGAATCTTAATTTAAAGGTACTAGAACGACCCCAAATGAAAGAACTAGGGATGGGAGCACTCTTGGGGGTCGCGCAAGGAAGTCACGAACCGCCCAAGTTCATCATAATGTCCTACGAAGGGGATCCTGACAATCAAAAAAATAATATTGGGCTTTTGGGGAAAGGCATAACTTTTGACAGTGGTGGGCTGGATATAAAAAGCGCGGCAGGTATGTCTACTATGAAAAGCGACATGTCAGGCGGAGCATCAGTTATATCCGCTATGAACGCAATCGGCAATTTGAAACCAAAAATTAACGTGACCGCCATTGTACCAGCAACAGAAAACATGCCTGGGGGAGGAGCTCAACGTCCTGGTGATGTTGTCAAAGCGATGAACGGAAAAACTATCGAAATTGACAATACAGACGCTGAGGGCAGGTTAGTCCTAGCCGACGCTGTCGCCTACGCAAATAGTATCGGTCTAAATAGAATTATTGATGTAGCAACATTAACGGGGGCAATTTCTATTGCTCTTGGAAATCAGTGTATAGGGGCGTTCGGCAACGACCAGGAATTCACCAACCATGTAATAGAATCAGGGAATTCTGTCGGGGAGAGAATTTGGGAGCTGCCTACTTTCAAAGAATATGAAGGACAGTACAGCAGCGATATAGCCGACATTAAAAATACTGGAGGTCGAGGAGCGGGCTCTATCACTGGCGCGCTAATAATAAATGAGTTTAACGCTTCTGCATCCTGGGTGCATTTGGACATAGCAGCAATGGCTCGAACATCAAAAACATCTGGTGTAAACATAAAAGGTGCAACAGGCATACCCGTAAGAACCCTGGTAAAATTAGTCCAGAATTTAGGATCCTAGAATCAGCCAGTACGCAGCAATTTCTTAAAACGATTTTTGTTGCCTACAAAAGTACCCTATGGTATTATGGCCACCAGCCTCGAGAAAAGAGAGTTTTAATTGTCTACAAAACCAGGATGGACCTTCATAACCAATCATGGTTTAGTCTTAAGCTATATATTTCACAACGCTCGCAGCACTGCCAGAGAAATATCTACATACATCGGTGTGACAGAGCGAACGACTCATAAAATCATATCCGATCTGGAATCGGCCGGATACATAGAGCGTAGGAAGAGTGGCCGCCGAAATGTGTACAGAGTGGATCCCACTTTGCCACTTCGCCACCACACCAAACAGGATGTTTTGGTAGAGGACGTACTTGAAGCGTTGACAACCAAATCCATTCCAGAATTATTGACAGCCAACAGCAAATAGGTCTTGAATATCACATCAACCAGGCCAAATCCCCTACTTTGTTGACCCTTGCAACACGCGAATGCTAGAATTTGGTCTCAATGATCTATTGTGGTGGGCGTGGCCAAGTTGGAAAGGCGCCAGGTTGTGGTCCTGGAGATCGAGGGTTCAAGTCCCTTCGCCCACCCCATACGTTCATAATTCCAAAGAAAAACATCTTCACGTGTCAAAATTGTTGCGAATCGTTGAGAGTACGCTGATAATCTAGAGTGTACCGACCATCCCACACATCGAATTCGTCAACTTCGACCAAAAATGTCGGAGACTCTACTAATGACCTTAACTTCAAAAGATGTATCCATAATCCGTAAAGGCGACGCCAACGGAGACGGGATGATAATCAAGTTCTGTACTAATCGCGATGTGACGATAACATCTATTGCAGTGCCGCAAAATCTGCCTTCTGGGACCGGACCAACCTGGGTATATATATTCGAAAATGAAGGTCTTACACTGATTGATTCGGGATCAGACGGTTCTTACCCGAACCTAGCCAAAGGCATACGTGAATCGGGTTTTGAAATTAAAGACATCGAAAGAGTCGCAATAACTCATGGCCATGGAGATCATGATGGATCAGTAGGCGAATTACTGTCCGAAAGCGGGGCTGAGTTATGGGCGCATGATATTTACTTCCATCTACTACCATACGATCCCTGGGATCTTCAAAGAATCCCTAGTTCGGCAATTCAAAAAGAGATGCAGAAAATTATTTCTACAGATGCTGAGACAATCCCTGCGCAATCATCCCAAAGAATCACACAATATACAGATGACCACACAAGGTACGTAAACAAGCGCAAAAACTACCCACAAGGGAAAGGGCTAATAGAAGGCTACTCCTTAGGAAATCTCAATTTTATGCACACCCCAGGGCACTCCCCAGACGAAATCTGTATACAACTAGATGATGTGATATTTACTGGGGATCATGTTCTTCCCGAAATTACCCCTCACCCCACTACTAAAATCAAGTATTCCAGTGCAGTGCGGGACAATCTGCCAAATCACTATCATAACGAAAGTGATTTCTACGGCCTAGGCATGTACCTTAAGTCTCTACAGCGAATCTCAGATACTAATCATGAAATAACCGTCTTACCGGCCCACAGACTTTACAATCGCAACAAACTTAATTTACTGACTGTCTCCAGGGCAAGTGAAATAGTAGAGCATCACCTGACCAGGCTCGATAGAATACTTAACCGTATCGGAACGGAGCCTAAATACCTCGAAGAAATAACCAGGGGTATTTTCTCAAAGAGAAAACTCATTGGTGGAAACCTATACATGGCTCTATCCGAAGTAGTCTCTCACATAGAGTTACTTGAAGACTTAGGGGACCTGCATGTAGGATCCGATTGTTCACTTAGATGGTTGGGAACTCGCAATTACAGGGAATTTCTATCCGGAGCAAACGTC
>Ga0310344_10004711_pt1 | contig 10121 bp, 9 predicted proteins | sample HC15DNA20200_MG_FD_203801 | JGI IMG/M metagenome (GOLD analysis project Ga0310344, IMG submission 203801) | Marine microbial communities from station ALOHA, North Pacific Subtropical Gyre - HC15-DNA-20-200_MG | ecosystem: Environmental > Aquatic > Marine > Oceanic | place: Pacific Ocean: North...
AGTTTTGGGCTAGCTCCCAAACCGAAAAACTGAGCAAACTCAGCCAGCCTATCGATATGGATTTTTAAACCGTTTTGGTAAAAAAAGACGTCACAGGACTCTCGAAGGGCCTGGTGCAAATCAACCTTCCCATGACCAGTTCGTTTCCAGCAACGGTAATCTCGACCCTTAAATCGAAACACTCCATTGCACGTTACTTCGTCCTGCGGAGTGATTAATCTGTCGTCAAGCAACGCCGACGCGACGATAGGTTTGTAGACAGAACCTGGCGGATAATTCTGCAAAACACGATTGAGCAAAGGCTTTCCTTTGTCCCTAGTGATATTCGACCACGACTCAGAGTCTATACCTCCGGAAAAGTCATTGGGGTCATAGGTAGGATGTGACGCCATCGCCAAAATCTCGCCGGTTTCAACTGCAACTACTGCGATTCCGCCAGACCTAAAATCTCTACCTGCAAAAGTAGCGAGAGCCCTTTCTGCAGTGGTCTGAAGATCAAGATCGATTGTTAGAGTTATGTCCCTACCACGGGTGGGCGAGACCTCGTCAATCGTTTCGATTACTCTACCTGACGCGTCGACTGAGACTGTCCTACCACCGGACCGGCCGCGAAGATGAGTTTCGAAACGTTTCTCTAGACCCGATTGACCAATAACATCGCCTCCTGAATAGTCAGAGAACTCTTCACTCTTCAACTGAACCGCATGAACCTCTCCCAAAAAACCCAACAAATGCGCTGCTCTTGTTCCATTTCGATAGTGGCGTCTTGGTTGCACATCGGTAAATATTCCGGGCAAGGCATATAAGTGCGATTCGATTCGAGAAAACACGTCAAACGACAGGTCATCGATAATTCTCGTACGCTGAAACCTTTTTTCCCATGGCAGAGAACCTAAACGCTCCAAGAACCAACTCTCCGGTCGGTCCGTCAAGTGTCCAAGAAGCGTCGCGGTTCCTCTCAGGTCATGAATCTCATGTGGAGCAGCTAAAAGACCGAAAGAAGGTCGAGTACTTGCCAACACATTTCCATGTCGATCGAGCATTCGACCTCGAGGAGCGTCCAAGCGAATTATTTGAACGGAGTTATTCTGAGCTTTTTTCTTGAAAACATTGCTTTCGACTATCTGAAGCTGAAAAAGCCTGATCAGAAATATCAAAAAAGTAACCGCAATCACTATTCCGCAGATGATTATACGGCCTTGAAGAACCTGCTCAGGACCTCCGCCAAGGTCTCTGTTCATTAAAACCTCAACTCAGCGCGACTCTGACGAGAAATCTACAACCTTTGTGCGATTTCCCTTCCCCAGAAAACTCGCAAAAAAGTCGTACGAACCCTTAATTACCGGGGCAGATATTGCATTTACAATTGCTAGAAGCATCATACCCCCCACACCATATAAAGTTAAGACCGTTTTGGTGCCAATCAGATTCATAAGTATCCATGCACCAATAGAGTCGAAAAATGAAATCACAAAAACAAAAGGAACAAAAACGAAAAGTCGATCTAGCTGAAACTGATTGTAGAAGGTAACTGTGAGATAGAAAACAATAAGCCTAAGAAAGGCATGGTATCCTGCAGGAGACTCCGATAACAGATCAGTGATGTATCCTAGTAGACAAGCAACTAAAATCCCCACAGCGGGTTTTAGATATCTTGCCGCAATAATCACAAGTAAAAACGATACATCCGGAATCAGTAACGTCGGGAATTCAGAGACGAACGTACTTCTTACAATCAGGGCGAGAAACCCCAAGAAAATTACTGTAATCGAATGTCCGTTCGCCAAAGGAACCTCGCACTAAAAAGTTTCTTCTAGGGGTACCGAACTTTCTTCTTGCTCCGTTTGTCACTCTCTAAACCATTACGATCCTCGAAAAGAAGATCCATCGTGAGTCCGCGCTTTTCCATAATAAAAACCTGTTCCATTCTTCCAAAGTCTACTGCTGGAGCTAGCTCGGCGACTTGCACCAATCTCTCTTCGGCATAATTCACTCTTGAAATTTCTCCTATTTTTAATCCCTGTGGATAAATCCCGTCAATTCCTGACGTCAGAACTACATCACCTGGCTCTACGTCATCGCCTCGCACCATAAGGACAAAATCAAGCAACCTTGTCCCCGTACCCCGTACCAAACCCCTTGCGCGACTTCGTTGGACTATTCCCGACAAAGAACTTTGACTGTCGAGGATTAGCATCGCACGGGAAGTTGTCGGCGAAGTGGCCGTGATTATGCCCACAAGACCAGTGTCTGCTACCACCGGCATTCCCCCTCTGACAAGCCCATTCCCGCCTCGTTCTAGCAGAATCGATCGAAACCAAGGCGAAACATCCTGACCTACTATTTTTGCGGGAAGTAAAGGGATTTGGAAATCCTCGCGCATCTCGGCAAGTCTCTGCAGGTGTCCACTGGACACCAGCGCCTCCTGATATTCAAGGATTTCCTTCTCTTGGACAAGAAGCCTTCCTTTTAAAACTTCGTTCTCGCTCTTCAGATCAATGAGATGGACGTAGTCTTCCCAGGTTTTAAGGATAAAACGAATTGGGATTCTGATAACACTTTGCACAGGGCTCGCAATATCGAACAATAATCTTTGGACGAAATTCTCGTTAACCGAACGGCGGGGAGTTTCGCCTACCAACATAGACGAGAGCGTAAGAAGGATTAGCAAAATCAAAAGGGACAGGAGGCGAACCTTTTTAAACAATTCTCGCATTACTCGTGCAGATGGGGATAAGTTACGATGTAATCGAAACGTCCCGAAGGAGCTTTAACTCTTCAAGACATTGGCCAGTCCCCAGCACCACTGCGGTCAAAGGATCCTCGGCAACCATAACCGGGAGCCCAGTAGTCTCGCGCAAAAGAATGTCGAGGTTTCTCAGAAGGGCCCCCCCGCCAACCATAACGATCCCCTTATCAACTATATCGGCGGCCAACTCTGGGGGCGTACGTTCCAGTGCTAATTTAACACTTTCGACAACAGCATTGATCGGCTCCTGTAAAGCCTCAAGGACTTCGTCGGATTTAATCTCTAGAGTTTTAGGAACTCCAGCAACTAAATCACGGCCTTTAATTTCCATTACCCTTAATTCGTTCTCGGGAAAAGCTGTCCCCACTTCAATCTTAATCTTTTCAGCACTTCGCTCGCCCACCAGTAGGTTGTACTTGCGTTTAATGTAATTGATGATCGCCTCGTCCATTTTATCGCCACCAACACGCGTGGAATTGGAATAAACCACACCAGAGAGGGAGATAACAGCCACCTCAGTCGTCCCACCACCTATGTCAACAATCATGTTCCCTGAGGGTTCAGTAACAGGGAGCTGAGCTCCCAGTGCAGCAGCCATCGGCTCTTCTATCAGATAGACCTCGCGTGCTCCTGCCGACAAAGCGGATTCCTTTACAGCTCTCTGTTCGACAGATGTTATTCCAGACGGAACAGCAATCACGACACGAGGTCTAACCAAAGTTGACGACCGATTGTGGACACGTTCGATAAAATACCGAAGCATTGCTTCAGTAACTTCAAAGTCGGCAATCACTCCATCCTTCATAGGACGGATGGCGACAATGTTGCCTGGTGTTCTACCCAACATTTCTTTAGCCTCTCGGCCAACAGATCGAACTTTGTCGGGGCCCCGTGCCTCCTTTACGACGGCCACAACGCTGGGCTCTGAAACAACTATCCCCTTGCCCTTGGCAAACACTAAGGTGTTCGCCGTTCCAAGGTCAATAGCGAGATCATTTGAAAACCAACCAAGAATACGATTTAGGGACATACGGTTGCTCCCATTATCTTATTGAGCCTCATTTTCATATCGCCGTCGTCCCGTCGGTTTGCCTAACAGGCCTAAGGCGTTGGCTCACAGTTGTTAGACACCAGACCCTAAGTGTCGGTTTTATATCAGATTCTAACGACCCCCACAGTACCAGCCCCCTGGGTGCTGGGCAAGCATTACCTCCAGCGATTTTAAGGCCTGCCTTGAATCCTCTACTTGCCAGCTTGAAGTAGAGTGACTAGTTAGAAGTTACGCATCTCGAATTACAGAATGCGCGAGGCTCTGGGACGAGCCGAGGAGACAACGATGCTCAGTATCCTCAGACAAGGTCAAAAGTGGCTGCTTTGGATAATCATAATAGGTGTCGGGGGGGTATTTGTATTCACCTTTGGTATTGGGGGAGGCGGTCCGGCCCCCGGAGCGCGAAATAACACTGCAGTTCAGGTACTAGATCGCAGTTACACCACTCGTGATTTCGCTCGACTGCGTGATGGGCAAATAGAGGAGCTTCGAGAGGAGTACGGCGAGTATATCGACGAAATGGCGGAAAGTGGACAGTTCGACAAATATGCTGTCGATTCACTGATACGGTCTGGTGTCCTAGCCTCCGAAGCCGAGCGACTTGGAATCGTCGTTAGTGACATAGAAGTTAGAGAGTTTCTCCGCTCACTCCCCGGCGTCGTGAACGACGAGGGGGAAATAGACGAAGAGGCCGTAACTACCTTTGCAGAACGCGAATACGGCACACTGAGAAGACTCCAGGAGCGCCTTCGCGATGAACTATTAACGTCAAAGCTCTCTCGGCTGATACGACAGAGTGCTTCCGTTACTAGGCAAGAGGCCGTAGCGTCCATGATCTACGCCCAAGAAGAAGTCGATATAGCTTGGGTTGGGTTTGACCCCAAAGACCTTGCAGACGTTCTTCATTTCGACGACGTTGAAATTGCCGATTTCGTTGAGAAGGAGACGGACCGAATAGCAGCAGCATACAAGGAACGCCACAGTGAATTCAACCGACCTGAAGAAGTCGCACTCCGACATATCTTAATTGCTAAAAACGATATATCTGATCCCGATCAAACCCAAAGTAGAAAGACGATTCAAAAGGCAGCGGAACGCATTCTTTCGGGTGAAAGTTTCGAGCAAGTCGCAAAAGACGTTTCCATGGACCGAGGTACGAAAGACCAAGGCGGATTCCTGGGAACCTTCGGACGCGAGGGGATGTTGCCCGAATTTGCAGAAGTCGCCTTTGATTTAGAAGTTGGCATGATCAGTAAACAAATTGAGACCTCTTACGGATTACACTTGATCCGTGTTGATGGTAGAACGCCCGCCCGGGTGATTCCCCTGAAGGAGGCTCAAACTGTTCTGGGTTCTGAGATGCTGAAAATGGAAAATGCTAAATTACTCGCAGAAAAATTATCCGATGAACTGCTCTCTGCGGTAAAGACAGGGAAAAGTTTAACTGATGTCGTCCGAGAAAAAGGTCTTACGCTTGAACGCCCTGACTCTTTAAGACGGGGTAGCTCTATCGATGGACTTGATCTGGCGACTGAAATCACCGAAACAATTTTCACGAATGACTTGATCGGAACCATAGAACAGATCTTCAAGATTGGAGACGAAAGGATACTTGTCGAAATTCTAGATCGGAGAGCGCCGGAAATCGCCAGCCTAGAGAACAGTCTCGACGAAGCTGCCAATCGCCTTTTAGGAGACCGACGGGCCCTCTTGGAATCCACCTGGGTTTATGACCTTCGGTCGTCCCTGCAAGAAGAAGGAAACCTTTTCGTTAGCCCAGCAGTCCTCAATCCGTGAGTAGGACTCCTAGAAAGAGAATTCCGTTCCGAAAACTCTCAGGCCTCCGACGCCTCTGGATTCAAGACAAAAGCCTCGAGGCGTTCGCTAAATTCAGAGTTTCTTAATTTGGACAGAGCACGGGCCTCCAGTTGCCGAACCCGCTCTCGTGAAAGGCCCAGCTTTCCTCCAATTTCTTCCAGCGTATGCTCTCGCTCTCCTTTTAGCCCAAAACGCCATCGCAAAATATTTCTCTCTCGCTCGCACAATTCACCAATCGAATCGTCCGAAGCCATCTCGAGTCGAGAATGGTCCAGCTCATTGACCGGAGAAACTGGATTCTGGTCTGCAACTATATCTTTCACTTTCTTCGAATCGGTGCCGGGAACATCTTTTTCCAGGCTGACAGGCTCTCGGACCATTCGTTGAAGTTGTTCGGCTCTTTCCTCTTCGATGCCCATATGTTTAGAAATTTCTAATGTGGTGGGGTCTCTTCCTAGCTTTTTCTCAAGTGCGTTATACGCACGATAGTATTTGAGCAACGTGTCGTGCACGTGACTAGGGATACGGATGGTCCTCGAATGATTTTGAATTGCCCTGATCAAGGCTTGCCTAATCCACCAAACTGCATAAGTAGAGAACTTATGTCCCCTTTGATATTCGAACTTCTCTACTGCCCGTATCAACCCTATGTTTCCCTCTTGAATAAGATCCTGAAAAGCAATACCCATATTCCTAAAATCTTTGGCAATAGCTACCACCAGCTTGAGATTGTGCTGCACGAAAACGTTCTTAACCTGCGAGAGGCGGTCGAAGGAGTCTTCAACTTTTCCCATGCGGTCGAGGAATTCTCTACAGCTCAGACCAAGATCTACTCCCTTAGCTTCTAATTCCTCTTGAATACGCCTTAAATCAGCACCTTTCCGCTCCTTGATCGCTTCCGTACGCGCCGCTCGAAGCGAGTTGTTGAGCTTGGTTACCATTCTTAACTTACGTTTTATTCCTTTGCGCTGGTCAAGGAGCTCATTCCGAAGCCTTCCGAAATGCTGCATCGAAAGCTCCGCCTCCCGAAGCAATCGGACTATTCTCTTCTCGGAACGAGTGACGGATTCGATCTCGGACTGTTCGATAAAAACTTCGCGTTCTCGCAAGGTGGTTTCTATTTTCCCAAGGACCTTATCGACCAAAGCCCCAAGGTCTTCCCCTTCCGGTGAGCCGCTACCAAAAGCCTCACACATCTTTCCCGTCGCACGATTCTCCGATCGCAAGTGGTTCCAGATTCGGATCGTCTCTAGCGCAGTCCAAGGAATACTTATCATGCCCTCGCGGAACTCTAAAGTTGCAGCCTCAATTTCTTTAGCAAGGAGAACCTCTTCTTCTTTAGTAAGTGTCGGGATTTCAGCAATATCACGAAAGTACGAGACAAGGGAGCCCCGATCGCTCGACCGTTCTGCCTCTCCTGTGGTGTTAAGTCTTTTCGGATCAACGCTAAGGCCCTTCGATACCTTGGCTACTGTTTTTGCAACCTGAACTTTAGCTACCGTTGTTGCAACCTGACTGTCGGACTCTGTACCGATCTCGATACTGCCCTTTTCTATCGCCTTTGGGTCCTTCAAAGCTTTAACCTTATTTTCATTTCCCGATACCGTCTTTTTCGAACTCACTTTATGCCTCTATGCCACCGATCGCTTCCGAGCAAACAAGGAGCTCGAAACCTAAACACCGATCAGTTATTGCCGACCCAAAATTCTTTTTGAGTCGTAGTGTCTTTTGGGGGGCCGCGAACATTTCGCGGTTTTTTGCTCGACCATCGCCCTGGGCTCGTAACAACCCTGCCTCTAAGCTTTGCCGGCCCTTCCCACTCCCTTTGCTTCTCTGCGGTGCTGACCGTTGCGGGACCACCACTCGACGCGCCGCATCAGCAGCAGCTCAGAAAATTTGTATTTTCATGCTCAGCCGACTTTCTTCGACTTTCCCTAGGTTTACTGCTCCTTTTGCTAAGTCCACGAAAGGCCTGCAACTACCGGGAAGAGCACATACAACAGGGGGTTGTTCGTCTCGTAGCCCACTTCCACACATATAGCTACTATTTTTAGAAAAAAATTAAAAAGAATCGATTCCGAATTGTACTTAGAAATCAGCCTGATAGGGCCCGCTCGGCTAGCACATACCGGACGAATATCTTGTAACGCAACGCGTCGTCTTGCCGAAGGCTAAGCAAAGGCTTCTTTTCGGTGCCGGATAAGCTCGGTGAATTCTGAACGTGTTTTGGGATCTTCTTGAAAAGCACCTCTCATAGAGCTGGTAATCGCAAAGGCATTCTGTTGTTCGATTCCCCTCATCATCATGCATAGATGAATTGACTCTACGACCACGGCCACTCCTCGGGGATCCAAAACTTCCTCCAACGTCTCAGCAATTTGCATCGTGAGTCGCTCTTGTACCTGTAGCCTTCGCGAAAACATCTCCACTAGCCTGGGTATCTTCGACAAGCCAACCACTCTGCCATTCGGAATGTAGGCCACGTGCACTCGACCAAAGAACGGAAGCATATGATGCTCACAAAGGCTGTAGAAGTCGATATCCTTAACCAGAACCATCTCGTCATAAGACACTTCAAAAAGAGCGTTGTTGAGAATATCTGTCGGATCCTGGCCATACCCCTGGGTTAGAAACTGAAGAGATTTCGCCACTCGAATTGGTGTTCGTCGAAGACCGTCCCGCTCTGGGTCCTCTCCTAGCGAACGTAGAATATCTGTTATGCAGTTTTCAAGATTTGTCGAATCCATCTTAGACCTGCCGCTTTCTTATATTCAGCCTACCGCGAGGAAAGAAGATTAGCTCGCGGAATCTAATAGCGACGCAGTAGGCCTCGAACTATTCCCCGAATCGAGACCTCCGATGCGTGTAGTCGAATCGGCCTCAGTCTACGATTGGCTGGTTCAAGAGTTACAGTCGAGCCCTTTTTATAGAACCTTTTGAGAGTAGCGTCCGTCCCCTTCACTAACGCCACAACTGTCTGCCCATTGCGAGCTTGATTGGTCCCTTCGACAACGACGTAATCTCCATTTTGAATATGCTCCTCGATCATCGAGTTTCCGCGCACTTCAAGAACAAACGTTTCTGAAACTCTTCTGACCATTTCCGTCGGTACCGAAATTCTTTCTTGGATTTCTATAGCCTCGATTGGAGACCCCGCGGCAACAACCCCTAAAAGAGGAAGATCCACCGAATTCCCCTCTTCCTGACTTGTGGGCTCCACGGATCGAGAATGATTCCAAGATTTCTGAAGAAAACCTTTCGCTACTAAGTGATGTATGTGTTTGTGAACAGTTGCCACGGAGGATAAGCCGAAGTGGGCCCCAATCTCCTTAAGGCTGGGGGAGTAGCCTTGCTCTGAGACGAAGTCTCGAACATAATCGTAGATCTCGCGCTGCCTGCGAGTGAGAGACAATTTGCACCCTTCCGAGAAGTTCTACTCGAAAATGGCGAACATTAAACGAAAGTCAAGTGTTCTAGCCTCAACACTGTCGCATTTTTGCTGTCGGCTAACCGACCTTTTCCCGCGCGCGATCTATATCTGCGTCCATAATTGTCTTGCGCTTATCCGCAATCGCTGAGGCATGAGCTTCTCGCGCTAAACGAGCGAGATAGCTTTCTGCGGCGTCGACAGCTCGTTCAATTGCAGAACCTGATACACGAAGTCCGTCCCCGTGCTTCGCTACAAGTCTTTTTACTACGGCGTTGGGTATGTGACCCATAGTCGCTCCTATGGAGGCCTTGGGGATGCGACGTGAATCTAGAAACGGCTCGCTTGGCCGTCAAGGATTACGCGGTAAAACATAGGTGATAAGCGCGCCCCGAAGGAATCTCCGGAGGCTTTACACCCCACTTATTAGCTATCTCAAAGCTAGTAAGCCCAAGAAACTGTGCGGCGCTAAAAGTGCCGCCAGCCAGAAGTAGGCCTAGAGACCCCGTCCGTCCATCTAAGGCCCTTTTCCACCACTTTTCCTATTTCCGCAACAGGAACCTTGAGCAGAGCCGTAAGCTCTGGCGCACTTGGGAAATGACCACCTCCCGTAAAAAGCAGTTCATAGTCCTCCCCCCCGGCCAAAAGAAGAGAGGCTGGGGCAAGATGCGCCTTTTGGCACCGATTTTCAAATCGAGGGGATCGAGGAAGCGAGTCCCAGTCCAATTCTGCTCCCACTTTTGAGGCACGAAGAACATGTTCAAGATCTGCTATCAAACCGTCCGACAGGTCAATACATGCACCAACTCCGGGAATTCGTGAAAGTGTGCTTCCAGCGCGCCACCTGGGCAATGGTAAGGGCAACTTACGACCAGTCCCAGCAGCCTGCCGTCCTCGAGCAAGCGCCATTTCACCGAGGCGTCCCGTAACAAAGACTCGGTGCCCAACACGCGCGCGGTCTCGGCGAAGGCTCTGGTCCTTTTCTACGCTACCAACAACGGTGACCGTTAAGGAAACTTGTTTCGCTCGGGAAAGATTTCCTCCCACAAGCGGACATTCATTCACATTGCCGGCCT
>Ga0310344_10004712_pt1 | contig 10121 bp, 11 predicted proteins | sample HC15DNA20200_MG_FD_203801 | JGI IMG/M metagenome (GOLD analysis project Ga0310344, IMG submission 203801) | Marine microbial communities from station ALOHA, North Pacific Subtropical Gyre - HC15-DNA-20-200_MG | ecosystem: Environmental > Aquatic > Marine > Oceanic | place: Pacific Ocean: North...
TGGTTTTTTAAGCTTGGCGGTCTTCCCACATGGGAGACTATTTCGTTAATAGATATTTTCACTTTTCCCTCCATCGAATGAATAATTTTTTTAAATTCTAAAATCTTATATCATTATGGTTATTCTAAAAAGTAAAATCTAAAACTGTCCTATATATGGGAAAAAGTATTCCAAAAGAGTTATTGATTTGGAATAATAGACATATTATTAGAATTAATAAATGTTTAAAAATTGAAAATTTGACTATAAATGACACTTAAAAGTAACAATAATAAAATACCCCCTTATGTTCCTTATAGGACATTCCGAACTTTTTTAGAATTTCTGAAAGAGGGAATTCCCGATAGGATAGATAGGAGTGTTTGGGTTACAAGATTTTCTGGAAGTTCTGGAATGCAATTAATGACATCTCTAAAAGCCCTTAGTCTTATTGATGATTATGGCAGACCTTCGCCTCAATTAGAAAAATTAGTATTTGCCCAAGGTAGAGAACGTAGAGATTTAATGAAACAAATTCTTGAAGATTTTTATAGTCCATTATTTAATTTGGATTTAAAGAAGGCAACTAAGAATCAATTTCGTGAAGCCTTTAGAATTTTTGGGGCAAAAGAAGGTGTATTAACTAAATGTGAGGCCTTTTTTATAAAAGCTGCTAAAGATTCTGGAATAGAACTTTCTCAATATATTATAGCCAGAACACATGGAAATGCTCGAAATGTTAATTCTGTTTCAAAAAATAAAATTTCAATAAACAAACAAATCGATATTTCTCATACAAAAACTGAATTATCGGAATTACATTTAAATTTAGTACAACGTATTTTGGATAAATATCCTGAATTTGATCCAAATTGGGATATCGAAGTACAAAGTAAATGGATGGATGGGATGACAAAATTATATGATAATTTGTCATCTTCTATTAGTTCAGGGGAATAAAATCCCTCAAAAAAAAGAGACCTTAATTAAGATCTCTTTTTTTTCTTCTTATTTGATTATTTGAACAATTAAAAGTCCATTCCGCCACCTGGAGGACCAGCTGGCATTGGAGGTCCTGGTGGTTCTGGTTGTTCAGTAATTAGAGCTTCTGTAGTGAGAATCATTCCTGACACGGACACGGCATTTTCTATTGCAGCTCGAGTTACCTTCGCTGGATCGACAATACCCATCTCTGTCATATCACCATATTTCTCTTCATAAGCATCAAAACCAAAATCTTTTGTTTTGCTCGCAGATACTTTTTCGAGAATCACAGCCCCTTCAAATCCTGAATTAGCAGCGATTACCTTAATCGGTTCTAGCAAAGCTTTCCTAAGAATATCTACACCAGTTTGTTCATCTAAATTACCTAGTTTAAGAGATTTTAATTCATTAGAGGTTTTGATGAGTACTGTTCCTCCACCAGGAACAATTCCTTCTTCAACAGCAGAACGTGTAGCTTCCAATGCATCTTCCATTCTTTGCTTTTTTTCTTTCATTTCAATCTCTGTGGCTGCTCCGACTCTTAAAATTGCCACACCACCAGATAGTTTTGCCTGTCTTTCTTGAAGCTTTTCTCTATCATAGTCAGATGTAGTTTCTTCTATTTGCACTGAAATTTCGCTCAATCGACCTTGGATAGCATCTGCAGATCCTGAACCACCAACAAATGTAGTGTCATCTTTCTTAATAACTACTTGGCTGCAAGTTCCTAAATCATCTAATGAAACTGAATCCAATTTACGTCCAACTTCTTCAGAAATAACGGTTCCTCCCGTTAAAATAGCTATATCATCCAACATAGCTTTTCTTCTATCACCAAAGCCAGGAGCCTTAACCGCACAGCAGTTTAGAGTTCCTCTTAATCTGTTAACAACTAAGGTCGCTAAAGCTTCTCCTTCGATATCTTCAGCAATTACTAAAATATTCTTTTTAGTTTGTAGAACTTTTTCCAGGATAGGAAGAAGATCAGAAACTGCGGATATTTTTTGTCCAGTGATTAGAATATAAGGATTATCTAATACAGATTCTTGTCTTTCTGCATTAGTAACAAAATATGGAGAAAGAAAACCTCTATCGATATTCATTCCCTCCACAAAGTCCGTTTCGTAACTTAAAGATTTAGATTCATCAACTGTAATCACTCCATCTTTACCGACTTTATCCATGACATCCGCTATAAGTGTTCCCATTTCTTCATCATGTGAGGATAAAACAGCGACATTTGATATTTGTGCTTTTTCTTGTACGGGAGTTGATTGCTTTGCTATTGATTGTCTTATTGTATCCATAGCTTTTTCCATACCTCTTTTAAGCGCCATAGGATCAGCTCCTGCAGCAACATTTTTAAAACCCTCTGCTATAACAGCTTGAGCAAGTACAGTTGAAGTAGTTGTCCCGTCACCTGCGTCATCATTTGTCTTTTTTGATGCTTCTTTTAGTAATTGAGCACCCATATTAGCAAATGAATCTTCAAGATCTATTTCCTTAGCTATAGTGACACCATCAGAATTAACTTGAGGGGGTCCAAATTTTTTGTCTACGATTACATTACGACCTTTTGGCCCTAATGTCGCTTTGACAGTATTTGCAAGGGTATCTACACCTTCCTTGAGGCGAGACCTTGCATCTTCACCAAATTTCATTTCTTTTGCTGGCATATTATTTCTCCAATTATTATAATTTTTCCAGAGTTCTGGAGTTATCCAACTATAGCGAGAATATCACTTTCTCGAACAATCAGATATTCAGTACCTTCTTCGTTATATTCAGTTCCGGCATATTTTGAATAAATCACTGAATCCCCATTTTTAATGGGCATATCAATGAGCTTCCCTTCATCCGTTGTACGACCAGGGCCAACAGCTACTACTTTACCTTGTTGAGGTTTTTCTTTCGCAGTGTCGGGTATTATTATACCTCCTGGGCTAGTATCTGACTGATCTTCACTAGGCTCTATGATTACCCTGTCGCCAAGAGGTTTAAGTTTAAGTGCCACTTTTTGTGACTCCTTCTAATATAGTATTGTGTATAGACATTACGGGTATCAATATAGTTTCTATTCGCGGACACGACGTAGAATAAAGAATCTCCGTTTGACATGAATCTATTTAAGTATTTTACCTAATTAAACTCATGCTATATATATTAATTTTAATTTTGTTCTCTACTATGTCAACAACAATGATAGAAAATAATTAAAAAATAACTCAAATTTTCCATGTAAAAAGATTTGATATAGATTCTAATAAAGTTTTTAATTCTTCATAATCATACTTATCGAGAAGCATTTTTCCTGGAGATCTGACAGTTGCACCTGAAATAACACCTCTTCTAACTAAAACTTCTTTAAAAATAGTTATCCCGTATAAATTTTCCAGATTAATCAAAGGTAGTAATCTATTGTAAATTTCTCGTGCTTCATCCTCTTTTTTTTGTTCTAGAAGATCCCAGATTTTTGAATGAATATCTCCATAATGAGAACCTGGCATACATCCGCAAATCCCTCTTTTGTAGTCGTTAATCAAAAATCTTCCACTGAATCCACTCATTACTCCAAGACAATCATTTCTTTTGGAAATTTTCATTAGTGAAGAAGAAACTTGACCGGCAAATTTTGTTTCTTCTTTTACGTATTTAACATTGTCTAATTTTTCGCATAGCGTACTCAGTTCTTTTGAATTCAAAGGAGCACCAATTGAATGATTTTGAATAAATATTGGTATTTTAATGTTATTTGATAGTAGTTCAAAAAAAGAAAAAATTTCTTTGAAATTAGTAGGAGAATTAAATGGTGCCATCGCTATTACAGCGTCAGCACCTGTATCTTCCGAGAATTTTGCGAGTTCCAAGGAATGAACATTTGAATTTCCTGTTACTCCAGCAACTACAGGAATTCGAGTATTGGTAATTTGGACAGTTTTTTCAATGATAGTTTTTCTTTCTAGATCAGTTAATGTTTGGTATTCACTTGCCATTACAGGCATCACTATACCGTTGCAACCATTTTCGATTGTAAAATGTATAATTTTTTCTAAAGATTTTTTATCTAACGAATCATCAGTATTAAAAGGAGTGACAGGTATACCAAAAATCCCTCTAAATTTATAATTTTCATTAATATTCAATTTGTAAAAACCGTTCCCTTTAATTCTTTAGCTTCCTCTGATGCCATAAAAGCAATTATTTTAGCTACATCATCTGGAGAAATCAAATCATCAATTTCTTGTTCTGGGAAGAAATTTTTTTTGTCTGATTTATATTTTTTTTTGTGCATCAATTTTACGTTTTCTACTTTTAAAGGTGTTTTTACTGATCCAGGAGCAATGTCATTAACTCTTATTCCATATTGAGACAAATCGTTTTGGAGAACCATCGCTAAACCATGAACCCCTCCTTTTGAAGCACCATAAGCTAATGAAGAACTTGTTCCAGTAACTCCTGCAGGTGATGCGGCTAAAATAATAACACCATGAGATGATTTTTTCATTATTGAAGAAACATACTTGCAGATTAAATATGTACCACGTAAGTTGACATCTAATACTGAATCCCAAATATTTTCTGAAAGATTATCCACTTCTATTCCAGCACCTTCTAAAATACCAGCCATATGAATTAATATATCAATTCCTTCAAGCCAATTATTAGCTGCTTCTACACCTCCAGATACACCTATTTCATCACTAACATCTACATGCCAATATCTTGCATTTCCACCTGAATTATTGATTTTGTTTACAGTTGAAGTTCCTTCTAGTGAATTTATATCAAATACTGCTACTTTAGCTCCGTTAGTTGAGACTCTTAAAGCGACTGATCTACCAATTCCTGTAGCGCCTCCAGTTACAATTATTTTCTTTTTTCTTAAATCTACTGGCATATTAAATAATGTCCTTTCTTGTTTATTATCTTTAATCCCAGTTAATGTTTATTCTATTAGCAACTCTATTAATTCCTTCGAGTGCTTCTGGTATCTTATCATTTGGAAGATGTTCAATTAATACATGAGCTTTGGGGTTTACTTTCATCAATCCTCGTAATAGAGATTCATTATCCAGTAGACTATTTGGAGCATCAATGATTGATTCTTTAAAGTGAGGAAGTAAGTTTTCAACGATAGTAAAGTCTTTAGCATGACACCCGAAAATTTTATCTGGGATAAGAGAATAAAAATCTTCAATAAGTTTTGTATTATTATATGCTATTTCTAGACTGCCTATAAAATTAACAGGATCCATATTAAAACCTAGATATTTAGATCCTACGCCATCAAATAAATCTTTTACCTTTTTTGGGGTAGAAACTGGACAAGACACTCCTCCTTCTACAGCGACTAAAACACCTTCATTTTCTGCTACTTTAATTATTTGTTTAGTACTATCAATTAATCTATCGAATGTTTCAGCGGTATAATTTTCAGGATGTGGATTCCATGGTTCCGAATTAATACTTCCAGGTCTTAGATAAGTGTTTTCTCCTTCAATTTTAGAAGTAAAATTTATCATCTTTTTTACGAATTTAATAGCTTTTTTTCTAATTTCTTCATTTTTACTTATAAGCCCTCCACCATAATCTCCAACAGTTTGAGGCATTTTAAAGCCAAAGTCCTTATACAAAGATCGGATTCTATGTATATTTTTTTGAGTAATAGTTTCAGTATCAGAAACTCTGATTTGAAGTGTTTTGAACCCCATATTTTTGGCATTCTTTAATACTGAAGAATCTATGTTATTCCAATCCCCATCAACAAGACCTGCTATTCCTAAAAGCAATTTTATCTCCAATCTAATCTAAAGTTACACCAAACTTTTCTCCAATAATTCTTCTCTGAAGTTTACCTGTCGCTGTCCGAGGAAGAGTTTTAGTAATATGTATCATTTCTGGTACTTTAAAATCTGCCAAATATTCTAAACAGTATTTACGGATTTCTTCTTCGTTAGAATCTTTATTGGTTACTATCGCTGCTTGGACACATTCACCATATTTTATATTTGGTACCCCAAAAGATACTGCTTCAATTATATTAGGGTGTTTCAATAAAATAGCGTCAATTTCAAGGGGTGAAATTTTTTCTCCTCCCCGATTTATTAATTCTTTAATTCTTCCAGTAAGAGTCAAATAATTTTCTTTGTCAATTATTCCTTGATCTCCAGTTCTAAACCATCCATTTACAAACGATTCTTTGTTAGCAGACTTGTTGTTATATCCTGAAGTAACATTTTCTCCTTTAATAACAATTTCACCTATTTGGTCCCTCTCCAAAATATTTTTAGTATCACTCATATCCATAATTCCAATCTCTATTCCTGTAGGATTTCCAACGGTACCAGGTTTTCTAATTTTTGGTGGTAAAGGATTTGAAGACATTTGATGTGATGCTTCAGTCATTCCATATGCCTCAAGAACAGGAGCTCCAAACCTTCTTTCTAAATTTTCTAGTATTATTGGTGCTAATGCTGCAGAACATGAACGTATAAATCTAAATGATTCATAAGGAGCATTGTCTTGGTCTGCCCTATTTAGAAGAATTTGATGAATTGTAGGAACAGCAGAGTACCAAGTAACATTATTTTGTTTAACTTTATCCCAAAAAGATGATGCCGAAAATTTTGGTGGAATAATCACTTTTCCTCCACTTGATAAGGTAGATAAAGCTGCTCCAATTAGTCCGTGAACATGAAATAAAGGCATTACAATCAAAGTATTATCATCTGTGGATAAAGAATAATGTTTTGTGATATTTGATATTGATTGCATCAAATTCTTATGTGTTAGTGGAACACCCTTAGGGCGACTTGTTGTGCCAGATGTATGTAAAAATAATGCAACATCATTTTCTGAAGGTATACTTGGGTCTTTATAATTTACTAGAGGAGAATTTTTTTCTAAAAAGTTAAATTCTTTTTGAGTGTAATCTGTTTTTAAGATTATAATATTTAATTCTTCTGCAGCAGAGATAGCTTGTGATTTTTCTTTTGATGTGATTAGGAATTTAGATTTTGAATCTTCAAAATAAAATTTAAATTCCTCTGTAGTATAAGTGGGGTTTAGAGGTGCAGCAATACCACCAGCATTTGTGATAGATAAGAATGAAATCATGAATTCTATTCCATTGTCTAAAGCAATTGAAACTGTATCTCCAATTTTGAGTCCCCTTGCAGTTAATAATTCAGATCCCCTTAAGATTTCATCAGAAAACTCTTTATAAGATAAAGGTGGAAAATCTTCAGAAATTAGTGCTATTTTTTCCGAGTATGATTGTTTTATTAAATTGTTGAGTATTTTTATGTTCATGATTATCTTTATTTGAAATTAATTTCTTCTCACACTTAATATTGCCAAAATTAGTAAGATTCCGGCAAATAAAATTAAAATTCCCAGTTCGGAAATCACGTCCTCAATTTTATATCCAGCCATTATATTTCGTAATGATTTATTAGCGTAAGTAAGTGGGATTATATTACTTATCGGCCTAAAATACCAAGGTAATTGTTCAACTGGAATAAAAATTCCCGATAAAAAAATTTGAGGAGAAATAAGTATCGGAATAAATTGAATAACTTGGAATTCATTTTTTGCAAATGTAGAAACAAAAATTCCTAAAGATACAGATGTGATTGTAAGAACAATTAATATTATAAAAGCGTCGGTGATTTTTCCCGTGTAATCAACTCCCACAACATAGATGGTAAAAAAGAGAATGATAGTGGATTGTATTAAAGCAAAAACAAGAAAACCAATCAGATAGCCGAAAACTAGTTCAATTTTTGAGGTAGATGTAACCAAAAGCCGATCTAGCGTACCGCTTAAACGTTCTCTTAAAAAGGATATTCCAGTAAGCATAAAGACAAAAACTAAACACATTGTTGCAATTATAGCTGGTGCAGTTCTATTTAAAATAATTGGTTGATCTTGGAAACTAAAACCTATAAGGGACATCACTACAATTGGAGCTAAAAATATAAGAGCGACAGACCTGTGATCGCGCAGTAATTGTCTAATAATAATTGATGTAATTCCTATTATTCTATCAACTAACTTCATTTGATTTACCTACAGATAATTTTATAAAAGCATCTTCTAATGAATAAATATTTTTATTTGTATCGAGAAATTTTTCCGGTGGTTGATTTATAAGAATTTTACCTGATTTCATATACGCTAATTTATCGCAATGTATAGCATCATCCATTGTATGTGTTGTGATTATGATTGTTGTTCCTTTAGAAGATAAATTTTTAAAATTGTTCCAAAATGTACGTCGTAATTCAGGATCTAAACCCACGGTAGGTTCATCAAAAATTAAAATTTTTGGTTTGTGAACCAATGCAATAGCTAAACTAACACGTTGTTTCATTCCTCCACTCAATTTATAAACAATTTCTTTTGACATATTTTTTAAATGGACGGTATCAATTATTTTTTTGACGGTTATTTTTCTATGATTTTTATTAGATAATCCCTGCATTCTTGCAAAAAAATCTATATTTTCATAGACGTTTAAATTTTCGTAGATTGAATTTTTTTGAGGCATGAAACCAATATTTTTCAGCAACTTAACTTCAGGTGAAGAACCTAAAATATGTACGGAACCTTTTGATGGTTTTAATCTTCCAACTAAAATATTTATTAAAGTGCTTTTACCTGTCCCGTTCGAACCTATAATTCCTTGGATACATCCTTTTTTTATTTCTAAATTAATATCATCCAAAGTAAGGTTTTTTCCATAAGAGAAACTTAAAGAATTTATTATTATCGAGTTTTCAATCATTGATCTCTTTTTGGAGGTGATCGATTAATAAATTTAGACCCAGCATTATCTTTGGGTTCAAACCCCAGAATTTTCTTTGCTTTTTCTATACTAAACATTTTCCAATCATTATCTGATGTAGCATAAAATATTCCATATTTCATACTGTTCTCTGCTTCAATACATAATTTAAATATTTGTGCAGCGTCATTGTGACTTAACCACAATGAAAGTGCGAAAGGAGAAAAAGTCGGATCATCATCTGATATTACCCATCCTATCCTTAAATTGATAGACGAGATTCCATGATAATCTGAATAATAACTTCCTATCGATTCTCCATAAGCTTTTCCTACTCCATAATATCCATCGGGGCGAATTCTGTATGATTCATCAATCAAAGGATAAGAATTTTTTTTTAATTTATTGAATTTTCCTTTGAAAATATGTTTCCAAGGATTTACGTTATAGAAACCACCACTTGCATGGTTTGAGGAAGCAAAAATTACTCTTTGACAATTTAATCTTTTTGCGGCTTCAAATACGTTATATGTTCCAATTAAATTATTTTTCAATACTGAATTCCATGGAGCTTCAGCCGATCTATCGGCTGCGAGATGAATTACAGTATCAATATCTTCAAAAGCAGGTAGAATATTATCTAAGTCAGATAAATTTGCTACATGAGATTTTAATCCTTTAACTTTTTTAATATCCAAAGAAGAAAAATCGAATTTACTCCCGAGCTTTTTTATTAGTATTGATCCTATTAATCCAGCACCACCAGTAATTAGTATTTTTTTTTTCATGTAAATTTTTGATCCGTGTTAGATTTTGACCTGATTAATAATTATCTTGCAGATAATTTTTGTAACCGGGATTTTTTTTCTATTATATCCCAGTCCCATAATTGTGGGATTGTTTCCCCTTTTGCCCATATTTTTTGTTGATTAGAATAATTTATTGAACCAGGGTTACCAGAAGATCCGAGTGGAACTATCCATCTACTATTATTCCAATTGCTAGTATCATGTGTATATCTATTAACAGATGCAGCAATTACTTGAAAATTTTTATCATAACTTCCTGCGAACGGAGTGTCTCCATCTCCACTTATACCGACTTTTTGGGGATTAAGTATTTTAGAATAATCGGGAAATTCAGAACTAAGAGGGTGCTGATGATTGGTTTTATGTAATTTACCCCAAATCCATGAATTAATATTACTACCAAATTTTTTTTCAAGGAAACGGACAGCATTTTTATGTGAAGAAATAAATAATTCATCCCAATTGATTTTTTTCGATAGTAAGAAACTGTTTTGATCTCCTATATGTTCATTTATTAGAGGTAATAAAAATCTTCTAACATGAAATACACCTCCTGGATC
>Ga0310344_10004713_pt1 | contig 10120 bp, 8 predicted proteins | sample HC15DNA20200_MG_FD_203801 | JGI IMG/M metagenome (GOLD analysis project Ga0310344, IMG submission 203801) | Marine microbial communities from station ALOHA, North Pacific Subtropical Gyre - HC15-DNA-20-200_MG | ecosystem: Environmental > Aquatic > Marine > Oceanic | place: Pacific Ocean: North...
TTGATACACCCATCTACTATCGAGAACGATTACTTGAAGGGAACTTTATTCCTGGACCAGCTATCATAGAAAGTTTTGGAAGTACTACGGTTGTCTTTCCAAAGCAAGAAGCTAGAGTTGATAGATTTGGAAATTTATTACTGGTTACCAAGGCTGACTTAACAAAACAAACTCAAAGAGCTGGAAGAGCAACTGGTCTTCACGGTGTAGGAGCTGCTTAAATGAACGCTAATCCAATCGTAAGTGAAATACTCTCTGGTGCAATCCTTTCGATTGAAATGGAACTAGAAGAATATTTAGCAAGATCCTGGAGATGCGATTCTCTTAGAGACGGTAATAATTTTTCAGTAAAGTTTTATGATAAATTTGGAAGATCTCTAACTTCAAAAATGCTAGGCACCGGCATAGATTCTATTCTTGCAAAATTCAGAAAAGAAGAAATAAAATCAGGTGATATATTCATACAGAATGATTCCTTTCTATCATTAAATGGAATCGGTGATTCTTCAGAAATTTGTATTTCGCAACCGCTTTTCTCTGAAAATGAATTAATCTCTTTTATCCAGGTCCGTGCGCAACACGATGACCTCGGAGGTATCTCTTATGGAGGGGCATCTGATTTATCTAAAGACAGCTTTCATGAAGGAATTATTATTGAGCCAATCAAGATAAAAGAAGGTCAAAAGATAAAAGAAGATATCTTTAATTTCATAGTTCGTAATAGCAGACAACCCGATCTTCTACGAGATGATTTTCATGCAAAAATTTCAGTATTAAATTTAGGAGGTCTTCAACTTAAAGAACTAATAAAAAGATATGGAAAAGACGAACTCAAAGCCTGTTTTTCAGACCTTTTGAAAGAATCTAAAGATGCTTTTGAAAATTTAATAGAAGAAAACATTAAAGACGGTGAATGGAAAGTGAAAAAAGCAATCGCACCAGGTCATTTTGAGGACAAAAACCATATAGCCTTAACTTTATTGAAAAGCGGTAAAAAGTTAACACTCAACTTTATTGGCAGTTCTAGACAATCTAAAGGACCAATCAATTGCCCTCTTTCTGGAAACGGAATAAAATTTATTACAAGACTCTTAACACCATTTCTACTTCAGTTAGAGAGTAATTCTGAACAAAGAAATAATATCAGAGTTAATGATGGAGCATGCAAAATATTTGATATAGAACTACCAGAAACCAAGTCAATAGTTACACCTGATTTCCCTGCTCCTACAAGTCTACGTCTACTAACTATCAGTAGTATTATTTCAGGTTTTAATGAACTTTTATTTAAAGCAAGTTCTGGAAAAACTCGAGTTGGATTTGAAAATTTAAATACCTTCAGTCTGTTTACCGAATATAGAGAAAAGAGATCCTCTCTTTTTCGAGAATCTATCAGTTCAGGAACTGGAGCATCTTTTAATAGTGATGGAGTATCCTCTGTTCTTCCTCTTTCTGGAACCGGAAGAATTTCGATTGAAATTACAGAAAATCGTTACCCATTACAAATTATTAGAGAAGAACTTAGGGTAGACTCAGGAGGACATGGGAAATTCAGAGGAGGCTTAGGAATTACGAAAGAGTATCTTTTAAAAGAAGATTCTTTAATGTCATTAGCACGAAATAATGATCAAACGTCTACTTCAGGGAAACTCGGAGGATATAATGGTTCCCTATCAGAACAATCAATTACAAAAAAAGGAAGAGGAAAGAATTCACTACCATCATTAATTTCTTCCAAAAAAATTAACAAAGGCGAACACTTAATAATTCAAGCATCTGGAGGTGGTGGTTATGGAAATCCTGTACGAAGAAGCATTGAATTAGTTAAAAAAGACGTTTTAAGAGGATATATTTCTCGTTCAACTGCTTTTAAAAACTACGGTGTGGTTTTCAAAAATACTAAGAATTTTGAGATAGATGAGAAATCCACAAAAAAAGAAAGAATCCGACTAAGTAAAAAGAAAAAATAATTATTTTGTTCAAGAAATTCTTGGGAGTAATTGTTTTTGCTTTTTGTTTAATGTATTTTTTATTTTTCCGCTTTACTAGTTAATTTTCAAAATGAAATAAAAAAGGGGGATTCATTGCTATGGGGATTCAGGTCGGTATTAACGGTTTCGGAAGGATAGGACGTAACTTATTAAGAGCTGCAATCAATGACAAGAACATACAGATTGTTGCTGTTAATGATTTAACGGACCCTAAAACTCTTTCTCATTTACTTAGATATGATTCAATACACGGTCGTTTTGATGGTACGGTCGAATCTGATGAAGACTCCATAATTGTAAATGGACAGAAAATTAAAGTTCTATCTACAAGAAATCCTGCTGATCTACCATGGGGGGATCTCGGAGTAGAAATTGCTGTGGAGAGTACTGGAATCTTTACAAAAAGAGAGGATGCTGGCAAACATATTGAAGCAGGAGCAAAAAAAGTTATAATTTCTGCACCCGCTTCTGGAGAAGATATAACAGTTGTTCTTGGTGTAAATGATCATAAATATAATCATGATGAACACCACATAATCTCTAATGCAAGTTGTACAACAAATTGTTTAGCCCCGGTTGCAAAAGTTCTACATGAAAAATTTGAAATACGTCATGGATTAATGACAACTACACATGCGTACACAAATGACCAGAAAATTTTAGATCTGCCACACAGTGACCTTCGTCGTGCAAGAGCTGCTGCAGTAAGTATGATACCTACTTCAACAGGAGCTGCTAAAGCTGTAGGATTAGTTTTACCAGAATTAAACGGCAAACTAGACGGAATGGCTATTAGGGTTCCTACACAAGATGTTTCAGTTGTTGACCTAGTAGCAGAGCTTGGACAAGAGGTTACTGCAGAAGAAGTAAATAATACTTTAAAAGAAGCTTCCGAGGGCAAAATGAAGGGAATTTTAGATTATACTGATGAACCCCTTGTTTCGATTGATTTTCTTGGTTCATCTGCATCATCGACAATTGATGGTTTGTCAACAAAAGTTTTAGATAATAAAATGGTCAAAATTATTTCTTGGTACGATAATGAATGGGGATTTTCATGTCGTATGGTAGATCTAATTAAAAAAATAGGTGCCAATTCATAACCTTTTGATCAGCCTTAGAGGATAAAGAATGACCGAAATAACGAGTGGTATAGATAGCGATGTAAAAAAACTAGGAATTGAAGATGTTAATGTCTCTGACAAATATGTATTACTAAGGACTGACTTCAATGTACCTATGGATGACCAAAATAATATTACCGACGATACCCGTCTGAGATCCGTATTACCGACTATTAATTATTTACTAGACTCGGGTTCAAAGATAGTTATCATTTCCCATTTAGGAAGGCCAAAAGGAAAAGCAAACCCTAAACTAACATTGGCACCTGTGGCCAAAAGACTTAGTAGACTCGTAGAAAAAGAATGTGCTTTTGCTCCTGAAGTTATTGGAAACAAAGTAAAAAATATGATTTCAGAGATGGAAAGTTCAAGCTTATTGATGCTTGAAAATGTTAGATTTCACCCAGGAGAAGAAGATGATGATGATGAATTTGCAAGAGAAATTTCTAATTTTGGAGAAATATATGTAAATGACGCTTTTGGAAACGCCCATAGAAAACATGCCTCTATGTCTTCAATTACAAAATTTGTACAACCTGCAGTAGCTGGGTATTTAATGATAAAAGAAGTAAATTACTTAAAAAGAGCTGTCGTTAATCCAATGAGACCTGTAGTTGCTATTCTTGGCGGCGCAAAAGCTAGTAGTAAAATCGGAATTATTGAAAAACTTCTAGGAAAAATGGATAAAATTATTATTGGTGGAGGAATGGCTGGAACATTCCATAAAGCAATGGGATATGAAATGGGGAACTCACTTGTTGAAGAACATTTGATTGAAACCGCAGAATCTATTGTAAAAAAATCATCAGAATTGGGAATACATTTATATCTTCCTTGTGACTACGTAGTTGCAGATAAATTTGAGGGTGCCGCGGAAACCAAAGTGGTACCTGCTCAAGAAATTCCCTCTGATTGGTTTGCATTAGATATCGGACCAGCTACTACTGCTTTATATTCAGAAGTTTTGCAAGATGCAAAAACTATCGTTTGGAATGGCCCTATGGGTGTCTTTGAGTTAGATGCTTTCAGTAGAGGAACTTATGCAATGGTAAATCATGTTGCAAATTCGTACGCACTAACGATTGTTGGAGGTGGAGATACAGATGTCGCGGTTCATAATGCTGGGGAATCTAGAAGAATTTCATATATAAGTACAGGCGGAGGTGCTTTCCTTGAACTTTTAGAAGGAAAAGATTTGCCAGGACTTGCCTCACTAACAAATAAGTAACAAATATACAAAGGATTTTTTATGAGACGTGCTATTGTTGCAGGAAATTGGAAGATGAATACGAATGCAAAAGAAGCTCTGTCTCTAACTCATGAAATTATTCAAAACACTGCAAATATAACAAATGTTGATATTATAATTGCTCCTCCATACTTAGAAATTTCTTCTCTTCACAATATTTTGGGTAGTACAAAAATAGAGTTATGTGCACAAAATTGCTCTCATGAAAAAAACGGTGCTCATACCGGAGAAATCAGTACATCAATGTTAAAATATGCGGGAGTTTCCCATGTTATTCTTGGACATAGTGAAAGAAGAGAAAATTTAGGGGAGAGTGACGAAATAATTGCTAAGAAGTTATCTGCTTCTATTGAAGAAGAACTTACTCCTATTCTTTGTTTTGGAGAACCTCTGTCTGCAAGAAAAGCTAATAGCGCTCTGAGTTATGTAGAAACCCAATTAAATTTAAGTTTATTACAAGTTTTTGATGAACCTCCAAAAAACTTAATACTTGCTTATGAACCTATTTGGGCTATTGGTAGCGGTCTAACTGCAACTCCTGAACAAGCAGAGGAGATTCATCACTTTACTAGAGAAAATGTATCAAAAAAATATGGTGGCGATTATGCAAATCAAATTCGAATACTCTACGGAGGAAGTGTCAAACCCGAAAACGCTTTGGAATTATTCCAACAACCTGATATAGATGGTGGATTAATTGGTGGAGCAAGTTTAATTGCAAACGATTTCACAAAAATAATTAAATCAGCTAGTAACATTTGAATTAAAAGAGAGAGAGAAATCGAATGATTATATTGGTAACTATACTGCATGTCGTTATAGCTATTTTCTTAATCTTAACTGTTCTTCTTCAAGCAGGAAAAGGTGCAGGAATCGGAGCAGCTTTTGGTGGCTCAAGTGATACAATGATGGGCGTAAGAGGTTCGACCGGTCTTCTTGGAAAATTAACAGCAACAGCGGCCATACTGTTTATGGTCACTTCTTTACTACTATCATACTTAGCGGCTTCAAATCCAAACGAATCAATTATAACAAATAAAGCTGTCCAAACAGAAAAACAAAAGAAAAGTCCTAAATAATACCTACCCATCTGTCCATAAGGCTGGGGATGATTGTCAAAAGAATTCTAATAATAACTCCTCTAGTAATTATCATTCTACTCTTGCAATCTTATTTTTGGGTTCCTAAATTTGACGAGCAATTTATGGGCTCTGGAAAAAGATTGACCCAATACATTCAAGGTTCAATTGGAGACGCTCAAATCTTAAATCCAATTCTTCATGCAGATTCTTCCAGTGCAGCTATAACTAACAAAATTTTTGACGGATTAATAGACAGAGATAGAGATTTGACTTACAGGGGGCGACTTGCAAGTTCATGGAAAATAACTGCAGAAGCTTTCTTTATTCCATACACAAAGGTACTATCTCCAGAAAAAATTGCAGAAAAAATACAAAATGTAAAAAATAATCTGAATCTTTCTTGGCTAGATAATATTATTTCGGTAAAAGTTATCCCTCCTGAAAAAATCAAAGACCCTCGAAATTCTTCAAAACAAAATAATTGGTCAGGAGTTCACTATCCCAAGAGAATCAAACTAACCCTTAAGAAAGTTGATCAAAATTTATTCAATAAAATAAAAAATACTTTCTCTGAAAAATTAATACAAGATGACTATTCTTTAAATGAGAGCCAATCAAATACAAAAAGACTTAAACTTACTGAACAAAATCCAATAATAACTTTTGATTTAAGAAAAGGAGTTAAATTTCACGATGGCCATGAATTTGATGCGAAAGATGTACTTTTCACATACAAATCAATTATGGATAACAAAAACCTTTCTCCAAGAAAATCAGACTTTGAACCAATAAAAAATATTCAAATTGTGAATAAGAATAAAATTATCATTAGATATAAAAGACTCTACTCTCCAGCTTTTGGAACTTGGACGATTGGAATTTTACCAGAACATCTTTTAAATAAAGAATATTTAACAAAAGAATCAAAAACCCGAAAAATAGATCAGAAAAATTTCAATCTTCGTATAAGTAAATTCAATAGACACCCAATTGGAACTGGGCCATTCAAATTTAAAGAATGGAGAAGTGATGAATTAATAAAACTAGAAAAAAATAAAAATTATTGGGAAGGTCCTCCGAACTACAGCGAATTTATTTATCGTATTATTCCAGATGCATTGACACAAGAAATGGCTTTTTATACTGGAACTATAGACAGTTACGGAGCAGGTGTTCATCAAGTAAATCGACTAAAAAAGGATAAACGTTTTCAAGTTTTTTCTGGTTTATCTTTTGGATATACGTATATAGGTTACAATATGAGAAGAGAGCCTTTCAACGATCCTCGAGTTAGAAAAGCACTCGGTATGGCTATAAATACTAAACAAATTCATGAATTTATACTTAATAATCAAGCGGAAAATATTACTGGACCATTCATAAAACAAGGACCCCATTATAATAAATCTGTCAGACCGATTACTTACGATCCAAAACAAGCAATCAAACTTCTAAATCAAGCTGGATGGGAAAAAAAGAATGGTATTTTAGTTAAAAATGGGAAGAAATTTAGTTTTAAACTTTTGACAAACCACGGAAACGACATCAGAAAATCAATCGCAACGGTAGTGCAAGATTCTTGGAAAAAATTAGGAATTGCTGTTACTTTCGATACTGTAGAATGGGCAGTTTTTATTAAAAAATATATTAACCAATTAAACTTCGATGCAGTTATACTAGGATGGAGTCTAGGATTAGAACCTGATTTGTTCCAAATTTGGCATTCTAGCCAGACTAATAAAGGACAATTAAATTTTGTTGGATACAAAAACAAAATAGCAGATGACCTCATTGTAAAAATACGACAAGAATATAATTTAAAAAAACAGATAACATACGCACATAAACTTCATCGAATTATTGCTACTGATCAACCATATACATTCTTATATAATTCTAAATGGACAGCTCTTTTGGATAGAAAAATTGCAATACTTCAAAAAGCAAAAAATGGAAAATCAAATGCAAAAAAGATTACTGCGACAAAAACTGGTAGTTATTCATTCGATTTCAATAAATGGATCAAATTTTCTACTTCACCATCATTCGAGAGTAAATTTTGATTACATTCTTCATTCGAACATGTTTATTTAAATTAGTTACTCTAGTTATAATTTCTATAGTTAGTTTTTTGATTATCCATCTTGCCCCTGGAGAACCTAGCCAAATAGATCCACTTAATCCACGTTTCCAAAAAGAAGATTTGGAAAGATACAGAAAAACTTTCAATTTAGACAAACCACTTCACATACAATATTTTCTTTTCTATAAAAAATTCTTTTCAGGAAAATTAAGAAGCTTCAAAGATAACCAACCTGTATTTCCTAAGGTTTGGGAACGTTTCATGAACAGCCTTCCACTTTTTATCGTAGGTACTATTTTGACTTGGGGGTTGGCTTTTCCATTAGGAGTTAGCTCATCACTAAAACAAGATTCTCTAATTGATAAAGGAACAACATTATTTAGTTATCTCTTGATTTCGATGCCGAGTTTTTTCTTAGCTTATTTACTAATAATTGGAACAGTCTACTTCTTACAAACTCCTGTTTTAGGGATACAAACCTTCGGCCAAGAAGATGCTTCTTTTTTATTTAAAATAAATGACCGTATATGGCATCTAGTTTTACCTAGCTTACTAGGTGCAACTGCAGGAATCGCCGTTTTATCAAGATACGTTCGTGCTCAGATGTTAGAGGTAATTAATCAAGATTTTACACAGACAGCACATTCGAAAGGATTATCACAAGAAAGAGTATATTATATTCACGTACTTCGTAATGCGGCTCTTCCTTTCGTTACTATGTTTGGACTTATTTTACCAAGTCTTATTGGTGGTTCAGTAATAATTGAATCTATCTTTGCTTGGCCTGGAATGGGAAGGCTAGCTTTTGAAGCTATACTCACTAGAGATTATCCGATTATACTTAGCCTTAATTTCATTTCTGCAGTTTTAGTAGTTCTAGGTACGTTCATATCCGATATACTTTTAGTTGCTGTTGACCCGAGGATAAGATTATGAAATCTATATCCAAAGTTACCCATAAATCATATGACAATTCACAAGTTAAAAATCAATCTTTGAGGAGTCGTGCTTGGGTTAATTTAAGAAAAAATAGAACTGGAATATTAGCAGGAATCACTCTTTTTATTTTTATTTTATTAGCTTTAATTGGATTAATGAATTTATCTAGTGATGAACCATTTTTTAATTCTAGTCAAATAAGGTTACCTGACAAACTAAAACCACCATTATCTTTCCCTAATTCTAATATTTTATCCTCAAATGAAATGCCTCGTTTTGGAATCTATCTATTTGGAACAGATTCTTTAGGAAGAGATGTGTTCTCAAGAATTTTAGAAGGAACTACAATTTCAATTGCAGTAGGGTTCGTATCTGTAGGCATTTCCACCTTATTAGGCATTCTAATTGGAGGATTAGCAGGATACTATGGAGAAACGAGGATCAAAGGAACTTCAATAATCACTTCAATTATTTTTTTATTTATAGGAATTTTTGTGTGGAAAAACTTCGGTTTTTTATCATTCCTTTTTTCCACTATTGGTATCATTATATGCTTTTTCTATAGTAAAAGAAAAAATCTGTTTTTAGGATTTTGTATCATTACCTTATTCGGAATAGTTTTATTTTCTCCTTTCAATTCTTTAATATCTTCTGAAACAGCTAATACCTCAAAGATCTTTCTTCAAAGATTTATAGGTATCCCACTTTTAATTTCTTTAGGAATTTTAGGTATTTCTTATGGTAACCATTTAAGAGATAAGAGTTTCACTAGAGACAAGTATTTAAGAAGTAAATTATTTGCCCTTATTGAAAAAATTAGTCTTCCAAAAATTGATGTTATATATACTATTATAGTAGATGTACAGATATCTTTTCCCACATTTTTTCTTATACTAACAGTTATTGCTCTTCTACCCCCAAGTATCTGGAATATCATGATTGTTATTGGTTTAACTAGTTGGGTTGGGGTAGCACGTTTCGTTCGTGCAGAGGTTTTATCTCTAAGAGAACAACCATTTGTTGAGTCTGCAAGAGCTATAGGACAAAGCGACAAAAAAATTATTCTAATGTATTTAATTCCAAATTCACTCGCTCCGGTGCTAGTATCTGCAACTCTAGGCGTTGCAGGGGCAATTTTAACCGAAGCAGGTTTAAGTTTTCTAGGATTTGGAGTTCCACCACCTCAGGCTAGTTGGGGCAATATTCTATCGGATGGAAAACAATATCTTTTCGATGCTCCCTGGCTAACACTAATTCCTGGTTTTTCGATCCTAGTATTAATGTTGTCATTCAATCTTTTTGGAGAAGCTCTTAAAGATGCATTTGATCCTAGAAAAAACAAATAGGAATGCTCACGAAATTTAAAAAACTGATATTTATTTGCAGTAAAACAGAGACATAAGGTAGATTTACACTGTTTTAAAAAAAACACTTCTCTTTAATTGCCCAAGTGGTGGAATTGGTAGACACGCTAGCTTGAGGGGCTAGTGGAGGAAACTCCGTGTCGGTTCGAGTCCGGCCTTGGGCACCAAAATATAGCTTCTCTAATTAATTCAAAAATAAAATTTCTACGATTAAGGATTCAGTTTCTTCTTTAACCAATCTGAAATATAAGTTACTCCTAATGAGAGATTATCTCTTTGACAATGTTG
>Ga0310344_10004714_pt1 | contig 10120 bp, 5 predicted proteins | sample HC15DNA20200_MG_FD_203801 | JGI IMG/M metagenome (GOLD analysis project Ga0310344, IMG submission 203801) | Marine microbial communities from station ALOHA, North Pacific Subtropical Gyre - HC15-DNA-20-200_MG | ecosystem: Environmental > Aquatic > Marine > Oceanic | place: Pacific Ocean: North...
CTTGCTGGGCTTGATTCACGGCGCATATGGCGTGCACTTCGTGCTCTCCAAGATCAATTACCTACCGGTAGGCCTTTAAGTTCCGTTAAGGTTCTTGCACAAGCTGACCAAGTACTTGTTCGTGAACACAATACAGTCTGGGAAGCGGAATCAGGACAAACTATTTTGGACTTCAAGATAGATGAATTAGCTGAAAAAGTAGCGCCGCTAGTGAAAATCTCAGGGCCAATCGCCCGTCAACAGGCTAATACAAGTGATGAGTGGTTTGAGGTAGCACTAGAATTTGATCAAGTAGGCGAGAAAGAGGATGCACTAGCAGCCTATCGTGAAACCTTATCTCTTGACTCCACACACGTTAATGCCCGAATAAACCTGGGGCGACTTTTACATAATGAGCGCTCATACCAACAGGCAGAAAATCTCTATAGAGAAGCACTAAAAATAGACCCAACTAACTCGATAGCAGCATTTAATCTTGGTGTCGTTCTGGAAGATCAAAGCTCCATCCATGAGGCAATAGAATTTTATCTCCACACACTCACACTGGACCCAGAACTTCCTGATGTTCACTATAACCTAGCTCGTCTATATGAAAATCAGGGTAATCAAAAAGCAGCAATCCGACATTTCTCGAAATTTAAATTGCTTAGTGGGTATCGTGATAACAAAACCTAGGTAGAAATAATCACCCATTAGAACTTGGTTTAGTGCTTAAGCTGCTTTTGACTTTGAAGGATTAAATTTTTCTGGTTTATTCCAGAACTCTACTAACTCCTCTTTAATCATATCAACACTTTGAATTGAAGCGTTTCTTACGGGCCCATAACCTCGTATTTTTTGTGGGAACTGAGCTAGTTCTATGGCTAGATCCATACGAGTAGAGTCAAGTTCGTTCACAAAACGATCCATCAGCTTCTCATACTCACATATAAGGCGTTGAGCAGAACGATGTTCCGTTGAGTAACCAAAAGGGTTAAAGAATGTCCCACGAAGAAACTTCAACCCTGCAAGCACTCTGAATACAGGCAAAACCCAACCTCCAAATTCATACTTTCTAGGACGTCCAGTTACAGGATCAATACGGGAAAATATTGGCGGAGAAAGATAAAACTTAAAACTAGCCTTCCCCATAAAACTTTCGCTTACATCCTTTAAAAAGGGTGTCTTTATATGCAGGCGTGCAACCTCATATTCATCTTTGTAGGCAAGAAGTTTGAAATAATTTTTAGCAACTGCATTAGTAAGAATATTTGATCCAGGTTGAACACGCTGTTCTGCCTGTCGCACCCGTTCTACTCCAGCTCTATAGCGGGCGGAATATTTGGAATTCTGATATTCCACTAAAAACCGCTCTCGATATAAAATGACATCATCCAAACTGGTTGCTAATGGTTCCGAGTTATCAGCTAGTCCTGCATGCTGCATGACAACAGCGGGTTCTACGGCTGCATATCGACCCCATAAAAAAGCTGCTTTGTTTGGCTCAACTCCCATACCGTTAAGCTCAAGTGCTCTCTCAATAGCCTGAACAGAAACTGGAAGTAGCCCCTTCTGACTTGCTACTCCCAATAGAAATAGATTGGCGGTAATACTATTTCCCATTAACGCGGCCGTTATACCCGAAGCATCAATAGTCGATAGTTTTTCTGTTAAGCACACACGAGCAAGGATCGATAACATCGAACCTTTACCATAATCTAGATCGCGGTTAGAAATAAATGTAGCAGGCATTTCCTCATGTGTATTAATCACTGCACTAGTACGGTCAGGAGAAAATTTCTCAAGAGAATCAACACTGGTTGCAACCATAAGATCCACCGCAAGTAATAAGTCCGTCATGCCTGCAGGTACACGTCCCCCATGCATATCACACTGATCAGATCCAATACGGATATGTGAATGTACAGCACCAAATTTTTGAGCCATGCCAGTCTGATCTAAAGCCATCACACGACGTCCCTCAAGATGGGCCGCCATTCCTAAAATTGCTCCAGCAGTACTCACTCCTGTACCACCAATCCCAGCAATCAAAATATTGTATGTTGAACCTTGAACAACCTCTGGATCAGGAAGTTTTTGGAATTCAACCTGTTCCATCATTTCTACATTTCTTTGTTTTTTCTGTACGCCTTCGAGTACAACAAAGCTTGGACAGAACCCATCTATGCAACTAAAATCTTTGTTACAGGCAGACTGATTAATAGTCCGTTTCCGTCCTAACTCTGTTTCTAATTGAACCACTGATAGACAATTAGATACTGAGTTACAATCACCACAACCTTCGCACACCAGAGGATTGATGGTTACCCATCGTTTTGGGTCCTCTGCCGTACCACGTCTTCGACGACGTCTAAGTTCAACAGCACATGTTTGATCGTATATCAATGCAGAGACTCCGGAGACTTCTCTGAGCATTCTCTGTAATGAATCGAGTTCTCGTCTATGGTGTACAGTGACCTGAGGCGGCAAATCATTAGCCTGCTCTCGGTATCGCTCTGGTTGATCGGTCACCACAATAGTTTTTTTGACACCTTCAGCCACAAGCTGCTGGGCAATTTGAGCTGGACTAAAGCCTCCTTCAGTTGGTTGGCCACCAGTCATTGCAACAGCGTCATTATGTAAGATTTTATAAGTTATATTAACGCCAGAGTCGACTGCAGCACGAATGGCAAGTAACCCAGAGTGGGCATAAGTTCCATCCCCTAAATTTTGAAAAACATGCTCAGTATCTGTAAAAGGTGCCTGGCCAAACCAACCTGCACCCTCGCACCCCATCTGCGTAAAACCGGACGTATCACGATCCATCCAGGTAGCCATAAAATGGCACCCTATTCCTGCTATAGCGCGACTTCCATCTGGCACACGAGTCGAGGTGTTATGGGGACAACCTGAACAAAAGTGAGGCGCCCTTTTTGCCGTTGACTCAGACTCTTTTATAAGTTTTTCATGCTCTTTTAATAACTGCAGCCGCTCCTCAATATCAGGAACTGTCATCAGGCAGCCTAATCTTTTTGCAATTGCTTGAGCAATAACTACTGGGGTTAACTCACTGGTACTAGAAAGCAACGGTTTTCCTGATTCATCAGATTTCCCAATGATCAAAGGCCTAGAAGCTGCATTCCAGTTATATAGCTGTTCCTTCAGCTGAGTCTCAATAACCGGACGTTTTTCTTCAATAACAAAAACTTCCTCAACGCCCTTACAAAAACGTTTAATACCCTCTGGCTCTAAAGGCCAACTCATCCCCACTTTGAATAATTTAATTCCTAATGTGCTGGCCCGCTCCCGACTTATTCCAAGGTCTTCCAAAGCTTGAAAAACATCTAGATAAGCTTTTCCCGTGGATACAATTCCTAGTCGTGGATTAGGGCTTTCAATTGCAACTCTATTTATATTATTTATTTCAGAAAAGGCCAAAACTGCCGCTAACTTATGCTGCTGGAGACGATTTTCTTGTTCATTAGGCGAATCGGGCCAACGAACATGAAGTCCCCCTTCAGGCATAGCAAAATTTGGATAATTAAATTCAAAAAATCTTGGTAACTTAACGGTTTGCAAAGAATCCGCATTTTCAGCTGTCATTTTCATTGCCGCCCAGCAACCGCTGAAACGAGAAAGTGCATAACCCAACAAACCCAACTCTAAAATATCTTGCACACCCGTTGGGTTTAGAACAGGGATCGATGCGTCAATAAAGCTATATTCGCTTTGTCCAGGCAGAGTTGACGACTTACAGAAGTGATCATCGCCAGCTACCGCTAGTACGCCACCATTTTGGGATGTACCTGCACAGTTTGCATGCTTAAAAGCATCCCCAGAACGATCAACTCCTGGAGTTTTTCCATACCAGAGACCAAATATTCCGTCATAACGAGCCCCAGGAGATAAATTAAGCTGCTGCGAACCCCAGATAGCTGTTGCAGCTATTTCTTCATTAACAGCCGGTTGAAAGTGGATTGGTACACGTTCAAGAAAGCTACTTGCACGCCACAACTCTTGATCTAGACCTCCAAGAGGCGAGCCACGATAACCTGAAATAAAGCCAGCTGTTTTTAAACCAGCTTTCTGATCCGCTTGAGCCTGCAATAAGAGAAGCCTAACAAGAGCTTGTACTCCATTGAGGTAGATAGTGTCTGAATCAAGACTATAGCGATCGTCCACGTCCACCAGGTCGCGAAGCTTACCTTCTTGTATCACGGAAGAATTCACTGTCAGATTAGCCCTTTACATCTCGACCCATATAACCTTCTAACCATCATGGGTCAGGATAATCGCCAAGGATTTCCAAGTATTTTTTATGATCTATATTAGCACCGCTCAGAATAATTGCGACACAACTAAAGCTCCTTGCGCTTCCATCAAGCACCGCTGCCAAAGCAACAGCGCCAGAGGGCTCTAACACCAACTTTAAGTGCTTAGCAGCAAATGCTACAGCATGTGCTGCCTGGCTATCAGTAACGGTTATACCGCTAGTCAGAGTCTCTTGATTAATTGCGAATGTTAACGCTCCAGGTGTAGGGGCCATCAGAGCATCACAAATAGTTACAGGATGACCATCTACCAACTGCCGCTCTTTAACCTCAAGTGACCGTTTAGTGTCATCATAGACTTCTGGTTCTACAGAAAAGAGCCTACATTTTTCAAAAATAGATTGAACACTCAAAGAACAACCAGCAATTAGCCCGCCTCCTCCACATGGACAATATAGAGCATCTAAGTTCAATCCTTCAGAATGTGCATAGCGTGCGGTTTCTAGTCCAACAGTTCCTTGGCCAGCAATAATATCGTGATGATCAAAAGCAGGAATAATCGTAGCTCCGGTCTCTTGGGCGACTTTAGCCGCTATGTGTTCCCGATCTTCATTGTAACGATCATAAAGTATGACCTTTGCTCCAAGTGCACGCGTATTTAATTGTTTTATTTCTGGTGCATCTTTAGGCATAACTACTACAGCGCTTACACCTAGCCAACTTGCGGCCATTGCAACACCCTGTGCATGGTTTCCTGATGAAGACGCAACAATACCTAAGCTACGTTCTTCATGGCTGAGTTGGAGCAACCTATTAAGTGCCCCACGAATTTTAAAACTACCTGTATGTTGCAATGATTCAGCTTTAATCAATACACGGGAATTAGCCCGAGCATTCAATACCTCTGATTGAAGCACCGGGGTAGGTATTAGCCATTCCCTTAGACGGTCATGAGCCTCATCTATATCATGTGATCTTGGCAATATGTTGGTCATCATCATCGCTTGATAGTCAAACTTATCAACACTATAGTAGCTGACGACGGCACCCCTATGGGGTTTAAAAGGGAACACGGTACGACAATTGGTTGTCAAGGCCGTGGCTGTATCCGCAACTGTGAACGGCTAGTTTGTCTTCATTATTGCCACTGAGCTAAGGCTTGGGAAGGTCTGAAGATTAACGGCGAACCGTGAGCCAGGAGACCTGCTGTCTAGTCGTCCATCCGGGAGGCGGATTACCTCAGCGGAGCGGCCTTTGCGCAGCGGCGACACCGGTAATATTTATTACTGACATACACATTTTATGTATGCCGTATGAATAGTAATAACTGTTACCACGTGTTTAAACCTGCAAATAAGGTATTGCAATGCCAGTCAACGGGAAACGTCTATCTACCTTTAGTAGAGTGATCTCAGCATGGTGCATAGGGCTATTCTTCTTAGGATATGCTACGAACATATTTGCATCCGAAGGGCCACAGCGAATAGTTTCCATAAATGTTTGCACTGATCAGCTAGTTGCACTTCTAGCTGAAAAAGATCGGATCGTTTCATTATCGCACTTGGCTAATGACCCTTACTCTTCTTGGCTTGGTACATTTGTAGATGGGCTAGTACTTAATCATGGAACAGCAGAGGAGGTTATTGCTCTCAGTCCAGACTTGGTTGTAACCACATCCTTCGGCTTTCGCCCAACGATATCCATTCTTAAGAAACTTGGATACCCGGTTTTAGAACTACCTATTGCAAAAAATCTTGATGATGTTTCAACAAATCTTGTGCTATTAGCGAGCGCTATTGGCGATAACGAGAAAACACAAGCGGTAATTGGACAATTTAATAGGGAGGTTTCATCTCAAACCGTCCCCTTAAACTCCCAACTACCACTTTTTGTCAGCTATGAAGCTAACGGTTGGACGATGGGGGAAAACTCACTGGCTAACAACGTTGCTCAAATGGCAGGGTTCGAAACTATAGGTAGTCGACTCGACTTTTCAGGAGGACTCAAAGTTGATCTGGAGAAGCTACTAACTATAAAACCAGACCTTATAGAACTTGGTTATCAATGGAGCGTAGCTCCTGCGTTAGTTTCACAAAATCTGTGGCACCCGGCCCTACAAGAATTACTGAAACGAACAACGCTGATTAATATTCCTGATGCATTGTGGCTTTGTGGCTCTCCTAAAACACTCGATGCACTTCACATTCTGCAACAAGCTAGAGAAGCCCTTTAAGCAAAACAAACTAGCAATACGAATGGATAACATAAAAAATTATTTCTTTCTTTTATCAGCACTCGGCCTACTGGCAGTGCTGCTATTCATTGCATCATTGATGATTGGAAGCGCAGGAACCGGATTCTCTGGAATGCGTGTAATGTTTGATCAGGTAGGCCCTGAAGTCTTTTCAGTAATCATGAAAGAAATCAGATTGCCCCGAGCAATTTTAGGGTTCACTGTTGGTGCATCTTTAGGTGTAGCGGGCGCTGCATTACAAGGTTATCTGCGTAATCCTCTCGCGGAACCGGGTGTTATTGGCGTATCCACAGCTGCGGCTTTGGGTGCGGTTATTGCAATCTACACCGGGCTTTCGGTTGTGATGCCGCTTGCGCTTCCGCTAATGGCTATTGGAGGGTCGTTAATTGTCATATTCCTACTTCAAACAATAGCGGGGTCTGGAAATGTAGCAACGTTAATTCTAGCGGGGGTAGCAATCTCGAGCCTGTGCGGTGCGTTAACCTCTCTCGCTCTTAATCTGTCCGAAAACCCATTTGCTTCATTGGAAATAGTTTTTTGGCTATTAGGATCAATCACAGATCGAAGCATGTCTCATGTCTGGCTTTCTACTCCCTTCATAGTTATAGGTTGGTTATTTTTAGCCGCTAGCTCACGTTCACTAGACGTACTAAGCCTTGGAGAAGAAACCGCTGTAAGTCTTGGCGTTAACCTGTCACGAATTCGCATACTTGTTATATCAGGCACGGCACTATGCATAGGGGCATGTACAGCAATAGCCGGTGTAATCGGATTTGTTGGGCTCATAGTTCCACACTTGATGCGCCCATTGGTAGGGCACCAACCGAGTCGACTTTTACCGGCTAGTGCATTGGCAGGAGGTTCTCTTCTACTCTGTGCCGACATAATAGTCAGACTAATAAATTTTGATACAGAGTTAAAGCTTGGCGTTGTCACTGCATTGATAGGCGGCCCATTTTTTTTAATCCTCATTCTCAGACTTAAAGTGAGTCATAAGACATGAAGCTTGAAGCTCTCAACATTACCGTTGAATTTCAAAGTCGCAAAGTGATCAATGATCTATCTCTATCACTTGGAAAAGGTGAATTAGTAGGCCTCATAGGACCCAATGGAGCAGGAAAAACAACACTACTAAAGGCCATTATTGGCGCACAGAAATATGTGCATGGAGAATTAACCCTTGATGGCATTCCTCTACAAGACCTGTCACAAGTAGAACGCGCTAAAACTCTTTCTTATCTCCCTCAAGCTCAATCAATTGAGTGGCAACTGCAGGCGCGTGCCTTAGTTATGCTAGGCAGATTTCCTTATCAACAAGCGTTTTCTCCTCCATCCCCAGACTGCGAGTACGCAGTAGATCAGGCCTTAGCTACAGTCAATGCAACTCCATTTGCTTTCCGTAGTCTGCACACCCTTTCCGGTGGAGAACGCGCTTTAGTACTACTCGCTCGCACACTTGCTGTTGAAGCTCCACTAATACTAGTGGATGAGCCGATTGCCGAACTTGATCTTTACCATCAAATTAATGTGATGCAAATATTAAAAGATAAAGCTACTGAAGGGGTGGGCGTACTTGCTGTGTTACATGATCTCACTATGGCAGCGCAGTTTATGGATAGGTTGATACTAATAAACGATGGCTCCGTTTTTGCTGAGGGTAGCCCTAAAGAGGTCCTCACCAAAAAAAACCTCGAAGAAGTCTACAAAATTTCTCCGCATCAAAAAGACTTGTCCAATAACTCAATAATTTTCCCCTGGAAAAAAGCAACTAAGGATGTATAAGTGCAATTAACTACAAGAAGATATTTCTATAAAAGGTGGTATTTCGAGGTATTACTGCTACTGGCATTAGCAGTGTCCGTTAGAACAGAGGCTCAATCTGACGAACCAGAGCAGAATATAAATATTGAAGAAGTAGTGACTATTTCAAGTAGAGTTGAGGTTCCTTTAGAACGAATCGGCGCGGCTGTATCTGTAATCAGTGCAGAGGATATTCAGCTCCGTGGATACCACTCAGTAACCGATATTTTGAGAACACAACCAGGTATAGGTGCTAGTAATAATGGAGGTTTAGGAAAACCAACAGCTTTACGAATACGTGGAGAGGAAGGATATAGGACTCTGGTAATGATTGATGGTGTTGAATTATCTGATCCAAGCCGTCCCCAAGTTGGACCAGCATTCGAACACCTACTGACTACAAACGATATCGAACGTATAGAGATACTTCGAGGTGCCCAAGGTTTCATCTATGGTGCTGATGCAGGTGGAGTCATAAATATTCTAACCAAAACGGGTGCAGGACCATTAGGTGGTGGAATCAACGTTGGCTTTGGCGACTTTGATACAACAAAAATAGACGGGACTCTTTCCGGAGGAACGGAAAGGGTTAATTTTTTTATCTCAGCATCTGATTTCTCCTCTGATGGCTATAACGCTAGAACTTCTGACACTGAGCTGATGGATAAAGATGGTTATGAGAACAAAACCTTGCATACAAAGCTTGGGTGGAATCCTACTAATCAGTTAACCCTACAACTCGTTGCACGAAATACCGAAACTGAAAATGAATTTGACGGTTGTGGGTTTCCTACAATCCACGCCTGCTCGGAATCAAACAAACAGAGCGCATTTAAACTTTCCAGTACATATGAATCGGATAAATTCAAACATTATCTAGCTCTGTCCACGACCGAAGTAGATAGGAGCGACTGGCACGCAGGGGTCAGTTCCTTTGCTATGGAAGGTTTGATTCGACGTTTTGAATATACGGGAACCTTTAAACCAAACCAGCATTCAACTTTAATCTATGGCCTAGACACAGATAAAGCGCAGGTTATCAACAATAGTAATCAGGTCTTAGAACGAAATGAAAAAGGTGCGTATTTTGAATATCAACAGGATATCGGAGATAGTTTTTTTATAACTGCTGGAGGTCGACGTGATGACAATGATGATTTTGGCAAGCATACCAGTGTCCGTATTTCATCGGCCTATCTAAAAAACTTAAGCGATGGCGGAAGGCTCAAATATCGCATTAGCTTTGGCACTGGTTTTCGAGCACCCAGTCTTTATGAAATATCCTATAACAGTGGTCCTTATGCTTTTCCACCAGCTACGAATGCCCCCTTAACGGAGGAATCAAGTGATGGAATCGACTTTGGGGTTGAATATACTGGTATAAGTGGGTTGTTTTTAGGTATCACCTACTTTGATCAGAATATCGAGGATGAATTATTTTTTGACCTTTCTGGATATTCAGGGTATTTACAATCAGCAGGCAAAAATAGATCCTCAGGAATTGAACTTGTTGCTGAATATCCGGTAACTAGTCAATGGGTTCTCTTTGGTAATACCACATTTAATAAAACGGAAGATCAGAATGGTCTACAGAGAATTCGCAGACCAAAACAACTTGCTAATCTTGGACTTCAATTCTCTTCTTTCAACGACAAAGTTAGTCTACTTTTGAATTATCGATCTTCCGCACATGCCATCGATGAGTTATACGGTATCGGTCGTATTACCCTCGACGATTACTGGGTAATGGATGTCAGCACGTCTATACGCTTGAGTCAGACAATGGAAGTATATGGCCGCCTAGAGAACCTTACTG
>Ga0310344_10004715_pt1 | contig 10119 bp, 6 predicted proteins | sample HC15DNA20200_MG_FD_203801 | JGI IMG/M metagenome (GOLD analysis project Ga0310344, IMG submission 203801) | Marine microbial communities from station ALOHA, North Pacific Subtropical Gyre - HC15-DNA-20-200_MG | ecosystem: Environmental > Aquatic > Marine > Oceanic | place: Pacific Ocean: North...
GACCGAGATTTGAGCCTAGAGCTAACAGTACTGGCAGCATGTTTGGTTATTCATTTATTAGACTGACTGATTCCTGACAGTATGTGATGTTGCAATGTGTCAGTTTTTCTTCGAGTATTTCTTGGAATCTCCTCGTTGTTCGGTGCCACAGACTCATCTGAGAGCAGGTGGTTTGGAGTTAAACCTTGAGTCATAACTGGCCGTGGCATCACGAATTGTGTGGCACTGGCTGGGAGCGGAATTATTTAGTTGGACGTCAACAACTACATAATCACTCAGAGCCGGTACTGCAGGATGATTACAGCAGGATGTTGTGAGAATGTGTGGTTTCGCGATGGTCACGGGATTCTAATTATAGTTTTAGTATGGTTAAAGACATTCTTATTTTCTCCTATTTTTTGCGTTTTGTCACGGGTGCCATTTGATTTTGCCCGCCGTTAACGTGGACTGCGGAATGTTATAATCACTATATGGATTCGAAATCTGTGTTTTGTGTGGGTGATGTTCCAATCTTTGGCGATTTGATTCTCGCGCCTATGGCTGGATTCTCCGATATGCCGTTTCGGTCTATATGCAGAGCATTGGGATCCTCTATGAGCTACACGGAATTTGTTAACGTGGATGAGCTACAAAGTCCCCGGGGGATTCCTGCTCGAGCTGGTCAGCGGTTGGAATACTGTGAGGAGGAGCGACCAATTGTGTTTCAGATTTATGGGCACGATGTGGAACGTATTGTCGATACTGCACAGCGGCTGCAGGATCTTGGACCCGACATTATCGACATCAACATGGGTTGTTACGTAAAGAAGATTGCAGAGCGTGGGGCTGGCGCAGGGATGTTGCGTGATCCGATTTTGATAGCTCGGTTGATGGAAAGATTGGCGATGACATTGCATATTCCGGTAACGGCGAAAATTCGGTTAGGGTGGGACGATGATACTCGCAATTTTTTGGTGGTAGCCCGTGCATTGGAGCATCATGGGGCTAACTTGGTGGCGATACATGGACGTACAAAGGCTCAGGCTTACTCTGGTGATGCAGATTGGGATGCAATTGCCTCGGTGAAGCAGGAGTTGTCCGTTCCTGTGATTGGCAATGGAGATGTGCGTACTTCGGAGGATATCGTGCGCATGAAGGCCCACACTGGTTGTGACGGGGTGATGATTGGTCGTGCCGCGATCGGAAATCCCTGGATTTTCCAACGCAAAGACCGCGACCAAGTTTCCCTTTCCGAGCGATTGAAGCTATTGAGGAAACATCTTGACTTGAACTTGGAATTCTACGGACCCGAAAAGGGTCTGTTGTTGTTTCGCAAGCATGTAGCACGCTACATTGAGGTTACTGGCGAAGGTGGTCGAGATCTGCGAGTTGCGCTGCTAACATGCAATTGTAAGCAAGATTTCGAAGCTCTGTTGCGTCGAGTAGAGGATGACAGGAAATCGCAGATGCCAGAATCTCAGAAGATGATGCTCGCTAATTCCTCACGGTATTGCCGGGTGAGCGGGTCATCATCCCCGAGCATAGCGAAAATGCCCAGAATGACCAATCTCGGGTCTCCTCTACGGAAGTTCTTGTCCTGACGGAGGACTCCCAATAAACCATCTAGCGCAGCAGCGTACTGACCATGTGCCAACAAACGGGCAGATTGCCAGTACTGGGCCTCCAGAGGGTCCACGTTCTCCAAATCGTTACATGTACCATGCTCAACTTCGGCTAGCAATGCAGCTAACGGTTGCAATTGCTGGGCTGCTACAATTTCGGAGCTTGCTGGAAACTCTTCGATAAACGCGAGTGCTGCATCTCCCTTGCCTTGCGCGATGAGTGCACGCACAAGACCTAGCGAGGCGGCTGGATTTTCGGGTTGAACATCCAGTGCCACTCGGAGTTTCTCCTCGGCCTGTTCCCAGTGGCGTGTTGCTAACAAACTCGCAGCCTCAGTGATGACAGTGTCAGTTTCTCCGGGTGCAACCCTGTTTACAAACTCTCTCACAGTGGACTCTGGAGCCGCACCGGCGAATTGGGCGACTATTTCTCCGTTTTGGTATGCTTTTATTGCTGGTATTCCCTGCACGGCGAATCGGACAGCCAAGCCGGGGTTTTCGTCGACATTGACCTTGGCTAGCAGAAAGGCACCAGCGCGTTCGCGGGCCAGACCTTCAAGTACTGGGCCGAGTGAGCGGCAGGGGCCACACCACGGCGCCCAGAAATCGACAATTACCGGTATTTCGTACGATCGGCTAACTACGTCGGTTTCGAAGGTGTCTTCTGCTGTTTCGAAAATGAACTCAGAAAATGTCACGAGAACTTTAACCGTCTGTGCAGCTAATTGTACCATTGCAGTGCTCTATTCTCTACTGTAGCATTGATTTCTAAGCCAATGTTAATAGTTTCGGAGTGGGGACTAGGTACTTCTGCTCCTTCGGCTATAATCAGTATGTGAGACACAACAATATAGGTGTAGGGACAAACGCATGAGGATAGTGGTGACAGGAGCGGCAGGATTTATTGGATCGCACCTCTCGGAGAGTCTGGCAACAATGGGACACGAGGTCCGTGCCGTGGACTGCCTAACTGACAATTACAGTGCTGTACTCAAGGATTGCAACGTTCAGGCTCTACGTGATGCTGGCGGCGTATTTTTCCAGCGTGACCTTACACAGGATGCGCTACTTGATGTGCTGGAGGACGTTGAGGTTATTTATCATCTGGCAGCGCAGCCTGGTCTTTCGGAAACGGCGTCCTTCGAGGCATATGTGAGAAACAACATTATGGCTACGCAATGCCTGATTCAAAATGCTCTACAGTTACCCGGTCTTAGCGCGTTCATCAACATTTCCACATCATCGGTGTATGGTGCACATGCCACTGGCGACGAGGGGTCGGAGTTAAAACCAACGTCCGATTACGGCGTTACCAAACTTGCTGCCGAGCAATTGGTGATGGCTGCGAGCAGGGAGCGCGGTTTGCCCGCTTGCTCCTTGCGTCTTTTTTCGGTGTACGGTCCACGTGAGCGTCCCGAAAAGCTTTATCCGCGCTTTATAAGGTCGTTACTTGAGGATCGAGAATTTACGCTTTTTGAAGGCAGTGAGAACCATTATCGCAGCTACACTTATGTAGACGACATTGTCTCTGGCATGCAGGCGGTTTTGAAAAAGATGCCACGCTGCCGAGGAGAGATATTTAATTTGGGTACAGATACTGCTATCAGTACTGCTGAGGGCATGCGAATCGTCGAGAAAATTATGGGTAAAAAGGCGAGAATACGCTTGTTGCCTCCACGGGCAGGTGACCAACTTGAAACTCGTGCGAATATCGACAAAGCACGACGGATTCTCGGCTATAGGCCGAATACAGGCGCTCACGATGGACTTGCTCGCGAAGTGGCTTGGTACCGTGAGGAAATTTTCGGCAAAGTGGATCTGTAATCCAAGTCAACCGATATCAGTCAGGACAGTTTGTGTACGCGGAAATTCTTCCGAATGTTGCCGGACTAAAAACCCCTTTTCACTACCGTGTTCCTCATGCACTTGAGATGCGGCTCCGGGTTGGCCATCTTGTACAGATTTCTTTTGGCAAACAGATTGCGCAGGGGATTGTGGTATCTCTGGATAGTGATCCCCCTGCCTATTTGACCAAATTCAAATCAATCCAGGAGTTGGTGGATTCGGATCCCGTACTCAATGATCAGCAGTTGGAACTTGCATATTGGTTATCGAGACGATACTTTACTTCGCCCATTGATTGCATCCGTCTCATGCTTCCGACTGGACTTAGTCAGCGCGCTGATCTTCATTATGAGTTGCTCGATGAGAGATTTTCTCCACAGACTGATGCCCAGCGTCGAATTGTTCAGCTGCTACTGGTGCGTGGTGCAATGCTTGGAAGTCAACTGGCGCGAGCATTGACCGGGCGCAATTGGAGGCCTGTGATTGAGCGTATGGTACAAACTGGTGCGGTACGAAAAACACCAAAGCTGGCACCGCCTGCGGTTAGGCCGAAGCGTGTACGGACGGTGCGTTTGACTACATCATGGGATCGCGTTTTGGCTGGGAAAGACGAGCTGAGTGGTCGCTCAATACCAGCAGATATCCTTCAATATCTGGTTGCGCTCTGGCCCGGCGATCCAGCTTTGGACAGCCTACTTCAATTTGTGGATTGCCAGCGAAATAATTTGCAAACTTTGCGTCGCCGGGGTTGGCTGACGATTGTATCCAAAGAGCGACAGGTCTTTAAGGTTGCTTCTGACGATGAACTTCGTATCTGGTTGGAGAAGCGAGCGATTGTGGCGCCACGTCAGGCGGAGGTGGTACGGGCACTTCTTCGCAGCGGGGATCATCTGGATTTGAAGACTATGCGGCAGGTCTCGACGCGGGTGCTGACTTCATTGGAGGCACAAGGTGTGCTGCGTATTTCTATCGATGCGGAGAGAGTGCAACTTCGGATCAATCCGGCGCAATCGGTCGTAGAAATAGATAAGTTACGGAAACGAGACGCAAAAATACGTGTAATTGAGTTCTTGGAGTCTCAGAATGGTGCGGCTGTGGATGTCGCTCGTGTATATGAACAGTGCGGTGCTAAGCTGGCGGACTTGACGGCACTGTGGGATCGTGGTCTTGTAGTGTTGTCGGAGACTGAAATTGTGCGTGATTCCTTAGCCCACCTTGATTTTGTAGAAAGTGGTCCTCTTGTGCTTGTGGAGGGTCAGCGTGAGGTATGGCGGGAACTCCAGAAGGCTTTTGACCAGTCTAAGCCAAAGCCGGTTCTGCTCCATGGAGTAACCGGATCTGGCAAAACGGAGATTTATTTGCGGGCAGTAGCAGCGGCCTTGGAGCGGGGAAAGCAGGCTTTAGTTTTGGTGCCTGAAATAGCGCTCACACCACAGACAGTTCGTCGTTTCTTTGCGCGTTTTCCGGGGCGTGTGGGCTTATTGCACAGTCAGCTTTCTGACGGAGAGCGTTACGATACTTGGCGCCGCGCGCGTTCCGGGGAGCTTGATGTGGTGGTTGGGGTACGCTCGGCACTGTTTGCTCCTCTTCCACGCATCGGGTTCATTGCTGTAGATGAGGAACATGAGGAGGCATACCGTCAGGATCCGCCGGTGCAACCACCCTATTACAATGCACGCGATGTTGCGGTGGAATATGCGTATCGCCTCGGAGCTGTTTGTATATTAGGAAGTGCTACACCTGACCTTGTCAGTGTAAAGCGGGCGGAAAGAGGTGAATACGATTTGGTTAGTTTGCCAAAGCGTATCATGGGTCATGGCGAGCGGATTTCTGGTCAGTCCGGACGTTTGCGCATGCCTTCGAAATATCGCCCAACGAGCGGCGGAAATTTACCAGCTCAGTTCATAGATCTTCCACCTGTGCACGTCGTAGATATGCGTCATGAGCTACGCGCAGGGAATAGAACTATGTTCAGCCGATTGTTACAGAATGCATTGGCCGAGGTCCTAGCACAGAAGCAGCAGGCGATTCTCTTCCTCAATCGACGCGGGCATGCGACGTATGTTTTTTGTCGCGACTGTGGTCATACTCTGGAGTGTTTGCGTTGTAGTATCCCCTTGACTTATCATCGGACTCCAAATGCTATGATTTGCCACCATTGTAATTCTCAGACCTCGGCAGTCAGACAATGTCCTCAATGTGGAGGCGGTCGTATTAAACATTTTGGGGTGGGCACTGAGGCAGTGCAATCTGAGATAGAACGTCGGTTTCCCGCTGCGCGCACTCTTCGTTGGGATAGGGACGTTACCCGTAGACGGGGCGCACACGAGGATATTCTGCGTAGTTTCAGTGATGGGGAGGCAGATGTGCTTGTTGGCACACAGATGATAGCGAAGGGTCTAGACTTACCATTGGTAACTCTTGTTGGTGCAATCTCGTGCGATGTGGGTTTGGCTTTACCCGATTACCGAGCTTCTGAGCGGACCTTTCAGGTTTTGACCCAAGTGTCGGGTAGAGCAGGACGCGGGCTTCTAGGTGGTCAGGCCATATTGCAAACCTATATGCCTGATCACCATGCTATAAGAGCTGCTGCGTCGCATGACTATGCTGCTTTCTATGAGCATGAAATTAGATTGCGCGAGCAGCTTGGATATCCTCCCTTTGGCAAATTGGTGCGTTTTGTCGGTAGCGCCCGCAGTCTTCCCCGCATTGAATTGGAGGCGAAGGAACTGGCAAAGAAGCTGGAGAAACTCATGCGCGTCGAAAATGCAAGCAGTACGGACATCATAGGTCCGGCGCCATGTTTCTTTAGGATAATAGCCCGGAAACATCGTTGGCAGATTATCCTGCGCGGTCCGAATCCATCTGCTCTATTGAATCTTAGAATACCCACAGGGTGGCGAGTAGAGATTGATCCCCTTAATTTGCTCTGAGCATTGCAGGAGTTTGCAATGCCTAATTGTTGCAACACGGCCTTAATGCTAAACTGAAATAGCATAAGAAGGTGCTAAATGTAGTGCAAGCTAAGTTCTCGATGGAAAGAATACGCAAGAATCATGGGCGATTGGGAGGTAGTCTGTATCAAGAGAAGTCGGATTGGTGTCTTTACCGTGCATTGTGTTGAGACGTGGGGGTAATAGAATGAATGCTCTACCGCAGGTAACGCTTCTTTATGGTGACGATGAGTTTGCGATTACCAATTACGTTCAGGAATTAAAGGGAGACTTGGGTGCAGACCAGAATGCTTCTCTGAATGTCACGGAATTCGATGCATCCGGGCTTTCATTCGCGCGGTTTCGGTCTGTGTGTGATTCGGTGCCATTCTTGGGGTTGCAGCGTCTGGTGATTCTCAGTGGCTTATTGTCGCGAGGGGACAGTGATAATTCGGTGGCTGAGTCCCGGAAAAACTTACTCAGTTCATTGATTGATTATCTTCCTGCGTTGCCTTCCTCTACGGCTCTGCTGTTATTGGAATACAGGCCGATACCCAAAAACAGCCGTTTACTTAAAGCGGTAAGCGGAATGGAAGGAACATGTGTACGCGAGTGTAAACTTCCAGAACAGAGAAATCTCCCGCGCTGGATAATGGATCAAGCTATTCTTGCAGGTGGGAATTTCTCTGGTGGTGCTGCTCAGGAGTTGGCGATGGCTGGAGTGGACAGCCCACGTGCACTGCGGTCTGAGATTGAAAAACTACTCGCATATGTCAATTGGAACAGAACAGTCAGGACGGAGGATGTACGCATTATGGTGCCAGCAGCTGCCCAGGCGAATATTTTTCGTTTGGTGGATTCTCTTGGTGAGCGAAACTCGCGTCAGTCCATGGCGCAGTTGCACGCCTTAATTCAGTCAGGAGAACGTGATGCAAGAGGTGTTTTTGGAATGGTGATTCGTCAGTATCGTCTGCTGCTGCAGGCCAAGGAGATTATTGAAAAGGGAGGCACTGTGGCTGAAGTAAAGACTCGCTTGGGACTCCCGGGATTTGTGGCTGAGAAAATCATTGCCCAGTCTAAGCGTTATTCTTTGGGTGCATTGGAGCTGATATACCGGCGCTTACTGGTAATGGACATAGATATGAAATCGGGGGCTGACAGTCAGGTAGTTTTGGATGTTATGTCGGTGGGTCTAACGGTTTAGTCGGTATGATTTGAGTGGATTAATTACAGGAGGTAATCATGAGCGTACAATCATTAACATGGGATGATTTTGAGGAGGCTCAGCAGGGTCCGGAACCGACAGTTTTATCGGGATGGCGGTTGTGGGCTGCACGTGTGATTTGGGCGTTGGTGATGCTAATCACCGTAGGACTCTTCGTTGCCAGCATAAAGCCGCATTTTGAGTTTGTTAACTTCTTTCCAAAATTTTGGTTCAGTTCTCCAGATTATGCGCCGGCTTTGGAGCAACTCAGTATGACACCTGGTTTCTATCATGGCTATCTGATTGCTCTGCAGGGTCTGCAGGTATTGGTGTGCCTGATAATCGCAGCTCTTATTTTCAAGAACAAATCGGATGACTGGCTTGCACTCTTTGTCTCATTGACCCTAGTTGCATATGCTGCCAGTCAAGGGGACCAGATCGGGGCGTTGCTGATGAACATGCCTGTGCTGCGCTACGCGGCGCTTCCGTCGCTTGCGCTGGCGGAAACAGCCTTGTTGCTGTTGCTCTATTTCTTCCCTGATGGAGATTGCAGCCCGAAATGGACTCGACCGCTTGCGTGGATCTGGGTACTCTGGCAAATTTCCAATCTGGTTTATGAGTCCTCTCCTTTGAACCCGGCTCTCTGGACTGATCTGAGACGTAACTTGGTTATGTTGGCATGGTTTAGCACTGGCTTGTTTGCGCAGATATGGAGTTATGTAAAAGAATTCTCGCCGGTGGAACGTCAACAGACCAAATGGGTGCTCTTCGGCTTTATCCTATCTGTAATAGGCATGTATGTGCCCGGCGTACTGAAGGGTCTCATCCCAGCACTTGGCACTCCAGGACTGGGTGCGGTCGTTTATGATGTTGCTTTTGTAGAAGGGTTTTCTCGCCTCGCGTTCTTGCTGATTCCGGTGGCGTTGTTGGTTTCGATTATGCGCTTCGGATTGTGGGAAGTGGATTCCCTAATTAACCGTGCCTTAGTTTATGGCGTGCTCACCATCGTGATGGTTATCCTATTTGAATTGTTTTCGGGTGTGATTGAGAATCTCACAGAGTTAATTATGGCCGAGCCTCCAGGAATCATCGAGGCTATCACCGCTTTGGCGATAGGTGCTCTAATTCAACCTGTACAAGATAAGGTGCAGGACTTTGTGGATTCGAGATTCTACGCTGCAAAGGTCGATTTGGGGAATGCAATTAAGGTATTTTCCAACCAGATTCGCGACGTGATTGATCGTCAAGAATTGCTGCGAATGCTCTTAGGTCGCACGATTGAGTTACTTCAGATTAGTCGTGGGGCAATTTATATGCGTGGTGAGGATAGCACCATGATAGCAGCTGAAACGCAAAATATTTCTGATGAGCGGCTTGAATCTATACCCCTTAGTGCTGAGGTTTTCGCAGAGCTGGAACGTGGAGACCCAGTATTTGAGGGTGATGAAACTTTCCAGACATTGCATGTTGGCATGCGTCAGAATTTTAAGATGCTTGTTCCCTTAACAATAGCTCGAGAGGAAGGATATGAGCTTTCTGGTGTTCTTGCCCTGGGTACTCGTCTTTCGGGTATGGGTTATTCGCGCGAGGATGAAACACTGATGACCACACTTGCTGAATCGGTGTCACAGGCCCTACGTGTGTCTGATTTAATCGAGCGAGCGAGGCATTACGAACAGGGTTCTGTGTAGGAGTTTCACGACTATCCCTTAGTGTAAGAAAAGACGCCCCGAAGATGACCATGATTAGTCGTGTTCGGGGCGTCAGTGGTTAAACTGATACTGTACTGCGCTATCCTAGAGCTGCTGTCGCTGCTGGATCTTCCTCGTCCTCGTCCTCTTCCTCGTCCTCGTCCTCGTCCTCGAGATCTTGGTCGTGGTCTTCTTCCCAGTCCTCATCTTCATCTTCTTCATCGTCTGGAGCAAAGGTCGGTGCAGGTACTGCGCCATCGTCCTCGGCACCGTACTCGCCGCCACCATATTCGCCATATTCACCGACTGCATCGTGTGCTTCTGAGGTCCACTCGAAATCCTCTTCGGCTTGTTCATAAGCTTCTGCGTAGGTGATGTCTCCGGCTGCTGCTTGTGAAAAGAGTTCTTGCACACCAGCGGGAGCGTCACCTAGCTCGGTTGCTGGTGGTGGCACAGTGGCGTCAAATGCACCGTACTCGCCGCCCATGGCACCGTACTCGCCGCCCATAGCACCGTACTCGCCGCCCATGGCACCGTACTCGCCGCCCATTTTTCCGTAAGCGCCACCCTCGAGTGCACCTTGGTCATCGCCGTATCCTCCGCCCTCTGGCCAGGGTGAGCCCTCGGTCCGAGAAGCCTCGGAATCTTTATTCCATTGGGCAATCTCTTCGGGGCTAGCATCGGCAGGTGGCCCTCCCGAAGCCCAATGGGTGTCTCCGCCACCACCAGCGCCTGCTTCATGACCTTCAGGCGGTGGAACTTGAGCGTCGCCGCCACTTGGTGCTATATATTCGGATCCGGCTAATGCGCCAGTTGGATCGGGTGTAGCAGGCGGTTCCTCATGA
>Ga0310344_10004716_pt1 | contig 10119 bp, 7 predicted proteins | sample HC15DNA20200_MG_FD_203801 | JGI IMG/M metagenome (GOLD analysis project Ga0310344, IMG submission 203801) | Marine microbial communities from station ALOHA, North Pacific Subtropical Gyre - HC15-DNA-20-200_MG | ecosystem: Environmental > Aquatic > Marine > Oceanic | place: Pacific Ocean: North...
TTACAGCCTGAGCAAGTACTAGGTGAGCAGTAACGCTGCTCGGATCGAGTTCTATCCAGCGATCTGCTGCCTCGGGCACCTCAGCATATGCTGAATCCAACTGAAGGGAGCGGGCCCAAAGTTCAATACTGTCTCTATCATATCGGTTTTTATCACCAGCCATTCTGAAAGCGTTGGCGGCACGACCGTAGGCATTGCCCTGGTAGAAGCCTACTCCAATTGCGTAAAGATCTTCTCCAGAAAGTGTCGGCTGTTGGAGAAGTGCTTCATAGACTTGGAACCCCTCTTCCACCTGACCGGTCTCAATAAGCATGGCGCCCAGATCTCGACTCGCCTGAGTATTACCAGGCTCAACAATTAAGAGCGCGCGATAATCTGCGATTGCCTCTTCATAGCGTCCTGAAGCAGCAAGGACCTGAGCTCTTAAGGCTGGCAGTGGCGCTGCCTGATCTCTCCAGCTGGCTACTGTTTCTTCATCGGTCTCAAGAACTACATCAGAGTCAATAATTGCTAGGGCCGCATCGATATTCAAAACAGATTCCTCATACTGACCAAGCTGAGCCTGAATCTGGCTAAGCATGATCATCGCTTCTGGTCGCGACGAATAAATCGCGCTCGCATCTAAGTATACTGCTGCTGCTGCTTCATAATCACCAGCATTGACCAGTGGTATCGCAGACTGATACAGGTCGATCCAAGTCTGCTCTCGGATTGACTCGAAATCGAACTGGTAAATCGGGCGCAATTCTTCTGCACGATCGAAATTCTCTCCAGCAGCCTGATAGTCTTCTACCCCGAGGTTCGCCATTGCTGCAAGCCTATATCCCAGTGGGTTTATGCTATCTTCACGTATTGCAAGCTCTGCCGCAGCCAGAGCTTGCTCGTACTGCTGTCGAGCGATTGTTGGGTCATCTTCTCGATCGCCATTCTCTAGGGCCTGCTCCGCCACACGAGTACTCTCGGTATTACGAGGGCTATAACCCTGTTCAACCGCCTCTCCTCCTGACCCTGCGCCGGTTAGTCCAGCTAGAGTCGATGACCCTCCTCCTCCTCCTCCACCACCACCCGAGGCGCAACCTCCCACACCAAGAGCAATGGCCATCACGAGGACGAGTCCGTAGCGGATCTTCATCCGAGAATCCTCCATATGGGGTAAAACGCATGTATCTTAACTGACCGGATAAACTAGAGGCCCAGAAAAATTCAGCCAAGTCCCTGTAATCTTAATCGCCCAATTAGCCTAGTGCCTGATCAATGCGCCGCAGTCCCTCTTCCCTACCAAGGCCTGCCAAAATTTTTCCTAGGTCAGGACCTTTTTCACTTCCTATCAGCACACACCGGACAGGGTGAAACAAGTCAGCACCCTTGACTCCTGCTGATGAACCAGCCTCCCTGATAGCAATCCCAAGGTCCTCTTCCTTCCATTGCTCTATAGCCCCGAGCTTTTCGCGCACAGCACTTAGCGTCCTGCCAACCTGCGGATCTGCACCGATTTCTTTTCTAAGAGCCAGGGCGCCTTCTTTGTCTTCAGGAAAAAGAAGACCAAGGTGGTCATTGATGTCTCTATATGTAGAGAGTCTAGTCCTAAGCGTATCAACAACCGCAGAGAGATCTTCACCGATAACTGGAAATCTATCCCTATCGATAAAAGGAGTTAGATGGCTCACTAGTTCATCCAAGCTCTCTTGTGCGATATGCTGGGCTGACACCCAACGAAACTTGTCAGGATCCAATTGGCAGTCACTTCGCCCGACTCTATCCAGTGACATAGAAGCTACCAGCTCCTTGTCTGAAAGAATTTCTTTCTCTTCCGGGTGCGACCAACCAAGCAGGGAGACATAGTTCAATACAGCATTGGGCGGGTAACCTTGGGCTTTGAGCTCCGCCACAGACGTTGCTCCTTCACGCTTTGATAGCTTCCGCCCATCTGGACCCAAAACAGTGGGCAAATGAGCGAAACTCGGCCTTCCAGACCCAAACGCATCAAACAGAAGTGCTTGCTTTGGCGTATTCGAAAGGTGGCCTACTCCACGAATAACATGGGTTATCTCCATGTCGATGTCGTCTACGACAACACCAAAGTTATAGGTCACCCTACCATCTGTTCTGCGTATAACAAAATCGTCTATATCATTTATAGGAAAGGATATAGATCCAAATACCTCATCCTCTACCGCAGCCTCCTCTTGGCTCCGTGAAACATAAAACCGAACCACGTGTTGCTCTCCTGCCTGAAGTCGAGCATCTCTTTCATCTAGATCCAGATCTCGGCAAGTTCCAGGATACTGGTGGAGAACTCCCTCCCGTCCTACATCCTGCCCATCCCCCTCCCTCTCATTACAAAAACAGGGATATGCAGCGCCAGAGTCAATAAGTCTATCAACTTGTGTATTGTAGAGTGCTGAACGCTCACTTTGTTGGTAAGATCCGTGCGGCCCGTCAATATCTGGACCTTCGTCCCAGTGAAGTCCAAGCCAACGCAGATCGTCAAGGATGGCTTCCTGTCCGCCAGCTACATTCCGCTCGGTATCGGTGTCTTCAATCCTTAAGATAAAGGCACCGCCCAAGCTCTTTGTAAGAAGCCAGTTAAATGCTGCAGCACGGATGTTCCCCAAGTGAAGACGACCCGTCGGACTCGGGGCAAACCGGGTTCGTATACTCATCTTATCAGCTACCAAGGTAGGTTAAAACACGGCTCGCAAGAGCTTCGGAAAACCCCGGAACCCGCGCAATCTCTTGCTTTGTAGCAATCTTTACCCCCTTTACTGAACCAAATCTACGCAGAAGAACTCTCTGGCGATGCGGACCTATGCCTGGAATATCACCAAGCTGGCTTCGAAGGGTCCGTTTAGTTCTAAGTTTCTTGTTATAGCGAATAGCAAACCGATGCGCTTCATCACGAATTCTTTGAAGAATATGTAAGGCTCTATTTCTTCGGTCGAGCCGCAGGGACTCTGCTTTCCCCAGTATAAAAATCTCCTCCTCTTTTTTCGCTAACGCAATAACAGCTACGTCACTGAGTTCCAAATCGGAAAGTGCATTTTTTGCTGCACTCAGTTGTCCCTTTCCTCCATCGATAATAACCAAATCAGGGAGTGGAATGTCCTCATCAAGTCGCCGTCTGAAATATCTATAAACGACCTCCTGCATGGATTGGAAGTCGTCATTGCCCCAGTTGCCCTTGATTCGCATATGGCGATAGTCTGCACGACTTGGTTCCCCATTCTGGAAAACAACAGCACTGCCTGTCGCTTCCTTGCCCTGCATATGTGAAATATCGAAGCAGACCATCAACCGAGGTACAACTTTTAAGCTAAGCTCATTCTGCAAACTAAAAAGGGCTTCTTCCGCCCGATCAGGAGCGTACTCGAGAGCTATAATACGATCTTCTAGAACCTGCCGTGCGTTGGTCTCCGCTAACTGGATTAGGCGAAGCTTCTCGCCCCGCTGGGGTACGTTAATGCTCACCCTGTGTCCAGCTGCTTCACTCAGAACCATCTCTAGCAGGGGCTGATCAGAAAACTGAGTTGGCAATAAGACATTCTTGGGAAGGTCAGCCATCCCTTGATCCCCAGCGCTGAGGTAGTAGCGAGATACCAAAGAGCTAAGTAGATCTGGATTTGTTTCCTTTTGGATATCACCAAATCGGTGACCAACTCTACCTAGGAGGAGTCCTGAGCGCACCTTTAATACCACTCCTGCTCCAAGATTGTCATCCCTAGCCAAGCCCACAATATCTATGTCACCACCCTGAGTCCGATGAACACGCTGCTCTCGTGCGATAGTATCTAAGCCTGATATTACATCCCTCATCTTAGCCGCGAACTCAAAGTCAAGGCGAGATGAGGCCTCTATCATTCGATCCTCGATTTGTGCTCTGATCTCTTCTGTATCCCCATGTAAGATACGCAGGATTTCATCGATCATACCCCTGTATTCTTCTGCACTCTGCAATCCTACACATGGTGCCTTGCACCTCTTGATATGGTAGTCTAGGCAGGGGCGATCTGGAGTTTCGCTGGGAAGCTTGTACCGGCATGAACGGACTGTATGCAGGCGGTTAATAACTTCCAGTGCTTGTCTCATTACGTTAACAGATGTGTACGGTCCAAAATAACGGGACCCATCGTTCAAGATTCTCCGAGTCACGTGAACCCGGGGAAACGGTTCTTGTATTGTGACTTTTATGTAGGGGTATTTCTTGTCATCTCGTAGGAGAATATTGAAGCGGGGCTGATGTTCCTTGATGAGATTAGCCTCAAGTATTAGCGCCTCTGCCTCACTGCCAACAACTATACTATCAACTGAATCTACAAGGCGAACCATCTGTTGGTTCTTACGACTCAAGTCTTCTAAAGCTCGGAAATAACTGCGCACACGGGCCCGTAGATTCTTTGCCTTACCCACGTAGAGAACGCTCCCCTGCTCATCTCTAAAGAGGTAGGCCCCAGGGTTCTGGGATAAAGCAGAGAGAGTCTTGCTATCGACGGACACGAATTGGGACACCTTCACCCAAGAGGAATGCTGTCCCCAGATAAACGAGGCCCACAGGCAGGAGTATTCCCATCGCAAGAAAGATCGGATGTGCAACCGGAATAGTCACTTGAAGAAACACTCCCAAAGCTAAGGCAACTGTTGTTGCTAACATTATTCGGACTAACGGGGAGGTGCCCGGCCCATGAACCCCTAACATGCGATTCAGTGAGCGACGAAGGAGGACATATTCTAGCCATGCTCCTACGGAGGCTCCTAGGGCGAGTCCTGCTGCCCCCAAACGGAGTTCGACAAACCCTAAGTTATCAAGGGGAATCATCAGCAGAACACCTGTTATCATCGATAAAACAATCCTTATATACGCGATTCTTGCAGGGGTCTTCGTGTCATGTAAAGCATAGAACGCCGATGATAAAACACGAGAATTTGCTGAGGCAGGTAGTCCTATGGCATAAGCGCTAAGCACACCCCATGTAACTAAAGTCTCACTTGAACCAAACGCTCCCGTTTGGAATACTGCCGCCACGACAACATCTCCCAGTAGTAAATATATTCCCGCTGAGGGTATCAAAAAGAATGAGACTCTTCTTAATGCCTCGGTAACCCGGAACGCTAATGCCTGGAGGTCTTGATGTTGCATACGTGACAACTCAGGGAGCTCCGAGGCTGCGATGCTTATCCCGAAAAGAGATATCGGGAGCATGTAAAAAGCCTGAGCATACCCAAGAACAGCAACTGCGCCATCGACTAAGATCGCCGCTAGGAACAGGTCAAACCAACCACTCAAATTGATTACACCACGTGCCGTCAAAACAGGGAGGAAATTCCGGATTGCCTCACTGGCCCCTTCAACATCCCGTCCCAGTGAAATACGCACGCCACTCCGATACTTAAGAACGAACGGTAACTGGAACAGAAGTTGAAATCCGCCACCTGCTAGTGCGCCCCACCCCAGGGCCATTACCAAATCCCCTTGCCCGAGGTTGAAATACATGAAGCCAACCACCATTGCCGTAATCATCGAAATATTCCAGAGGACTGGGGCAACGTATGAAATAAAGAAACGACGATGGCTATTAAGGATGGTTAGTGCCCAGGCGGATATGACTAACACCCCTGTCATTGGAAACAGAATCCTCACCAGTGCAGTTGTAACATCCTGTTTATCTGGAGACCACCTAAAGAAAAACACTTCTACAAGTAGCGGAGCCAGAAACATTCCTAAAAGTGCTAGACTACCAGCAACTACCATAAGAATCCCTAATGCCGCCCCAGCTAAACGACCCGCTTTTTCTTCCTCTCCAGACTCTAGATATTTTGCATAAACTGGAATGAGGGATGCTGAAAGCGTGCCTTCACCCAGAAGATTTTGGATGACATTTGGGAGACGGAGAGCAGCTCTCCAGGCATCTGCGAAATCACTACTGCCGAAATAATGTGCAAAAACTCTATCTCGAACAAAGCCCAGTAATCTGCTCAAGAAAATTCCTGCCCCAACACTTGCAGCTGGACTTATACTTCGGCTGCTCTCATGCTCTGTAGTGCTAGATAGTTGGGTCACGATTTTACTAACCCTTAAAGGCTCACTTCAAGATTCTCGTATAATTCATCAAGAAGTGCGCCACCATATCTGGAGAGGAAGTAGAGCACATTCTGAACTCGCTCCTGAGGCTTTCCAGACGGATAAAGATGTCGCTGTGCTTTCTCAAGTTGCCCCAACCCAATCTGCTCCTCCCGCTTGATAGCCTGGAGGATCTTGCGCTCTAGGTCGTCCAACGCTGAAACAGTCTGAGTGCGCACCTGGCCCAAGCTACTCTCTAGGGTTGGATCGATTGAATTAAGCTGCGGAGATAACTCCTCTGTGCGCTTGGCTACGGACTCTCTTAACCGCTCAAGACCCTGCGTAAGGTCTTCCGGCACCCTATCGCGTGCAACCTCAGCTGCTATCTCATGGAACGGCTTTTGTAGATCCTCTAATGAAATCCCAAACTTATTTAGTATCTTGGCTATCTTTTTTTCTACCATTGTGACACTAGACCGAGGGTATACCACTGGCATCTCAATGCCATGCGCCTGAAAGTACTCTAGCAGCTGAGCGAAATAGGCTATTTCGCCTGGGCCTCCGATATAAGACAGCGTGGGAAAGATAGAGCTCTCTACTACAGGCCTTAACAGAACGTTAGGGCTGAGAGCAAGGTGATCTTCCCCTTGACGTTCCCTTATCTCTTCCAATGTGACACGTTTACCCGATGACCGAAGCTTAAACTTGTCTCCATCTCGATATAGGCGTTCGCGACCACCCGGCCCCTCCATAAACACATTTGCACCACCCTCTAGCAATGGCACCTGCATCTCATAGCCTGCTGAAAGGAGAGCCTCACCGGTGCTTTTCAGGATCAACTCGAGCTCGTTCACCCGCTCAAGCTCCTCTAGTAACATCTTACTGGAATGTGACTTCACCTCAGAGTGAGCAGCATCAGTAAAGAAAATACCAAAACGACCCAACAATTCGTGTAAAAGGTCATGAAAACTATTGGCCAGAGTCGTTTCAGGTCCGAATGATCCGCCAATTAACTTGATGTAATCAGCACTAAATTCATTGACGGGCAGTAGTTTTATAAACGCATCAATCCGTTCTTTAGCGAATGAGCCAAGTTGGATCCTGTGAATTGCCGGATTAATGTCAGGGTCACATTTTTCTAGTTCAATGCGGTGAAGCACATTATCAATTCCAATGATCTGCGTGTGATTAGCCTCAGGCCAGTCGTGATCTTCGGATGACACCCAAAACAAGGGAATCACAGGCTTACCCATCCGCTTTTCTAGCACATCAGCAAGCCGCGCTGCTGTCAACGCTTTATAAATGTTATAGAGCGGCCCCCCTAACAACGCGGGCTGCTGCCCTGTAGTCACTATGTAGCCGCCTTCTTCTACAAAAGCCTCAAGCTTAGCTCCATCTGCTCCGGGTGGCACCAGAATCGCCTGAGCTGCACGCTCACGTTCTACCCGCCCGAAGCGCTTATCTACTTCCTCTGCCTTCGAATGGAAGTCCTTCAGTGAGGAAAACTTTCTTCCGAAGAACTCAGTAGCTTGTCCTTCCCCGGCTAAGTAGTCCTGAACGAGAGGTGACCCCCCCGGATATCCGACAATAAATTCCATTGATTTACGATTATTCGCGAATAGGGAAATGCTACTAAATGAGGCTTTAAACTATGCTATCCTTTATGATATGGCTCACCACGCAGGATTGTCCCTGCACGGTATAGTTGCTCTGCTAAAACAAGCCTAGCAACCTGGTGGGGCAAGGTCATAGGTGATAGCGCCAGCTTCCTATGGGTCTGGGAAAGCACAGCTTCCCCAAGCCCATAGGCACCACCAACTATAAACGCTATACCAGCAGAGGCATTTTCTGCTCTCTTCCCTAAATATCTCGCAAGCCCTCTCGAGTCCATACCCGAGCCTGATCGGGTCAGGGCTACTACCTCAAAATCTTTCGGAATTCGAGTGATAATCCTTTGCCCCTCTGCCTTCATGACTAAACCGGGATCTCCTGAAGTACTCTTCGTACCAGAAGCCACCTCTTCCACACTTATCTTCCAATAATGTGCAGCACGTCTTTCGTATTCAGTAATAGCTGCTGCTAGTGGACCCTTTGCCTTCCCCACCGCTAGAATCTGAACTTTCATTTAGCTATACCATCAGTTCTTTAAATTTTCCTTCAACCTCTTTCTTTCCAGATTCCCACCGGACTTCTTCAACCAACACCCTCACGTCTCCGAGCACTCTGTTATACTGAGCTAGCTTAACTGCATCTTTCTCTGTCACAACGATAGTTCGCTCACCAACTATTCGCGCAATCTTCACTATATCATCTGATGTATACTCGTGATGGTCCGAGAAAGACATTAACTCTACTTCACTATCTACCAGGCTACGGATCCCACGAAGGAATTCTAAAGGTCGAGCTATAGCCGCTATAGCAAGAACTTCCCCTTCTGGAGAAGGAACTACTGACCCTTTGAGATTACGCCATTCTGCTGGAGCAAGATGGACGACTGCAGTTAAGGCTTCAGGTACAATCACCTTTACTTGAGCCACAATCGCTTCGGCAACTTTTTTAGGAGCTGACCGACGGGTCACTACAATGGCATCAGCTCGCCTGAGAGACTCCGCAGATTCCCTGTAAGGTCCTACCGGAAGTAAACGCCCCGGAAAAGAGTCTTCAGCCGATAATAGTACGATGTCTAAGTCCCGAGCAATTTTACGATGTTGGAACCCGTCATCTAAAACCACAGTATCAGCCCCCCCTTCCCTGGCTGACCTAGCTGCTTCTAAACGATCTGGAGTTGCTATCACAGGTATATGCGGATTCCATTTATTGTGTAAAATCAGCTCGTCGCTCCCATAACCCCTACTCACAATTGCTGGTCTTAGGCCTCCGTCTTTGAGCACCCGAACAATCCAAGCTGACAGCGGTGTTTTACCAGTTCCTCCTACAACAAGATTACCGACTGAAACCACCTTCACTCCTCTAACTTCCTGCCCACCCACATCGTCATAGTGTGAGTTTCGGACCTTCATCGTAGCGTGGTACAGAGCAGCTATAGGGTAGCCGAAGATATTAAGTGCTGCTGTCAGCACTGTGCCTTCTCCAATACGCCAACGATGCAAGAGCCTGGCATCATGCATGATCATTGGCACTTTTCAAGTCCGCGCCCTTCACTGTCATATAGTTTTGGTGAGGGCTCAACATTGAGGTAGATGCATTCAATTCATCTTCAATTTTCATAGACATGAATGCAAGATCTTTGCGAGTGGCACTTCTCTCCACAAAGCGAGGAGAGTGGTATCGGAGGCGGATGGTTGAGAATGCCTTTGGTATAATAAGTCTGTCCCAACTACCTAGACGCCAAGAAGATGATGCCGTAACGGAAATGGGTACCACAGGTAGGCCTGCGATCTGAGCAGCCATTAATGATCCTAACTTAAAGACACCCTTTGGGCCGGATGGTCCATCAGGTGTTATCGCTATGTCATATCCAGATTGCGCTGCTCTGACCAGCCCCCTAAGACCCCTTGCTCCTCCTCGCGTGAATGATCCTCGAACAGTGCGAAATCCATGGCGTTTAATTATTTGTGTAATATACTCTCCATCTCTGTGCTCACTCGTCAGCACGGCGATACCCTCCCTACGATGATAGTGTACGAGTGGCAAAAGTCCTCCATGCCAAAACACGAAAAGAACTGGGCTCCCTAACTCCCGAAATTCCTCATAGTTCTGAGTGCCAATTCGCTCTACGCGAGTTGAGGTGCACAGGGCCCGAACCAATCCTGCTCCGAGCAGTCCAGCAAGCCAAAATTTTAAATGAGTCACTTGCTAACACTCAGTAGTTTAATAGCGAGATCGGCTACTCGACCTGCTGAGCCAAATGACCCAAAAATAGGAGCTATCCTTGATAGTTCATAAATCTGCTTTTTACGCTCAGGACTGTTTTCGTCCATAAGAGGGATAAGGCGGTGAGCAATATTCTCTGGTGTCGCGTTGCCTTGGATCAATTCAGGTACCACCGAATCTTCAGCTAACAGGTTCACAAGGGAGACATGCTTCACCCTAAGCATGCGTTT
>Ga0310344_10004717_pt1 | contig 10116 bp, 8 predicted proteins | sample HC15DNA20200_MG_FD_203801 | JGI IMG/M metagenome (GOLD analysis project Ga0310344, IMG submission 203801) | Marine microbial communities from station ALOHA, North Pacific Subtropical Gyre - HC15-DNA-20-200_MG | ecosystem: Environmental > Aquatic > Marine > Oceanic | place: Pacific Ocean: North...
GATTCTCCCAGCATTACTCTTGAAGCAACTTTGACTAAAGGCACTCCGATGGCCTTAGAAACAAAGGGGACAGTTCTCGACGCCCTTGGATTCGCTTCAATGACAAAGACCGTTTCCGACTCTCCTACTTTTTTCACAACGTATTGGATATTTATTAGACCAATGACATCTAACCTTTCCGCAATTCGATTCGTGTACTCTTCTAAAGTTGCAAGTGTCGTAACACTGAGATTTTGCGGAGGGAGCATACAAGCGCTGTCGCCAGAGTGGACACCTGCTTCTTCGACATGCTCCATTATTCCACCGATGAATATCTTCCCTTCTTTATCTCGAATCGCATCTACGTCAACTTCTGTAGCATCTTCTAAGAATCGATCTACGAGTACGGGCCGTTCCGCAGACAATCCGCCTTCACGCCCTAAGCTCCCCTGTTGGGTTAGTTCTTTCATAGCCTCATTGAGTTGTTCATCGTCATACACAATGCTCATAGCCCGACCTCCAAGGACATATGAAGGACGAATAAGCACTGGATACCCGACGCGCTCAACTATTGATAGGGCTTCTTCCAAACTTACAGCTGTTCCTCCGGGTGGTTGTGGAATCTCCAGCTGTGAGCAGACGGCATTCCAACGTTCACGATCTTCCGCTAAGTCAATCGAGTTCGGAGAGGTGCCTGCAATTATGTCCGAAGGTAACGTGTTAGCAAGTTTCAGAGGGGTTTGTCCTCCAAGACCAACGATAACTCCAGCTATCCCAGGACCATTAGCTCGTCTTGCTGACTCCATTTCCACTTCGAGAATATTTCTAACGTCCTCTTCGGTTAATGGTTCGAAAAACAATCGGTCGCTAGTATCGTAATCTGTCGAAACTGTTTCAGGATTACAGTTAACCATGATGGTTTCATAGCCTATTTCTCTCAGGGCAAAGCTTGCATGGACACAACAGTAATCAAATTCGATCCCTTGTCCGATTCGATTTGGTCCAGAACCGAGGATAATGACTTTTGGCTTGTCGGAGGCAGCAACCTCATTATCATCGTCATAGGTTGAATAGTGATACGGAGTTTCAGCTTCAAACTCTGCGCTACACGTATCAACTGTTTTGAAGACTGGGAGTACTTCCAGCTCGACACGTTTGTTTCGAACCGCCTCCTCTTCCTCATTCCATAAGTAGGCTAATTGATGATCGCTATACCCCAGACGTTTTGCTCGGCGCATTGATAGGCCAGTAATATTCTCTAAGTTTTGTCCTTCAAGAAACAACCGCTCCTCTATGACAATAAGCATCTGGTCTAGAAACCAAGGATCTATTCCTGTTGCATCATGAATCGTTTCAATTGAAATACCCCTATAGAGCAACTCTCCCACTTCAAATATTCTCGTTGGTGTCCCAACTGCAACCCTTTTAAGCAGTTCCTCGTCATTCACGTCTTTGAAGTTTTCTTCACCGCTATCGGCATTTAGGCCGTATCTTCCGAGTTCCAGTGAACGAATTGCTTTCTGAAGCGACTCAGGGAATGTCCTTCCTATAGACATTACTTCACCTACTGATTGCATTTGGGTCCCTAGAACAGCTGGCGTGCCCGGAAATTTCTCAAAAGCCCACCTAGGTATTTTTGTTACGACATAGTCAATTGTCGGTTCAAAACTTGCAGGTGTCTTTTTTGTTATATCGTTGGGTATCTCGTCAAGCGTGTATCCAATAGCCAACTTTGTTGCAATCTTTGCTATGGGAAATCCAGTAGCCTTAGATGCTAAGGCGGAGGACCTACTGACTCGGGGATTCATTTCGATTATAACGAAATCACCGTTAGTAGGATCGACAGCAAATTGGACATTCGAACCACCCGTTTCGACACCCACCCTTCTCATGCACGCAAAGGCGGCGTTTCGGAGAATTTGGTATTCAACATCCGATAATGTTTGGGTCGGGGCGACTGTTATCGAATCTCCAGTGTGAACACCCATTGGGTCTAGGTTTTCTATAGAGCAAACGACCACACAATTGTCTGCCTTGTCTCTCATTACTTCAAGCTCATACTCTTTCCACCCTTTAATGGACTGCTCTATGAGAATCTCATGAATAGGGCTAGCTGCAAGACCATTGGACGCTAATTTAGTGAACTCTTCTAGAGTTTCAGCTATGCCTGTTCCTTTGCCGCCGAGAATATAGGCAGGCCTCACAATCACAGGAAGGCCTATTTCTTCTATGATATTTTCCGCATCATCCATGGAATGTGCAACTCCACTGTGTGGAACTGGAAGGCCGATTTCTATCATGGCATCTTTAAATCTGGCCCTGTCTTCTGCTGTAGCAATAGCTTCAGCATCTGCCCCGATAAGTTCGACTCCATTTGCCTCTAGAACTCCAAGTTCAACTAGTTCCATGGCTAGATTAAGAGCTGTCTGGCCACCAAGAGTCGGCAGGAGCGCATCAGGCTGTTCCGATTCAATAATCTTTGTCAATATTTCTGCCGTTAACGGCTCTATATAAGTCGCATCGGCGAAGTCTGGATCGGTCATGATCGTTGCAGGGTTCGAATTCGCGAGGACAACTGTATAGCCTTCTTCGCGAAGGACACGGCACGCTTGGGTTCCCGAGTAATCAAACTCGCATGCTTGCCCAATGACGATAGGCCCCGACCCTATAAGAAGGATCTTCTCTATATCAGTTCTTTTAGGCATTTTGACCACCATTTACCCTGTCCATTAATTGATCAAATTCTGAAAATAAATAGGCACTGTCATGAGGTCCCGGTCCTGCTTCTGGGTGGTGCTGAACACTAAAGGCATTCGCTTCGTCGATCGATAATCCCTGGCATACACCATCATTGAGATTCACATGAGTTACTAAGGCTTTCCCGTTAAGTGAATCAGCGTCCACAGCAAAATTATGATTTTGGCTGGTTATTTCTATTTCTCCAGAGACCATGTTCTTTACTGGATGGTTTGCCCCATGATGTCCAAATGGCATTTTTACTGTGCTCGCACCAATAGCCCTGCCCAAAAGTTGATGCCCAAGACAAATTCCAAAAATTGGCACCTTACCTAGTAAATTTGCAATCGTCTCAGGAGCGTTCTTGACAGAAGCAGGATCCCCAGGCCCGTTAGAGAGAAAAACCCCATCCGGCTTATAGGAAAGCACGTCTTCGGCTGAGGTCGATGCTGGAACGACCTGCACATCTCCGATCATCGAAAGATGTTTGATTATTGTTCTCTTTATCCCAAAATCTAATGCAACTATTTTTTTGTTATTTGGTGCGCTTTGCTTCACCGCAGGAACAAAATATGGCTCTGAACATGTAACTTCGGCAACAAGATCAGTATTGCTAGTCCCTGGCTCCTTTTGGGCCACTGCGAGCAAAGTTTTCTCGTCAGCAGTTCCAAAAGCTCCAGGCATAGCCCCTGCTTCGCGGATGTGCCTTGTTAGCCGTCTCGTGTCGACTCCACATATTCCAGTGACCTTTGACCTAGTTAGAAACGTATTGAGGCTTGTATCTGATCGCCAATTACTATATCGCCTTGCTAAATCTTTAATGATTATTCCCCTGCAATAAGGTTTATCACTTTCAAAGTCTTCAGCATTTATTCCGTAATTCCCGATATGAGGATATGTGAAAGTAATAATTTGACCTGCGTAAGATGGATCCGTAATTACCTCTTGGTATCCAGTTAAAGCTGTATTAAAGACAACTTCTCCGCTCGCATATCCCAGTTCTGGTTCATATCCAATTAACTCCCCTTCAAAGAGCGCCCCGTCCTGTAGAACGAGTGCCGCTTGTTTTATCTCTGCCATTGATTCCCTTCGCTATATTTGTACTTCACCATTCGAAACAACTACATTCCCATTAACCAAGGTGTCCTTTATCTTTCCAGTCAGTTGACACCCGTCGAAAGGGCTATCCATGCTTTTGATAGCCATTTCAGAAATACTCGGACTCCATTGTTTGTTTTCATCGACCACAATTAGGTTTCCTGGTCGTCCTTCTGAAAGCACTCCTCCATGAGTTGCTTCGAGGCCTGCTATCTCCGCCGGAACCCACGACATGACAGAGAGGATTTCACTAAGTGGTGCATTTAATTCGGTTGCTGATACAGCAAATGCTGTTTCGAGTCCGATCGTTCCGTAAGGCGCTTCTTCAAAAGGAAGATCAATGAGATGCTGGGGTTTAGGAGAATGTGATGTGGCTATTGCATCTACCTGACCACTTAATATCAACTCCTTAATTTCCTCTGTTTCTTTCTTTGTTCTCAATGGTGGAGCAACCTTGTATACCGTCCTATAACTTCTTACTTCCTCATCCGTCAATGCAAAGTGGTGTGGAGAAACTTCACATGTAATTGAAACACCGTCTGCCTTAGCCGCAGAAATTATCTCGATAGCTTTAGGAGATGAAATCTGCTGAAGATGTAATCTTGCACCAGTAAGTTGAGCCATTCTCACGAATTGGTATGCAAGGATTTCTTCCTCTTCGATGGCAATTCCTTGAATGCCTAGGTCTGAGGAAACTACACCCTCATGCATATGGCCTATTCCATCAATAAACGGTGTAAGTCCTATGGTGATATCAAATTTAGTGCCATATTCCATTGCCCGTCGGAGTAGAGAGGCGTCCAAACTGGAGAAATTAGAATGAACAAAAAAGCGAATACCCAAGCTAGCCATTTCGCCGATAGGCGATAATGCCTCACCCAAGCCATCCACAGTTAGTGAACCTGAGAATTCGATATGGCACAGGGCTTCACTGCGGAGACTTTGCATCTCCTTTACCGCTGCAGCAGAGTCTATTGTTGGGGAAGTATGCGGCATAAGCATAACGGCTGTATAGCCTCCAAGAACTGCACTTCTCGTTCCAGACGAAATAGTTTCGATCTCTTCATCTCCCGGCTGACAGAAATGTGAATTTAAATCAATCAATCCTGAGGTAACAATGCAGCCGGTTGCATCGATTATTTTTTTCCCAGCTATATCTTCACCAATCTGTGCGATATTTCCATCGGAACCTATAGCAATATCTGCTTTTTTGGAACCTGTTTTGTCAAGGACCGTTCCGCCTTTGATAACAACCTCAGTCATTGTCTTCATCCTCACTACTAAGTCCGGCCAAAGCTATTCCCGAACCAAGAATGTGATAAAGAACTGCCATCCTCACAATTACGCCATTACCTACTTGATTTGTTATCACTGCGTTTGGAAGATTAGGGACGTTGCCTGAAATTTCGACACCCCGATTCATCGGCCCAGGGTGCATCACTAATGCGGATTTCTGCAATTTTTTAGATCGATCGAAGGTCAGCCCATACAGATTTGTATACTCACGAAGCGAAGGAACTAGCGACTCTTCTTGGCGTTCAAGCTGCATACGAAGGAGATACATCACATCAGCTTCCTTAATAGCTACATCCAAATCAGGAATGATGTCCACTGGCCAATTTTCAATTGACGGGGGCAAGAGAGTAGGTGGGGCGACAAGAGCAACGCTAGCACCAAGCGCGCTAAACGCCTTAACATTCGAACGCGCGACTCGGGAGTGCTTTATATCGCCAACAATGACAATTCGCTTTCCAGCTATACTTCCGAGTTGCTGCGTGATGGTATAACAATCAGCTAGTGACTGCGTAGGGTGTTCATGAGCTCCATCGCCAGCGTTAATGATCGAAGCATCCGTCCATTGGGTCAATATCCATGGAACCCCTACAGATTTGTGGCGGACCACAATGGCTTCAACACCCATCGCAGAGATCGTTTCGACGGTGTCTCGTAGACTTTCACCTTTTTTCACAGAAGAAGAGGAAACACTGAAGTTCATGACGTCAGCCGATAGTCGCTTGGCTGCTTTTTCAAAACTGAGGCGAGTTCGAGTTGAGTCCTCAAAAAATAGATTTGCGACTGTTTTGCCGCGGAGGGCAGGAACTTTTGGTATTCTGCGATTGCTTACCTCGAGAAAGTGGTTGCTTAGTTCTAGAATTTCTAGAATCCCATCTTTTCCGAGATCTTCAACCCCTCTGACATGTTTGGCTGGAGTCATTGGTCGGACTCCTTGTATTCTCCAATTTGGACACTGTCTTCTCGGACGTCAACAAGTTCATCTCTTCGAGTAGGAATATTTTTGCCTACAAAGTCTGGGCGAATCGGAAGCTCCCGATGCCCTCGGTCAACCATCACCGCAAGTTGCACAGAAGCTGGCCGACCAAAATCTGTAACAGCATCCAAAGCTGCTCGAATAGTTCTTCCAGTAAATAGAACATCATCTACGAGAACAACTGTCTTAGCGCTCAAATCGAAAGGAATTTCTGTTGGTTCCCGAGGAGAGACTGGTCGTAGTCCAATATCGTCTCTATAAAAAGCAACATCAAGGTAGCCGACTGGAATATTCGATCCTTCAATCTCGGCAAGGTTCGCCGCTAATTTTCTCGCTAGCGGGACTCCCCCAGTTTGCAACCCGATGAGGGCTACGTCCGACACACCCTGGTTATGCTCGAGGATTTCATGTGCCATACGCCATAACGCTCGACGAACATCATCTGCGTCCATAACTTCCGATCGGGAAACAAAAACGCCCCTCACATGGGGCGTTAATCCGTCTTCGTCTATAGCCATCTCGGCACCTTTCACCGTTCGAGCCTCACGGGACTCGATTTACGGTCAGTGACACGGTATCACCTCAGTATGGATTTGCGCGCGCTTTCTTTATTTTTTTGCGTTTCTTCTATATGGGTTCCTCAGGACGATGCCTCAGACAGGCTTCCGCTAAAACACCGTTGATAAATGGACCGGAAGATTCTGTAGAATATTTAGCTGCTAGCTCTACTGCTTCACTAACAATAACTGGTGCAGGAATTTTGGGGCTTGAAATAATCTCGCTCATAGCCATTCGAAGGATCGATAAATCAACAGCAGCCATTCTCTCTAGCTCCCATTTCTGGCTTATCCCAGATATTTCCGCATCAACTCTTTCGATGTCACTAACTAACTGGTCAAATATAGACAGGGCATAGCCGTCAAGAGCTAAAGGGCGAGATTCCACGATACTTTGTAGATCTACCTGTTTTAGCTCAGCTTCATACAGCAAATTGAGAATGGTTTCTCTGCCTTCACGGCGCTTTGCGATATATTCGGGAGTTCCTTCAGGTAGCTCGTTTGTAGCTGTTGAACCCATTTGCTCCTCCTTCCTCAGAAGAGAATGCTCATGCTCTACTAATGTAACTTCCTGTTCTGGTATCGACTTTGACGGCTTCTCCTATTTCAAGAAATAAGGGAACCTGTATTGTTAAGCCAGTCTCTAATGTTGCAGGTTTCGTAGCACCTGAGACTCGATCTCCTTGCATCCCTGGTTCAGTCTCCGTAATTACGAGTTCCACAGATGCAGGTAGTTCGGTACTTACGATTTCGTCCCCATACATAAGTAGGACAGCCGAGGATCCTTCGACCACATAATTGGCCGTCTCGCCAAGAGTCTCGATATTGACATTGAGCTGGTCGTAAGTTTCATTATCCATAAATACAAATCCCTCACCGTCCCGATAGAGATACTGCATTTCACGCTTGTCGATATTAGCTCTTTCGACTGTTTCGCCAGCTCGGAAAGTTTTCTCAATCACTGCGCCCGTTCGAATATTTTTGAGTTTGCTTCGAACGAACGCGTGCCCCTTTCCGGGTTTCACATGCTGGAATTCAATCACTTGCATGAGATTTCCGTCGAGCACTAACGTCCAACCATTCTTCAGTTCATTAGTAGATATAGAGACCATTATGCTCCTAGATTCTCACAGTATTAGGGTTCCACTCTAACCGGATAGAGTTAGGCTTGTGGCGACTTTGCGCTAAGAGTTAACCGCCTTGCCCCTGTTTCTGTGATTTCGTAAAGATCTTCCCACCGGACCCCACAAGTATCTGTAAAGTAAATACCTGGTTCAATGGTCACCACCATTCCGGTCATTAATTTTTCCTCACTTCTGCCATTGATAGCAGGGGATTCGTGGATATCAAGCCCTACACCATGTCCTGTCCCATGGATAAAAGATTCTCCCCATCCTGCTTCTTCGATTTTTGACCGACACCGTCGATCTAATTCGGCACATGGCATATCTGGTTCAAGGCTCCTTACTGCCTCTTCTTGAGCTTCAAGAACTGTCGTCAAATATTCTTGTTGAAGTTTGCTGGGTTCGCCTATAACAAATGTTCTTGTCATATCCGATCGATACCCATCAACGACTGCTCCTACGTCGACTATAAGCAAGTCGCCTTGACCAATTCGCCTTGTAGTCGGTAGTGCATGGGGTTTGGAACTGTTCACTCCAGATGCAACTATTGTCTGATAAGCATTGCCTGATGCACCGTGCTGTCGTATTTTGTTATCAAGAAATGCGGCTACGTCCATCTCTGATACATTTTCAGAGAACAGAGGAATGGTATCGCTGAGTGCTTTATCAGCTATCTTTGCCGCAAGTGAAATTCGTTCAACTTCGAATTGATCTTTTTGCGCTCGTAATGTTTTTAAAGGACTGGAGGAAACCAGTTCGGTTCCTGTGCGCTCCCTAAGCTGGTTAACAGTTTCCCAACTTACTAAATTAGCGTCGAGGTTAATTACTTTAGTTCTAGCGAGCTTCGAGACGTCCTCGATAAGGTTTTTCGATATCGAAATTTCAGCAGGTGACTGGGCTTCTCGTATTTCTAGAGGTCCCTGTTCTTGGTATCTCTGATCAGTGAGAAGAACGAACCTTTCATGATCTAAATAGACTATTGCGTTGCTTCCAGTAAAGCCTGTGAGCCATTGAACGTTCGAAGGGTCTGCAACAACTAGCGCTTGACTATCGAAAAGCATAGAGCGAACTTTATCTGGCCGTGCAGAAAGGTCTAATGGGCTGAAGGAATGCCCTGCAGGCGAGGATTTCATTTCAGGGAATCAGCTAGAGCATGCACTGCCAGTTCATAGCCATACCCTCCAAAACCCATAATCGATCCTGTAGCTACTGGTGCTACAACTGAAGTGTGGCGCCACGGTTCGCGAGCATTAGGGTTTGAAATGTGAAGTTCAACTATGGGGCCTTCGAAAGCTGCTAGAGCGTCATGTATAGACCACCCATAGTGGGTGAGCGCCCCAGGGTTAATGATGATCGCTTGATGAGTCTCTCGCGCTGACTGTATCTCTTCAACGATGCTTCCTTCATCGTTATATTGCCGGTGAGTGAGTTCAAAGCCATATTCTTTAGCTACTGATTCAGCGCGACTGACATAGTCTTCAAGAGTCGATTCGCCATAGACTTCTGGCTCTCGCTGTCCAAGTAAATTAAGATTCGGGCCGGATATTAGTAGGATGCGTGTCACTGCAAGGCCTCCATTGCTTGTATAAGAATTTCTTGATCTTCAATTTTTACTACCTCAATTCCTTCTGGGCCATCAAGAACAAAAGAAATACCATCTACTGCCTTCTTGTCTCTTTGAAACAGAGAAACAAGCTGACCCCAATCATATGAAGATGGAAGCTTATATGAGAGGCCATAGTGCTCTAAAACACTTTCATGCTCTTCGACACGCTTTTGGTCGATTCTCCCAAGTATTTTCGCTATTTCTGCCGCATAGCGGATGCCGATAGCAACTGCTTCACCATGGGCAAGAGAGAAATCTTTTTCCATTTCAAGAGCATGGGCGAGAGTGTGTCCATAATTCAAGACGGCCCTTCGACCTGTTTCTCGTTCGTCTTCTCGAACAATCTCCGCTTTCAACTGAATACATTTCATAATCTTTCCAGCTAAATCCTGTTGGCCAAGATCTTGTGCCCCTAGAAAGTGATACTTAGCAACTTCCCCATATCCGCATCTCCATTCGCGTTCTGGCAAGGACGACAAAGTCGATATATCGCAGACGACTCCTACTGGCTGCCAGAAGGATCCAACAAGATTCTTTCCTTCTGGAAGGTTCACAGCGGTCTTTCCACCGATCGCTGCATCTACCATTCCCAAAAGGGTCGTTGGGACATGAATAACATCAATCCCGCGATGGTAGACAGCGGCTGCAAATCCCGCTACATCAGTGACAAGGCCTCCCCCAATAGCAACTACGACGTCAGTTCGAGTCAGTCCCCATTGAGCCCATCTGCTACACAAATCTTCAACT
>Ga0310344_10004718_pt1 | contig 10116 bp, 9 predicted proteins | sample HC15DNA20200_MG_FD_203801 | JGI IMG/M metagenome (GOLD analysis project Ga0310344, IMG submission 203801) | Marine microbial communities from station ALOHA, North Pacific Subtropical Gyre - HC15-DNA-20-200_MG | ecosystem: Environmental > Aquatic > Marine > Oceanic | place: Pacific Ocean: North...
TCTAGGCCTGATTCTTTTTTAATCTGTAAAAAATAGTTATCCAAATATTGGATGTTTTTAGAATTTGTCAAAGTAAACAATGTATTATATCTTTTTTTTAAATCAAAATTGCAATTGGCATGTTTAATATTTTCGTAATTAAATTTAAGAAATTGATTTAAAGTAAGCGAAACTGCATGTCCGTGGCTTATATTAAAAATCGAGGTAAATGGATATGATACTGCATGTGGAGCTGTAGTCTTTGATATATTAATAGCTTTACCAGATAAATGAGAAGCAAAACACATGGCTGATGTATTTATATTATTAGGATTTTTTACGAATTTTAAAAAATATTTCAGTGAAATTTTAAGAGATTTTTTTGCAAAAAATACACTTTCCTTGGTAGATTTTTTTGAAATCAATGATTCTACTGATTGGGAAATAGCATCAAATCCCGCTGATGCTTTAATTTTTTTAGGTGCTCCAATTACTAGCTCTGGAATTAAAAAAAAATAATCTGGCTTAAGATTTTTTCCCTCTACAGAATATTTTACTTTATTAATATAAATAACCGCATTTTCTGTTACTTCGGCTCCCGATCCGGCGGTGGTTGGAATAGCAAGTAATTTAGTAGCCTTTTTTTTAATTTTATAATTAGAATTCTTAATTTGAAAATGTAAATTATTTGTATTCTCTAAAACATTTGCAATTTTTGCATAATCAATAACTGAACCTCCACCTACAGCAATTATAAGATCAGGAGAAAATTTTCGCAGCATGTAAATAATATTTTTCAATTCTGAAATTTCAGGATAATAAGATTTTTTAAAATAATATTTTGTATTTTTTTTTTTAAGAATAGGAGTTAAAATACTTTTGGCACCAGAAGTACTGTAAGATTTTTTTCCACATAAAACAAAAATTTTTTTATAATTTTCTTTTTTAATAAAAAGTGAAAGATCAAGTCCAGATGATAATGAAAATTCATCCATATATTAAAGCATAAATTTATTTTTAATTTTAATTAAATTATTTGGTCTGGATAAATTGGTTAAAGTACCTGATGATATAAGCACTTCTAAAAAACTTGGACCTTTGGAATTGATAAATCTTTTTACTATCGATTTTATTTTTTTAGTCTGTGAAATTTTAAAATAATTTTTATATCCAATACTTTTTACTATTTTTTCAAAGTTTATGCCTGTAGCTGTTGTAGGTTGTCCTCCAACTGATTCGTGGGCATTATTATTTAATAAAATATGTTTCAACTTAGAATTACCTAAATATCCAACAGTTCTTAAAGAACCTAGGTGCATTAGCATAGAACCATCTCCATCTAGACAATAGACTTGTTTTTTTGAGTTTATTGAGTATCCCATTGCAACCATGGCAGAATGACCCATTCCTCCAACCATATAAAAGTCTTTTCCTTTATTTAATTTTTTCTCTTTTCTAATTTGCATAAGTTCACGTGATGTATATCCGGTAGTGGAAATTATTTTGGAATTATTTGAAATTAATTGCAGAAATTGAGTTATAAAATCTTTTCTCAAGGGTAATCTACTACTGTTTTTTATGCTAATTTTTTCTTTTGACTGAAGAATGTTTCGCTTGACTAAACAAGCTACAATTTTTTTTGACCGATGTGATTTTTTTATTAAATTATCAAGTTTAAATAAATCTTTTCTATCTTTTAATATGCAGTAATTAATGTCTAACAGTTTTAACAATTTAGTAGTAATTTTGCCTTTAGATGTATGTTGCGGTTCATCTTTCGCTCCTGGGGCTCCTCTCCAGCCAATCATTAGCAATAGTGGTATGGAATATACTTTTTTATGAGCTATAGAAATTAAGGGATTAATAGCATTGCTTAAACCTGCGTTTTGTAAATATACACAGGGAATTTTTCTAGTCGATAAATAATATCCTATTCCAATTGCAACAGCAGAGCCTTCATTAACAGCTATTATATGCTTAGATTTATTTAGTTTGCTAAAACTTTGGGACAGATTTTTTAAAACACTATCTGGGACACCTGTAAAAAAATTGATTTTATTTTTTTTAAGAGTGTATAAAAGTTCTTTAACTAAAATCATTACTTTATGAGATTTAATACTTCATTAATTGGACTTATACTTTTTTCAGCATCATAAGCTCTACCACTTTTAAGTATTTGTTCAGCTGTTTTTACCATTTGTGGATACGCGGCTCTTAGAAGTTGATTAGCATATATAACTACCTTAAATCCATTTCTAATCAATTCTTTTTCATAAGTTTTAGAATAAGTAGATGGAACTGCTATCATTGGTTTATAGAATTTGCTTTTCTTAAAAACTTTTGCAAAACGAAATATTTGATTTGGATTTTTTTCTTTGCTATGAATCAATATTGCATCAGCCCCTGCTTTGGAATAAGCATTTGCTCTTTTAAGTGCATCTTTTAAAGACTTTCCTAAAATGAAACTTTCGATTCTTGCTATAATGAAAAAATCATCTGTAATTTTTGAATTTTTTGCAATTTTAATCTTTTTAGAAAAGTTTTTAATGCTATCTTGATATGATTCAGATTGATTTTTAAACAATGAATTTCTTTTTATGCCAATTTTGTCTTCTATGCAAATTCCCGAAACACCGAGTCTTTCTAATGTTCTTACTGTAAAAGACACGTGTTCATTTCGTCCTCCATTATCTGCATCAAAAATTAAAGGTTTGGTAGTTACTTCAAAAATCTCATTTAATCCGTTTATTCGAGTAGAAAAATCTACTGCTTGATTGTCAGGTTTACCTCTTGTGGCAGAATCCGTCAAACTTGATGACCACATTCCATCAAATTCTAAAAGTTGGTTTTTTTTTCTAATTTTAATTTTTTCAATAATTGTACCCGTCAAGGCATTATGCGATTCTAACAATTTTACAATACCCTTGGCAAATATGAGTCTTTTTAATTTAGCTCTTCTAATATCCGGGGTAGTTCCTATTTCTGTAAGTTTTTTTTTAATTAAAGAAGAAGAGATATTTTTAGTGTACTTGGGTTCAATTAATTTACCCCCCCAAGTTTTAAGTGTTTTGATTGCTTTAGTTCTTGTTGTTTTTTGAACACCTTTTTTCCAATCATCTCCATGCACTAAAAAGTCTGGTTTTAGTTTCTTTAAATTTTCCGTGTAATCTAAAGTTTCTTGTTGGACAATTTTTTTTACATATTTAACGCTTTTTAAAACCATTAATCTTTGTTTGTAATTTAAGTGTGGAAGTTGCTTATACGTTGAAATTGCTTTATCGGTTAATAGCCCGACGGTTACCTCGCCAAGTTTGTTTGCAGTTTTAAGAATATTTATATGACCTTCGTGAAGTATATCTGCAGCTAAACCTACGTAGACTTTTTTTTTTGAAATCATGAAATCTAATTTTAATGTTCAATATATGATCACTAGCATTAATATAATATTCAATCAACAATTGAATTAACTAAATTAGATGTTCTTTAAATCCAAAAGACTCCATTAATTCATTCCATTCTCTTTTTGAAAGGCTTGAATTTTCAAAATCGCAAGTTTCTCCTTTTAACATTTTTTGAATTACTGTTTTTCCATTTTCAGATAATTCTATTCCTCCAACTCTATAATCTTGAAATGCTTCAAAAGTTATTGGAACCCATCTCTTTAAAGAGTCGATCATCACATCTGCGTAAGCTCTTATTTCATATTGCGCATGATTATCTCCTCGTAAAGACAAAAAATTTAATAGATTTAATAAATCTGTTTTCCAATACCATTGGGTATATGTATTTAAAGTTAAATTCATTCTGGCTAGCTCTCTGGCTAAACCTTTATTGTTTTTATTTATAGTAGTTCCATCATACTTTTCATTTAGCATTAATTCGTAATTTTCATACGTTTGTTCAGCATCTTTTTTTAACATATTCAAAATATTATCAGCTTGCTTACCATTTATTAATTCTCCTCTTCCCTGCCTATTGTTTGCGGATTGTGCTGCGAGATGCTCTTTGGATGGCAAATAAAATTCTTTATCTAAAATAGAATATCTAGCAGAGTATTCATTAACATTTGCTGTTCTATGTCGAATCCACTGTCTAGCCACAAAAATTGGTAATTTGACGTGATATTTTATTTCACACATTTCAAAAGGTGTGCTGTGTCGATGTCTCATTAAATATTTTATTAAACCTTTGTCCGTTGAAACCTTTTTTGTACCTTTTCCATATGAAACTCTAGCTGCTTGGACTATTGAGCTATCATCACCCATATAATCAACTACTCGAACAAAACCATGATCAAGCACTGGTACAGCTTCGTAAAGAATTTTTTCTAATTCTGGCGAAGTGACCCTTTTTGTAGTGTTTTTTTGAGTCTGCTGTTCTAGTATTTCGTTTTTCTGCTCTTTTGAAAGAACCATTGCAATAAAAAAATTGAATATTTAAATAGATGTTTTATATTATAATTGTTGGTTTTCCAACTACAACGATAAACGAATTTCGTAATAAACATTGCGGACGTGGGTTCGATTCCCACCACCTCCACCATTTACAACTTGCGGGGGTGACAAGGTATCGACGAGTGTCTAAAGGCTATTCTTTCGTTCGGGATTGTTCCGTCGTTATCGGGCTAAATTATAATTGCAAATGATAAATTTGCTCTCGCTGCTTAATTAACTTGTTAATTAAATAAGCGCGGTCTGGGGCACCGGGCAACAGAACGCCCCTCCTGGTCTAGAATTCTTGGTCTAGCTTGATAAATTAAATATTAAACCGATTAAACCAATAATAAAGACTCCACCAAATATTGCGGCTAAGGTTATGCCTAATACCAATTTATCTTTTCTGGTCATTTTATGTTCTGAACTCATATTAAAATCTTAAGTTTTCTAACACAAAAGTTCTTTAAATTAAATATTAAATTTTAAAATTTGAATCTTTGCTATCTTTCAAAAATTTTCTTACGGTATCTAACGTTAATTGCTGATATGATTTACCAAATTTTGATATCTTATCAATAACAGAGGGTGGCATTGTTATTATTGAGCAACCACAATCTTTCGCTTGTAGATAATTATACGCTTCTCGAGTGCTCGCCCAAAGAATCTCTACATTTTTCATTTTTTTTGTTAATTTAACACTTTGTTTAATGATTGGAACAGGATCTTTTCCTACATCACTCATTCTTCCAGAAAAAATTGATATCAAGGTTTTTGATTTTTTATTTATAACTTTAATTATTTTTTTAACCTGGCTTGTTGTATAAACTGCAGTAATATTTAGTTTAATTCCCTTTTGACTAAGCGTGCTTATTACTTTTTTCGAAAAAAATCCCTTCGAATTTACAACAGGTATCTTTACATAAACGTTCTTGCCCCAAGAATTTATCACATTTGCCTGCTGTAACATTTCGTCGTATGTGTCCCCAAAAACTTCAAATGAAATGGGCTTTTTTCTACAAACCCCAAGAAGTTTTAAACAATATTTTTTATAACTTTTTGCTCCAGATAATCTAATTAAGCTTGGGTTGGTTGTAAATCCACTTACCAGCTTGTTTTTATTAAGCTTCTTGATGGTTGCAAAATCAGCGCTATCACAAAAAATTTTAGTTTTCATTTATTTAACAAAATATAATTAATCAAGATTTTTTACAATTTCTTCTGTCATTTTTTTAGCATCTGCAAATAACATTAAAGTGTTATCTCTATAAAAAAGTTCATTATCTATGCCAGCGTAGCCTGGAGACAAACTTCTCTTGACAAAAAGAACTGATTTTGATTTTTCTACATCTAAAATCGGCATCCCATAAATTGGGCTTTGTGGATCAGTTTTGGCTATTGGGTTTGTCACGTCATTTGCTCCAATTACAAAAGCAACATCTGTGCTAGCAAAATCGTTGTTTATATTTTCTTGCTCAAACACTTCATCATAAGGAACGTTTGCTTCAGCTAACAAAACATTCATATGTCCAGGCATTCTTCCTGCTACCGGATGAACGGCGTAAGATACTTTTACTCCATTTTTTTTTAGGTTATCAGCCATTTCTTTCACAGCGTGTTGGGCTTGCGCTACTGCCATTCCATAGCCAGGAACAATTATTACTGATGAAGCATTTTTCATTAAAAATGCAGCATCTTCTGCATTTCCACTTTTGACTGGTTTTCTATTTTTATCTTTTTTTGAATTTTCATCTGTTGCACCAAATCCTCCCAGAATTACACTAAAAAAAGATCTGTTCATACCTTGGCACATTATGTAAGACAAAATTGCACCTGACGACCCAACAAGAGCACCTGTAATTATTAATGCAGTATTTTCTAAAGTAAAACCAATTCCGGCGGCTGCCCATCCTGAATAAGAGTTAAGCATAGAAATAACAACTGGCATATCTGCTCCACCAATAGGAATTATTAATAAAAATCCCAATAAAAAAGATATTGCAATTATTCCCCAAAAAATGTTGTCTGACTGTGTTTTGCTAAGATAAAAAATTAATACTATAATTGATAAACCTAATAACAAATTAATATAATGCTGCCCTATAAAAGTGATTGGGGATCCTGACATTATTCCTCGAAGTTTTAAAAAAGCTATTATTGATCCCGAAAAAGTAATTGCTCCTATTGCTGCACCAATTGACATTTCAATCAAACTCGAAAGTTTAATATCTCCTGGTGAGCCAAGATTAAAGACTTGTGGATTTAAAAAAGCTGATACTGCTACAAAAACTGCTGCAAGACCTACAAGACTATGAAAGCCAGCAACTAGCTCTGGCATTGCTGTCATTGGTATTTTATACGCTATGAAAGCTCCAATTGATCCACCAACAAGTAAAAAAATTAATACGTAAATGAAGCCGATAGAAAAATTTCCTATAGATAAAAAAGTTACAGTTATAGCAATTATCATTCCTAAAATTCCAAACAAATTGCCTCTTCTAGATGTTTCTGGAGATGATAATCCTCTTAAAGCTAAAATAAATAATCCACCAGAAATTAAGTAAAATATTGCTAATAAATTTGCTGACATATCTATTTATTTTTCTTTTTCTTTTTATACATTTGGAGCATTCTTTGGGTAACTAAAAAACCTCCAAAAATATTTATTGCTGCTAAAAATATTGCTAAAAATCCAAATATATTTGATGTATCAAAAATGCTTTTTATATCGCCGGATAATCCAGCAATTATAGCCCCCACAATAATTACAGATGAAATTGCATTGGTTACAGACATTAAGGGAGTGTGCAATGAGGGAGTGACGCTCCAAACAACATAGTATCCCACAAATATTGATAATATGAAAATACTTAGTCTAAATATAAACGGATCAATTTCCATAATTATAATTCTTTATTAATTAAAGTTTTACTAATAATTTCATCTTTTTGATTAATATAAATATCTTTTTTTTCTTTGTCGTATAAATTATTTAAAAAATTAGATAAATTTTTTGCATATAAACTTGAAGCTGTTAATGCCAATTTATTTAATATATTTTTTGTACCCATAATTTTTACTCCATTTACAACGTTAACTTTATCGGCTTCAGAAAAAGCAGAGTTACCTCCCTGATTTACTGCTAAATCATAAATAATTGAACCTGCCTTCATACTTTTAACCATTTCTTCTGAGATAATTCTTGGTGCTTTCTTTCCGGGTATTAGTGCAGTACAAATAACAATATCATTTTTTTTTATAGAATTTTTTAACAGTTCTGCCTGTTTTTTTTTAAAATCTTCTCCAGCTTCTTTTGCATATCCTCCGCTTGTTTCTAAATTTTCTGCTCCTTCTACGCTTAAAAATTTTCCTCCTAAACTTTCCACCTGTTCTTTTGCAACAGTTCTAACATCGGTCGCTGACACCACTGCTCCTAATCTTTTTGCTGTTGCTATTGCTTGAAGTCCGGCAACTCCAGCACCAATAACCAATACTTTTGCTGGAGTAATAGTTCCTGCTGCAGTCATCATCATAGGAACCGCTTTGTCAAACTCTTCGATAGACTCGATAACTGCTCTATATCCAGCTAAATTAGCCTGGGAAGACAAAACATCCATTGTCTGTGCTCTTGTAATTCGAGGAAGCAGATTAAGTGAAAAAATATTAATATTTTTTTTAATTAATTTATTTAGCTTTTCTCTATCTGACATAGGATCAAATTGACCAATTAAAATAGATTTATCTTTTATTGAATTAATTTCATCATTAGTAGGGCAATTAACCTTTAATATTATTTGTGATTTTTCTAAAACTTCTTTAATGGAGCCATATAGAGTTGCTCCTTTATTTTTATACTCCTCATCACTTATACCTAGATGCTCTCCATATTTCTCTTCAAGAAAAACTGAAAAATTTAATTCCACAAACTTTTTTGTTGTTTCTGGAGTAATTGAAATTCTTTTTTCACTAGCAAGATCTTCTTTAACAGATCCGATGATTTTCATTACCTCTGTCTAACTTTATATTTTGGATTTTTTTTATTTATAATATAAATGCGCCCTCTTCTTCGAACGAGCTTAGAATTCAAATCTCTTTTTTTGTGTGATTTTAATGAGCTTACTACTTTCATAATAAAATAAATTTTAAAGTTTTTATGCCGGCAACGTCCTACTCTCCCATGTCTTAAGACAAAGTACCATCGGCGCTGAAGGGCTTGACTTCCGAGTTCGGGATGGGATCGGGTATGGCCCCTTCGCAATAATCACCGGCACATAGTTTATATATTTATTAAAGTTTTTTGTAAACAGCTACATTTCTAAAAAGATATGATTATTGAAAGTGGTGGGTATGGCTAGGATCGAACTAGCGACCTCTACGATGTCAACGTAGCGTTCTACCACTGAACTACACACCCTCTATAGATCGTTAAAATCCTTAAACTATCTTTTAAAGTATTTTCTTATTTTAAGACAAATATAATCCACTTCTTTAAAAGTTAAATAATAATGCAAAGGAAGTCTAACAATTTTATTTATTAAATTATTAGTAAAATATAAATTATCTTTTTTTGTTTTATATTTTTTTCCTGCTTTTGATTTGTGTAAAGGAGTATAGCTTATAACGGCATGTATTTTATTTTTTTTAAGATATCTGAGGAATCTGCTTCTTTCATTATTTTTTAAAATAATAACAAAAGCATGAAAATTATATCTATACTTATAATTATTAACTAAATAAAAATCATCGGCTAACCAGCTTTTAAAATTATGAATATATCTTAAATAATTTTTTGATCTTTTGAGAAATATTTTTTTATAATCTTTAATTTGAGGCATTAGATAGCTAGCTACAAATTCTGACATTAAAAAAGCAGATCCTATTTCTACCCAGGAGTAATATTTTATTTTTCCTTTGTTCATTAAATATCTATTTGTACCCTTATCAAAAATAAAGTGTGACTTTTGAATAAATTTTTTATTATTTACTACAAGCATGCCCCCAGCTCCGGAACTTATATTTTTAGTCTCGTGAAATGAAAAACATGAAAAATCACCAAAAGAACCTAATGGTTTTTTTTTGAAAAATGATCCAAATGCTTGCGCTGCATCTTCAACTAGATAAATTTTTTTTCTTTTGCAAAATTTTTTAAGATTATCTAAGTAGTCAACACTAAAACCTTGATAGTGCAATATAATTATAACTTTAGTGTTTCTATTAACACATTTTTTTATTTGGTCAAAACTGGGCATCAAAGTGTTCTTGTCAATGTCACAATACTTTAATTTGCATCCAGTTCTAGCAAAACTAGACGCGGTTGTAATAAAACTAAATGAAGGAAGAATCACTTCATCTTTTTTTTTTAAATTCAAATTTAAGGCACAAATTTCTAAAGCTGAAGTGCAGCTGTTTGTTAGATATACATTCTTAAAATTAAATTTTTTATTTAGCTCTTTTTTTATTCTTAAGATATTTTCTCCAGGTCCATGAAGAGGTTTTTTTTGATTAAGAAATTTATGGACATTTCTAACACTATTATTTAAATGTAAAGGTTCGTTAAAATTGATTTCTTTCATTTTGGTGAATTATTAAACAAATAATTGTATTTTAACAGTAAAATTTATAAATAAGTTTAACTTTATGTGTTATTTTTTAAATTTAATAAATTAAATTTTAAAGCTATAAATAATGTAGATAATAATAAAAT
>Ga0310344_10004720_pt1 | contig 10113 bp, 8 predicted proteins | sample HC15DNA20200_MG_FD_203801 | JGI IMG/M metagenome (GOLD analysis project Ga0310344, IMG submission 203801) | Marine microbial communities from station ALOHA, North Pacific Subtropical Gyre - HC15-DNA-20-200_MG | ecosystem: Environmental > Aquatic > Marine > Oceanic | place: Pacific Ocean: North...
AAAAATAAAATTTTTAAATTTTTTAGAAAATGCAGTTTTTATTTCATTTGTATTTTTAAAATATCTTAAAACTTGACCATTTCTAATTTTTAATGGATCATTTTTTATCATGCAATATCCAGGTTTCACTTTTTTTGAGCCTTTGAAATAATGAAATGCTAATTTTGGAATAGCCATTATTAGATAACCATTTTTTTTCATAATTCTTGCATGTTCTTCCACATGTGAATTAAAATCTAAATTTTCACCCATGTAATATATCGAATTCCAAGATAGCACATAATCAAAAAAGTTATCTTTAAAATTAATTTCAGAATTTGTTCCGACTTTCAATGTGGGTTTAATTTTGAAATTTGATAGATTTTTCTTTGTTTTATTAACAATTTCTTTAGAAATTTCAGTTCCAAATATATCAAATCCACATTCATTTAAGAAAGCAAGATTTCTGCCATCACCGCAACTCACATCACAGATTTTTTTATTTATAAATTTATTTTTTGAGAGTTTTAATTTTGGATAATCACCTTTGAATATTCTAATTACATATTCAGCAGGGTAAGCAATATTTTTTTGATTTAGAAATGTTTTGTTATATTTTTTTTGTAATTTTGAATTCATAATAGTCATTTATTTCTTATATATTAAATTCTTCTTAAGAATAATCACCAAATTTTTTAAATTCTATTTTTTCATTATCAAATAAACATTCTTTTGATTTTAATATAAAATCTAAATGATAGTCTTCACGTATTTTTCCACCAAGAGCAACATTTGAACCAAAACCAAAATGAATTGTACCCATACACCCTTCATCTAAAAGCATATTTCCAGTTAATTCAGCTTTATTATTTAATCCAATTCCAAATTCGCCAAGAAATATGGGATGATCCTTTAGGTTTAGGATCTTAGAAATTTTTCCTACTGTAATTTTATCACCAGAAATATTTTTTATTTTTCCATTATAGATATTCAGAGTAATTTTAGAGTCTAACAGTCCAAGTTCAGGATGTGGTATTGAGCCATCTACTACGATTTTACCATTTGATTTGTCTTCAATAGGAGCTATATTACATTCAATGTCAGGAGGTGATCCCAATTTAATATCTGAATTTACATAACCTGGGGCAAAATTTCCATTTCTTCCAGATACTATTAATTCTAAATCGGTTCCAGATTCAGTTTTTATGGTAATTTTATCTACTTTAGATAATTTTTCAGATAAATGAATAGCATTTTTAGCAATTTCTTTAAAATTTACACGTAATGAAGGATGTTTGAGAATAAATTCAGAGTAATCAGGTAAGCTTAGATATCGACTTCCATATTTTTCAGACATAATTCTTTCTTTTGAATGAGCCATAGAATTTTTTGTTAAACCAATTATCAAATCAGATGAATTCATTAGTTTTGAAATATGTTCAGGTAATGATTCGCCATGAGATTTCAATGGCTGAATCGAAACATGAGTTATTGAATATTTTTTTGCAACTAAAATTTTTTCAAAAATTTTTCCAAGGAATTGAGTTTCATGATCTGTTATGATTAAAACAGATTCATCAAACTGTAAGTTACCCAATTCTAGTGCTATAATGTTCACTCCTTGAATTAAATCATGACCAAATGTTTTATTTGAAGAGTTATTCATTTCAGAATGACGAGGAACCAATTAATTTTTTGATAAAACTTAATCCTGCATTTATTCTTTTCATATTTTCTGAACCAATTGAGATTCGAATGAAATTATCACAACTATCACCATAACCAATTCCAGGAACAACACTGACATTGTATTTTTCCAAAAGTTTTGAACAAAATTCTTCAGACCCAAGCTTTGATTCAGCAATTGAAACAAATATGTAAAATGTAGTCTCTCCAGGAAGATATTTTAGATTTATTTTGTCCATGAAATTAATTACTTCTTTTCTTTTTGCTATTAGTTTTGCAATTTGTGGTTTTGTTATTTGTATAATCTCATCAAAATGTTTTTCTATATAATATTCTAGAATTGTTGGAGGACATGTAATTAGATGTTGATTAAGCTTAAGAATTTGATTTACTAGGTTTTTATTTGTTATAATGTATCCTAATCTCCATCCAGATATTCCAAAGTTTTTAGATATAGAATTTACAATTATTGAATTTTGTTTTTTAAGATCTAAATTTCCAAATGAAGTAAATTTATCATTATCATAAACAAAGTCACTGTATGCTTCATCAGATAGAATATACAAATTATATTTTTTAGCTATATTGTATAAATATGACATTTCTTCCAAAGTATACAATTTTCCTGTTGGGTTATGTGGATTATTTACAATAATGAGTTTTGTTTTAGGAGTAATGTAATCTTCAAAATCATATACTGATTTATTCAAAGGAATACGAATTGGATTTCCATTTGCAAGTTTAATTTGTTCAGGAAAACTAACCCATGCAGGTTCATGAATCAATACATCATCATTAGGATTTAAAATTGCCATAAGACACATGTAGATAGCAATTTTGGAACCTGCTGTAATCAATATTTCATTTTCATAATCAAAAGATACATCATATGTATCCAAAAAATAATCACTTAATTTTTTCCTTAATTCAGGAATTCCTTTCGAATGAGAATAATGGTATAATTTTGGAAATGGTAAATCATTAAATGAATAGAGAGGTATATCAAAAAATGCCTCACCTAGGGACATTACAATAACATCTTCACCATTTCTTTGTTTTTCATATACTTGAGTGTTATAACGAATAGATGTTGCTTCGATACTTTGTTTTACTATTTTTGAGAATGAATTATTCTTTTTCTTTGGTTTAATTTTTTTAATTTTTTTAGATGATTTGTTGATATCATGAGAGTTTTCTAACCAAGAACGAATTTTATTTTTTTGAATTTTTCCATATGTTGCATGTGGAAACTGTTTGAGATTCACAATACGACTTGGTTGTTCTAAGGTTGACAAGTGTTTTTTTGAAATTATGTTTAATTCATCTTTAATTTTTTTGAAATTTGAGTTTTCATTAATCCTAATTACTGCAATAATTTCTTCACCTTGGAATTTATGAGGGATTCCAACAACTGCACATTCTAAAACATTTTTGTTTTTATGAAAATGGTTTTCAATATTTGCAGGACTAATGTTTATACCTCCTCGAATGATAAGATCTTTCTTTCTTCCAGTAATGAATAAATTTTGTTTAATAATTTTTCCAATATCTCCAGTTTGAAACCATCCTTGAGAAAGTTCATTTAAATTATTTTTATTTGAAAAAAGTTTTGTTAAAAATGGTGTTTTAACAACAATTTCTCCTTCACTATTATCTGAAATATTTTTACCTTGTTTATCTATAATCTTAATTTTAATATCAGATAGAAGTTGACCCAATCCGGGATTATCTGTATGATTTTTTTGACTAACTGTAGATATGAATAATGTTTCAGATAATCCATAGTTTTCAAAAATTCTTATACCATAATTTTTTTCAAATGCATTTTTAATAGGAGATGGTAATGGTGCAGTTCCACATAGAGTTAATCGTATATTCTTTTTACAATAAATTCTACCTTTGTTTGAACGATCTAATTCCAATAAAATCGACATGATACTTGGAACCAACCATAAAGTGTTTACATTATTTTTCCTGATAGGTTCCCAAAAAGATACCGCAAGAGTAGGATTAAAAACATTTGTCAAGACCACACTTGAATTCAAAACATATGGCAACATTAACAGATTGTAATATCCTCCAAGATACATCAATGAAAGTATATTACAAAATCGATTTTGGTGGTTAATGTTCATAATTTTTCCGAATGATTGTGCATTATGTACAATATCTTTAATTGAATGAGGAATCGCTTTAGGCTCAGATGTAGTACCTGCTGAATAAATTAAACACATTTCATCATTTTGCTTAACATTCTGAAATGAAATTAATTTATTTACTTTAGGTAATTTTTCAATATTAATAAAATAATTATGTGGTGAAATTTTTTTCTTATTGTTTGAAAAATTTAGATGAACAGTTTTCATATTATCAAATAAACTTGGAGAAAATTTGTCAATGGTATATTCATTAACAGCTATTCCTTTTGAATTACTGTTTTTTATTATATGATTGATTTCAGTACGTGTCATTACAGAATTTACAGGAACAACAGAAATTCCACAATACAAACATCCAAAATAAAAATAAACTGTAGAAATCGAATTATCTAGTAAAACTGTAATTCTATCACCTTTCTTAAAACCAAAATCTTTTAGTAATTTCCCTATTGAATTGGCTTTTTCATTTAGGATTTTATATTGTACTTCTTCACCAGAGTTCGCATCAATTAGAAACACACGATTCGAATTTTTTTTAGGAATTTGTTTTAGAGTTGTTATGGCATCAGGGAGAATCATATAGCATCATAATTTTTTGGTATTTTGTCTACAGGCATTAAGGTTTTAGTTCGATTTTCTTCATTTGTAGGCGGAATTGAAGTAAACCCCATCAATTGTTTTTGTTTTTTATTTAATTTATTAAAAATTTTTTTTCCACATTTTGTAAAATCAAATGTTGGTTTAATCCACCATCTAGAATAATATGCAATAATTCCCCATCTCTTTTGATCATTTAGATTAGGTCCTACATCATGCCATGTTTGACCTAGTACATAAATTATTGAGCCTTGTGGAACATTAACTTGAATTCCACGATACGGTGATTTTCTTTTTACATATTTTGGATCTTTTCCAGATTTATGCGTATGAGGCCAAACAATAGTGCTTCCATTTTTTATTGTGAAATCATCTATACATAACGTTGCAACAATTTGAAGAGTACTTCTAAAATCACTTATTGGCACTCTAGAATCAATATGAACTCTAGAACCACCAGTTTTACCAGGTAAACTTGCATTAAAATTACTTAGAATAAATTCATCCTGTAAAACTTTTGAGGCAATATCCATTACCTTAGGTAGAGATATTTTATTTAGAAAAACTTCAGGTTGTTCAAGATGAACATTTTTGATGACAGTTTGAGAAGATGTTGATAATAAACTCCCATTTTTTTCTTTTTTAATTTTTAACGAGTCTAAAGCTTTGGACATTTTTGAGCATTCTTTTGAAGAAATTACATTTTCTTGTATAGCATAGCCATATTTCTCAAGATGTTTTAGGATATTCATTTCGTTAAATAGAATTGAATTTTGTTATTATAAAAAACATTAGTATCAATTGTATTGATAAACAAATTGTGATAGTAAAAATTCATATCAATTTTTAATTGATAAAAAAATTGTAATTAGTAATAAATAATATAAAGTAAAGATGGATTTTCTTATGGAATCAAAATTATGGTTAATTAGGTGGTTTGAAAAAAATTCCCTATCAAATGAAATCAATGTAAAAGATAGTGTTAATCAAAATTATTTTGAAAATGGATGGATTGATTCATTGAAATTTATTGATTTAGTTACACAGATAGAGGAAGAATTTTCTATAAGATTTTCTAATGATGAATTTCAGGATAGAAAATTTTCCACAATTGAAGGTTTAGCAAGAATTATTGAGGGGAAAAATGACGAAAAGTGATTATGAATATAACGATATTATTTTTTCATTAAGAAAAATAGGCTTGGAACAAGGAGATTCGGTTTTTATTCATAGTAATTTGGGTTTTTTTGGGAAACTAAAAGACGCTAATGATTCCAATGATTATAATAGATTTTTTAAAAATGCTATCTTCGAAGTGATTGGAGAAGAAGGTACAATGATTACACCGACATTTTCCTATTCATTTTGTAATTCAGATAGGTTTGATGTTAAAGAAACTCCCGGAATATGTGGTATGTTTTCAGAGTTTATACGAAAAGATACAACATCCACAAGATCTAATGATCCAAATTTTTCTATATCAGCGATTGGAAAGTATGCAGATTTCTTTACAAGAAATTGTTCATCACATTCTTTTGGAAAATCTTCATTTTGGGAAAGATTTTTGGATAAAAAAGGTAAAATATGTAATTTTAATTTTGACTCAGCATCAACATTATTTCATTATATTGAAAAAATTTTGAATGTTAATTATAGATTTGATAAGAAATTTCAAGGAGAATTAAAAATTGGTGATAAATATGAAACAAGATCATTTGAACACTTTGTTTATGATAAAAACAAACCACAACATGCACCTAATTTTGAAAAATTTCATAACAAAGCAATGGAATTAAAAAAAGTTAACATATGGGATTTAGGTAGAGGTCAAATTACATGCATTAGTGCAGAAGATACCCTGAATTTAATTAAAAAAGAAATTAAGATAAAACCTAATTTTTTGATTGATGGACAAATTTAATTAAAATTATTTATTTTCTAGAGAAATGAATTCTACAATTTCCCCAGAGTGGTTTTTACAAAAAAATATTGCAAATCTATTTTCACCTACATCTAATAATTCAATGTCTGTTGTAAAATAACCATCATCATCTAAAGATTTTTTTTCAGAAATAATTGAGTTTGTGAGAAAAGCGATACACGATATTCCATGATTATTTAAGAATGAAGTAGTGCTTGGTTTTTCAATTAATTCTATATTGTAAATTTTATTATTAATCAATGAATTAAAATTTAAAATTAAGTCATTTTTAGACTGTAGGAATCCTAATTTTTTCCAAAAAATTTTGCTTTTTTCAATATTTTGAGTGGATATTTCAATTTTGGTAAATTCAAAGTTTTCATAATTCTCAAGATAATTTTTTTCATCTTTATTTTCAAGATTGTGGAGAAATTCATGACTGCTAATGAGAGAGTTTTGAAACTTTGGTGACAAAAATGTCTGTGCGTTCATATTAATTTCGTCATATTGAACAATCTCAATATTGAAATTTTTGTTAGATTCAAGTAAAGCAAGTTTATGATAAGCTGAAAATTCAGTCATTAGATTTTTTTTTATTAGTAGATTTTTTTGGTGATTTTCAATTAATTTGAGTTTATATCCCAATTTAATTAGATTCTCAATCACATTGTCGAAATCAATAGTGGAAATTGTTAGATGTGAAATTTGTAAAATCAATTTTCTAATTATTATAAATTAATTTAGATTTTAAGAATAACTATCAATGAGGAATTAATCTAACATTTTATTAGTATAGATAAATCTGCAAATATATGAAATTATTAGTAACTGGGGGTTTAGGTTTCATTGGAAGTAATTTTATTCACAAAATGTTAACAAAATATCCAGATTATGAAATTCTGAATGTTGATGCAGAATTTCTTGGTAGTAATAAAAAAAATCTTAATCTGATTGATGCCAATACTAAATATGAGTATGTTAAAGGAAACATTACTAATAAAAAACTGATGGAGGAACTTATCTCCCAATCTGATGTAGTAATTAATTTTGCAGCAGAATCTTTCGTAGATAGAAGTATTAGTGATCCAAATCCTTTCTTGATATCAAATTTTCGTGGAACATTCACAATTTTAGATATAATTACAAAACAAGATAAGCCGATGATTCAGATTTCTACCGATGAAGTTTTTGGTAGTCTCCAAACTGGAACTGCAGATGAAAATTCCAGATTTAATCCATCAAGTCCTTATGCAGCAACAAAAGCAGCAGCTGAACTTTTAATAAATTCTTACTGTATTACTTTTAAATCAAAAGCAATCATTACCAGATGTACTAATAATTTTGGCCCTAGACAATTTGCAGAAAAACTGATACCAAAAACAATCATCTTAGCAAGTAAAAATAAAAAAATTCCAATTTATGGTACGGGTTCAAATATCAGAGATTGGATGTATGTTGATGATCATTGTGAAGCAATACATTCAGTAATGTCAAATGGAAAATATGGAGAATCATATAATATTTCTAGTGATAATGAATTAGACAATATAACAATTGTAAAAAAGATTTTAGAATTAATGGATAAATCAGAAGATTTGATTGAATTTGTAGAAGATAGACCTGGACATGATTTTAGATATAGCATGTCATCTGAAAAAATCTCTAGAGAGTTAAAATGGAAAACAAAAACAAATTTTGATGAGGGTTTAGAAAATACAATAAAATGGTATTTACATAATACAGCTGTTTGGAAAGATATATCCACAGATACTCTAAATTCTACGCCTTGGAAAAACTAGATTTAATTTTATGAGAGATGAATGTTTAGACATGAAAGGAATAATTTTACATGGTGGTCATGGTACTCGTTTAAGGCCATTAACACATACTGGACCAAAACAATTACTTCCAATAGCAAATAAACCAATGTCAGAATATTGTTTAGAATCTATTAAAGATGCAGGTATCACCGAAATTGCAATAATTATTGGAGGTGTTGGTTCTAACAAAGTTAAAGAGTATTATGAAAATGGAGAAAAATTTGGAGTAAAAATAACCTATATTCAACAAGATGAACCAAGAGGAATTGCACATGCAATAGGATTATGTAAAGAATTTATTGATAATGAAAAATTCTTGGTATTTTTAGGAGACAATATTATTCAAAAATCTATTACAGATTTTGTAACTAATTTTAAAAGCTCAGATTTTGATTCTACAATTTTGTTATGTGAAGTAAATAATCCTAGTAGATTTGGTATTGCAGAAATTGATAATGGTCGAATAAAAAATATTATAGAGAAACCAAAGAATCCACCATCAAATCTTGCAGTAACAGGGATCTACCTACTAACACCAAAAATATTTGATGTAATTGAAAATCTTAAACCATCATGGAGAAATGAACTGGAAGTAACTGATGCATTAGATATTTTGTTAAAACAGAATAACAACATTAGTTATGAAATAATTACAGATTATTGGAAAGATACAGGTACACCAGAAGATATTCTTCATGCTAATGAAGAAATAATTAAAAAAATGGACCCATCTTTTGATAAAAAAAAATTCAGAGATGTGAAAATTGATGGAAATGTCATAATTGGAGATGGGTGTGTCATTGATTCTAATGTAACAATTTTTGGACCGGTTGTGATAGGAGAGGGGTGTGTCATTGATTCTAATGCTAAAGTAGGTCCCAATACAAGCATTGGTGATAATTCAAAAATAAGTAAATGTGTAATTAAAAATTCAATAGTGATGAAAGAATGTAATATAGATTCAGATATCAACATCAAAGATAGTATAATTGCAAATAATTCAGAGATTATATCAAATAAAAATTCAGACGGCAATAGAATTTTTTTGTTAGGTGAAGGTTCAAAGATCTCACTTTGAGAAAAATTTTTGATTAGTAACAGTAAATATCTAAGTATTAAATATTTGAAATATGAGTGTGAAAGAACCTCTAGTTAGTATAATTATTTTGAATTATAATGCTGGAGAATTATTATTCAACTGTATCAAATCTATTAAAAAATCAAATTATAGTAATGTAGAGATAATTGTTGTCGATAATGTTTCCTCTGATAATAGTCACATTAAATGTAAAGAAAAATATCAAGAGATAAAACTAATTCAAAATAAAGAAAATTTTGGTTATTGTGGGGGAAACAATATAGGAATAAAACAGGCAACAGGAGAATTCGTGATAATATTAAATCCAGATACAATAGTACAGCCAGATTGTATTGGAGAATTAGTTTTTGCATATGAAAAAATAGGTGAAGGATTATTTCAACCAAAAATTCTTTCACTAAATGAAGAGAATATCTTACAAAGTACAGGTAATATGATTCATGTTTTTGGATTTGGATTTGCCAGAGATAAAGGAAACAAAGACAATAGAATAGATGAAAAAATTGAAAAAATTGGATATGCCTCAGGTACTTGTCTTTTTACATCTAGGAAAATTTTTGAAAAAATTGGATTACTTGACGAATTTTTATTTTTATATCATGATGATTTAGATTTGGGTTGGAGAGCAGCACAGATTGGTATAGATTCCTATTATGTTCCAAAATCAAAAATATTCCATGTAGAAAGTTATTCATTAAAATGGTCAGCAAAAAAATTCTATTGGTTAGAAAGAAATAGAAAATATTGTATCTTAACTCATTATTCTAAAAAAACATATTCAGAAATGAGGTTTTCGTTAATGCTTGTCGATTTGTTTGTTTGGGCATTTTATTTTTCGAAAGGATTTCTTGG
>Ga0310344_10004722_pt1 | contig 10112 bp, 6 predicted proteins | sample HC15DNA20200_MG_FD_203801 | JGI IMG/M metagenome (GOLD analysis project Ga0310344, IMG submission 203801) | Marine microbial communities from station ALOHA, North Pacific Subtropical Gyre - HC15-DNA-20-200_MG | ecosystem: Environmental > Aquatic > Marine > Oceanic | place: Pacific Ocean: North...
GCAATTTCCGATATCGGCAACCCCGCTTTCGGGCCTCTCTCGTCAACATCGGTACCGATCAGGGCATACCAGTGAGTCTTGAGTTTTAGATACCGCTTCGTATCAAGCCCTCTAAGAAGCCTCCTGCGCGAAACAAGTCGACGTCGGCGAAGGTGCTGCACCATTAATTCAAAGTCAGTTTGCGGAAATTCGGCCTCATAGCCTGCAATACTCAGCAAATGCACATCGAGGTCTCTAGTCGGCCCCGTCAATTTGCCGAGCCAAGCGAACTCACCACGGAAATGGCGTTCGAGGTCGTCGGCAAATACTCCTTTCACCTGGCCGAGATAGGAGCGGGTTCGTCGTACCGCAACTCTAAAATCATGGAGAAACTCCGGATCCAAGTCATCACGCAGCCCACGTTCATTGGCTTCTACTGCATTCAAAAGCTGGACCAATATCTGCTTACTTGCAGTGTCGGTACGAATGCCAGGCTCAAGTCGAACAATCAACTTTCCTGTGTAATCCAAGGGACAACATCCCGCAGTCACCAGAACACGTTCTACTTCACTACCGCAGCACCGAACCAAGCCTGCTTCGTGCTCCAAGAAACGTACAATCGCAGCGTACTCCTTCCGATAACCTGTCAAAGGTTCAACTTTTAAACGAAGGTGCTTCAAACGACCAGCTGTTGAATCACCAAGCACAGCATCCCTCTCCAGGCTTAAACGGGTGACAATCTTCTCTCGCCTGTCCAACACAGCAAGGCGTTCGCTATGCCGCTCAATCCTTGCTATCGGCAAGAAGCGACGGAGCTCGGTCACCTTCTCAAGCGCCTCCCGTGCCTGACAAAGCGGCAAGTCTCGAGCAAACTGAGGCACGGAGCTCAGTGTCATGCGGTAACGAGTTGTGCCCTCAAGGTCAACCAAAGAAAGTAGATAGCTTCCTTCGCTCGGAGCCGACACCAGGCCAGCTCCATTGCGGTACAGCCGCCAGTCAAATGTGTCGTAGTACGTCAATTCAGAGACCACTCTCCCCAACCCCTGAATCCGAAATTTTCCAGTAAGCTGACGTTTAATATCTTGAGCGGACATGATGGTTTCAAGAACAAAGCTAACCACAGGACAGGCCGAATCCTGAGAGTTTCCAACATCGCCTAGGGCTCTACGGCCCCCTTCCTCAAGCGTTCCCACAATTTTTCCCGATCCCATGCTAAATAAAATGTTTTGTCTCAGCGGAGATGCAGGCCCCCACTCGGACTTGAATTAAAGATCAAAGATTCGACCGAACTATCGACCCTCTGTCAAGCTATTCGACCAGAGCGACTGGGTCAGGTTTGAAGGACGCAGTGCGCCCCAGAACCCCACCATTAACCGACTCGACTAGGTAAACCTAAGCTTTTCAAGTCGTTTAAGGATTGACAGCAGCACCCAAGCCTGTCTAAATTGAGTTTGGAGGGTGTAATTGGTAGCTGAGATATATCAAGTAGCAAGCCCTAGCTCTGATTTGCCCTGCGTTATCCGAAAAAAGACAATAGCAAGAGAAATTAGATGGAAAGGGGTCAAACAAGTGTTTGAACAAATAGCCGCCCACCTGTTCAAGCCCACTTTTTTGGCCAAGCGCTCGTTGATGCTGGAGGATATGACCTGGTGGGTTAGCCTGCAAGTTGTGAGACATTGATGCTAAAAAATCGATATTCGTTCATCATTGCCAACCGTTCATCTGGAGCCGTGCATCGCCTCACGGTAACTGCAGGACCAGCATTGGCAACAATACTCGCATTACTGGCTGTTCCAGTCGGGCTGTCGTTGCAGTCTCACTTGGCTGCAACTGACACAATCAAGCAGTTGAAGCTGCGGAACGCAGCCTCGGAATCTCAGAACGTATTCTACCGAACGGCCACAACCGAGCTGTCCGACAGAATTGGAGCACTCCAGTTGGTGGTTGATCAACTGCATGACCAATCGATAGTAGCGCCGGAGCTTCGCCAAGCTATGACCCAGCTGCCCGTTCAGGGTAACCCTAGCAGTACAGAACCTAAACCAGCTAGCGCTCTCCATACCTCAACCGAAACCTTCGGCCTCATCAACGATCTACTCAATATCCTTGACCTTCAGCTTGGCGTGGCTGGAGCCGCCGTGCGCCAACAACAAGAGTTAGCCGCATCAACCCCACTTAATCTACCGAGCGACGGTCCAGTAACGGCTCGGTTCGGCTATCGTCGCGATCCTTTCACGGGCCGACGCACACACCATCCAGCCATCGACATCTCGACAAAATATGGCCAGCCAGTAATGGCTACTGCAGACGGTAAGATTGTGTCGGCCGAGCGAAGCGGCGCCTATGGCAACCTCATCGAAATCGACCACGGCCTAGGCCGTGTAACCCGTTACGGGCATCTCTCTCGATTTGCAAAGAGTGTCAGTGACCATGTCAAACGTGGCCAAATCATAGGTTTCGCTGGCGCCACTGGCCGTGCGACGGGTTCTCATGTCCATTACGAAGTTTGGGTCGACAACCGGCCGATCAATCCACTGCAACTAGCTCCGGCAAAACGCGCAGTGGCTGCAGATTGACCGCCAAGCCCAACACGAAGAGACGAGGTAAATAGGGGCAGCCTTGAGTGGATTAACCTGTTACGTGTTGCTACTGCTAACCATGCCGTGGTTCTCCCACCGTGTTACGCCTTGACGGCATTAGGTCCCTTCCCTACAATTCGGGGGAGTCACCCCGGATGAACCCCCTCTCAGCTCACGCGTTACACTGTCAACGCAGCTAGCCCTTCGAGGGGTGAACGCAACAGACGACCGAGCTAACTGATGCTGCAAAAGGTCCTCAAAAAAATCTTCGGAACCCAAAATCAACGAGATCTCAAGCGTTTGCAACCAGCAGTCGCTGAGATCAATAGTCGCGAAGGAGATATCCGTAATCTTAGCGACGAAAACCTGCGAGGCCAGACCGACACACTGCGAGGACGTGCCGACCGAGGTGAACCACTCGACTCCCTGCTTCCTGACGCCTTTGCAGTAGTGAGAGAAGCCGGCCGACGTGTTCTCAACATGCGGCATTTCGACGTCCAGCTCATCGGCGGCATGGTTCTGCACCAGGGCAAGATCGCAGAGATGAAAACCGGCGAAGGCAAAACTCTCGTAGCAACCCTATCGGCCTACCTCAACGCCTTAGGTGGAGGTGGTGTTCATGTGGTCACCGTGAACGACTATCTTGCAAGGCGTGACGCTGAATGGATGGGCCGTATTTATCGCTTCCTCGGCATGACAGTCGGAGTTGTCCAACATGATCTAAGGGATGCCGAACGACAAGCCGCCTACGCCACTGATATCACCTACGGCACCAACAACGAATTCGGATTTGACTACCTTCGGGACAACATGAAGTTCGACCTATCGCACTTTGTCCAACGAGGACACTGCTATGCGATTGTCGATGAAGTCGACAGCATCCTTATCGACGAGGCTAGGACCCCTCTGATCATCTCAGGACCAGCCGAGCAGTCTACAGAGTTGTACTACGAAGTGGACAGGGTCATTCCTCGCCTGGAGCCTGGAGCCATCACCCAAGGCAACGTCAAGGCCGAAGATCGCGAGGCCCTCGAAGAAACAGGCGATTTCTTAATTGACGAGAAGCATAAAACCGTCACCCTAACCGAAAGCGGCATGGCCAAAGCCGAGAAGCTCCTGGGACATCGTCTAAATCCTGGTGGACTCTATGACCCAGCTAACATGCCGCTACTTCATCATATAAATCAAGGTTTGCGTGCCCATACCCTATTCAACCGGGATGTAGAGTACATGGTTAAAGACGGTCAAGTCGTCATCGTCGACGAATTCACTGGCCGTCTGATGCCGGGCCGCCGATGGAGCGATGGGTTACATCAAGCCGTCGAAGCGAAGGAACACGTCAAAATCGAGCGAGAAAATCAGACACTCGCAACGGTTACCTTCCAGAACTATTTCCGCAAGTACGACAAGCTCTCTGGCATGACGGGTACCGCAGACACCGAAGCAACAGAATTCAACAAGATCTACAAGCTAGATGTAAACGTCATTCCGACGAATCGTGAACTCCTTAGAGTCGAAGAACCAGACACTATCTACCGCACCGAAAGTGAAAAGTATGAGGCGATGGTCGATGACATTATTGACAAACAAGAGATCGGCCGCCCAGTACTCACAGGGACCGTGTCCATTGAGAAATCCGAAAAGCTATCTGGATTACTAAAAAGACGCGGGGTTAAACATGTAGTGTTAAATGCTAAATACCACGCTCAGGAAGCCGAAATTGTAGCTCAAGCTGGGCGCCAGGGAACTGTAACGATCGCTACTAACATGGCCGGTCGTGGCACTGATATCGTCCTTGGGGGCAACGCGGAATATATGTCGCGCCAGCAAGCCCTAGCTGACGGTATCGCCGAACGCCTACCCAAAGAAGAGGCCAAATTCGTCGACGATGATGAGTTCGTTTACTTCTACCACCTAGATCACTTTTATCGAACGCCGCGCAGAGACTGGGAAAGCATCTTGGCCAAGTTTGTGGCCCAAACAGAGAACGAGCGAGACTCTGTCGTAACAGCCGGCGGTTTACATATCATCGGAACGGAAAGGCACGAGTCCAGACGAATCGATAACCAGCTCCGTGGTCGCGCTGGAAGACAAGGAGACCCCGGATCGTCACGGTTTTATCTCTCACTCGAAGATGATTTGATGCGCATCTTCGGATCTGACCGCATTTCGGGCCTTATGGAACGGCTTGGGATGGAAGAAGGCGTACCAATCGAACATAACATGGTCACCAGGGCCATCGAGCGCGCCCAAAAACAGGTGGAAGCTCAACACTTTTCGGTTCGGAAACATTTACTCGAATACGACGATGTAATGAACAAGCAGCGGGAGAATGTCTACACCCTGCGTCGGGAGCTACTGGACGGCCAAGTGCGCTTTTCCGAAGAAGAGACCGTTGACAGTCGCCAATACTTGTTGAATCTTGCCGAAGATCTGATCGATCAAGAGGTGGAATCTCATTGTGGGCGCGAGGTGGACCCTGATGACTGGGATATAGAAGGTTTGCAGAGGTCAGTTGCAGAATTAGCCGCATTACCTATCGAACAGGCCGATCAGTTCAGCTTAGGAGACAAGAATCCCGACGAGATGCATGATGTCCTTTGGTCGGCTGTTAAGAATCGTTATCAAGAAAAAGAGGCGACAGTCGAACCGGATGTCCTCAGACGAGTTGAGCGGGATGTCATGCTCCAAATCGTCGATTCCCAATGGAAAGACCACCTCTACAGCCTCGACCACCTGAAAGAAGGTATTGGGTTACGAGGTTATGCTCAAAAAGACCCCTTAGTCGAATATAAACGAGAGAGTTTTGCCTTATTTCAAGGTATGAAGGACCGGATTGACACAGACATGGTCCGCTATTTGTGGCGACTCCGGCCTGTAGCAGACAGCACCAGCACAAGCAGCCGCACTGGAATTCGCCAGCAGGCCCCGTTAACACTCAATGATCCGAGTGCCGCTCCTGTGTCCGCATTTTCTTCTCCCCCTAGCGCTTCTGGACGCCGTCCGCAACCACCTCGGACCGGAGGGGACGACGCTGCAATACGTACAGTCCGACGAGACACCCCGAAAGTAGGACGCAACGAACCTTGTCCTTGTGGCAGCGGTAAGAAATACAAGAAATGTTGTGGTGGGGCCTGAAATGACATCAACAATAGACACTACAGCAACCCGCTTTACATCAGCCAACATCGCAGAAGCGTTGACATTTGACGATGTCTTGCTCGTTCCTCGTCACTCCGAAGTCATGCCCAGCGAAGTCGACGTCTCGACTCGACTAACTCGAAACGTGGCTCTTAACACCCCAATCGTTAGTTCGGCCATGGACACCGTGACCGAATCTCGCCTAGCTATCGCGATGGCACAGCTTGGAGGGATGGGTATCATCCACAAAAACCTGTCTATCGAAGACCAGTCTGCCGAAGTTGACAGAGTAAAACGGTCTGAGAGCGGAATGATTGTCAACCCCATCACACTAGCTCCCAATGCCCGCATCAGTGAAGCCCTCGAACTGATGAAAAAGTATCGGATATCTGGAGTGCCAATCACTGAGGATGGTAGCACCGAAGGCAAACTTGTCGGGATCCTAACCAATCGAGACCTGCGTTTTGAGAACCGAATTGAACGGCCAATCGCTGAAGTCATGACCAAGGACAACCTGATAACCGTACCGGTCGGAACGACTTTGCAAGACGCTCAAACAATTCTGCACACCCACCGAGTAGAAAAACTACTGGTAGTGGATCAAAACTTCAGCCTCAAAGGTCTCATCACGGTCAAAGACATCCAAAAGATGATCACCTACCCGACCGCCTCAAAAGACAAACTGGGAAGACTTCGGGTTGGTGCTGCAGTCGGGATCGCCAAAGACACCTTAGCCCGCTCTGAAGCCCTAGTCGACACCGGCGCCGACGTCCTTGTGGTCGACACCGCGCATGGCCATTCAAAAGGGGTGATGGACGTGGTACGGCAACTGAGAGCACGTTTTCCTGACGTAGATCTAATAGCGGGAAACGTAGCCACGGCCGAAGGAACGGAAGCACTGATCGACATAGGAATCGATGGCGTCAAAGTTGGTATCGGATCAGGATCAATCTGCACTACACGTATCATCGCTGGTATTGGAATGCCAATGATCTCGGCACTCGCTGAGTGTGCTGAAACTGCCAACCGACATGGGGTGCCTATCGTAAGTGATGGTGGAGTACGTTACTCGGGGGATATCACCAAGGCCCTAGCTGTTGGAGCCGGCACTGTAATGATTGGCAGCCTCTTTGCTGGCACAGACGAAAGCCCAGGGGAACTGATTCTTTACCAAGGTCGTAGCTTCAAAGAATATCGAGGCATGGGGTCAATTGGAGCCATGCGAGCCGGCAGCCGCGACCGGTATTTCCAGGAAGAATTCGATCTAGCTAGCCACAACGAAGAAGGTGAGAAACTAGTTCCAGAAGGTATTGAAGGGCGTGTACCGCATAAAGGTTCGATTAGCGCAATGATTCACCAGCTTGTCGGCGGGCTCCGAGCTGGAATGGGCTACTGTGGTTGCAAGAACGTCGCCGAACTCCAAGAAAAAGCTAGGCTCGTCAGGGTCACACCCGCAGGTATGAGAGAAAGCCACGTCCATGACGTGGTTATAACGAAAGAGGCCCCGAATTACCGTTCGGAATAGCCCTTTACAATCAACTCCCTAGCGGTATCACTCAGGTAGCTGATCTTCACCGTAACCGCTCCAGACATCGTATAAGGCATACGTTCAGCCCACTCAATGCAGACCAGGGCCCCGTTCTCTGGTAATTCATCGAGTCCCAAGTCACTCACCTCATCTGAGCCAAGACGATATAAATCTACGTGATACACCCGCCCGCCACCATATTCTTGAATGACCGTAAAGGTTGGACTACTAACTTCATACGGATCGATTCCAACCCCCTCTACAAAACCTCGAACGAACGCAGTCTTTCCGGCACCCAGTTCACCTTGTAGCAACACTACCGCCCCTGGCGGTAGCCTGCGAGCCAAATCTGATGCTATGGCGGCAGTTTCCTGTTCCGAATCGCTCCTATAGCGCTGGTTCACGTCTGTAAGCCGTTTACCGTAAACTGACTCGCTCACCCTTCTTTCGGAGTGAACGCGAGAAACCTACGTGGATTATCGATAAGAATCTTAGAAATTACGTAATCGGGGACACCTGCGTAGCGCAACTTCGGGACAAAAATAGCTGGAACAGAAGAATAGCCAGCCCCCCCATTCGCTTTCAGTTCCTCTTCCCGAGCAAAATCTGCTGACAGCAGTACATGGTCTTCATAACCAGCCTCAATCAAGGCTACTACCATCTCCACTTTCAGAGCATCACCCTGAGTGATCTGGTGCCCGACAGTATCAAACCCTAAGAACGCACCACGTGCAGCCAGTTCCTTATGAAGCTCAGCAGACGGATCACCGGTTATATCTGCAAGGTGGCCAATACAAATAAGACGCGGATTAACCCCCATCGACTCGATAACGTCAAGCTGTTCGAGGGCACATTGACGGCACCCTTCGTGCGGAGTATGTGTAAAAAGCGGCAAGCCAGTACGCAAGTGAACCTTGCAAGCAGCTCGGAGGACCTTTCGTTCGTCTGGGTGCATCACCAGTGACGTTCCAATTTCTCCGATGGCCCCCCAACGCTCACTAGAGGCGTCTCGCATGAAGTCAGCGGCGATCTCCTCTTCTGTTTTATCGGGGATGTCTGGAGGATAGCGAGGCTGTGTCCATAACCCACTCGCCACAACTATGTGAACATCCGTCCTCTCGGCCAACATTCGCAGTCGTCCAGCATTCTGTCCCAGATCTCTCGTTCCCCCACTGACAATACAACTCACGCCCTCTTGAGCAGTAGCGTTTAGTTCATCCACCATAAGATCCAAATCAGCAGTGAATGACCCAAGTGGACGCCCATTTTCAGGGGGCTCCACCCATGCTGGCAATGGATCGGACAATGACAAATGCTCGTGAAAGAGCGTCGCTCCGTGCGACAACATCGACGGGTCAACATCACCTAGAACCGTTCGGATGATTGCACCATCAGGAAATGCCACTTTCGGGCGAACTTCGTGCTGCAGCAATGGTTTTTCTGGGAACCCCCACACGTCCCGAGCATCGAGTAACCCAGATGCCACTCCACCGCCCAGAAGCTGCAGGGCACGACGACGGGTTGGCAACATTTTGCCCGGAGCCATTGGCTTTCTCGCAATATTCGTGAACTGTCTCACCAGAAATCGTCAGTGTATTTACACCGTCGCTACTAAGCTTTCAGGACCCCTGAAAAACGAATCGCTGTAACCGCTTACCCTCAAGCGTCTCTCCAGTATAAATGTTGCCATGGGAGTCGACAGTGATGCTGTGAACCGAAAAAAATTGACCAGGGTAACGGCCACCCTGCCCAAAACGATCAACAACCTCTAGCGAATCTCGTTCTAAGATGTCGATCGATTGATTCATACCATTAGGGTTGTAAATGAACTGCTGTTGCTGATCTTTCGAAAAGGCCAACTCAAACACTGAGCCAAACCCCCTGGTCGCCTTATCAACAAACCCTTCCCTAACAAAGGTTCCATCCGTCTGGAAAACCTGGACCCGGTTGTTCACGCGGTCAGCGACATAAACCAAGCGATCCTCAGAGATGGCCACACCGTGCACTGCCTTGCTAAACTGCCTAGCTGGCGGCAATGCTGGATCATAGTCAGCTCCCACCGTCGCTCCGGACCCATTGTAAGGGTCGTTATCGTCAGGTCGATTTCCATATGCACCCCAATGCCGCCTGTAATCTCCGGTTTCAGCATCAAAAACAATTACACGGCGGTTTCCATAACCATCGGCAACATAGACCTCGTCATCAATTGAATCCACTGTCATCGTTGTCGGTTGTCTGAGGTTGGCAGTGTCATTGCTGCCCTGACTCATGCCTGATCGACCGATCTGCAGAAGGAACCGTCCGTCTTGAGCAAACTTAAGAACCTGATGGTCGTTCCCACCGTTTCCAGCAATCCAAACGTTGTCCTTGTAGTCTACATAGAGGCCGTGTTCGGACTGCGGCCACTCATAGCCTTCGCCAGGTCCACCCCAGCTGTCCACAAGGTTCCCTTCTTGATCGAACACCAGAATCGGGGGTGCTGGTATGCAACAAGCCGCCCAAGGGGGATCAAGAGCAGCGGCTCGTTCATTGTTAGACAGGGACGAGGGTCTATGAAGCATCCAAATCCGATCACTCGAATCAACCGACACTCCAATCACCGAACCCATGAGCCATTTGTTGGGTAGTGGCTTGGGCCAAAGCGGGTCAACCTGAAACTGGGGGATAGCTGTGGTCCCTTGCGCTTCTACTGCTACCGTCTGTTTAAAATAAACACCAACGACCGCCACTCCCAGCAATATCGCCACCGCCACCACAAACTTCGAACGAGTCATCGCATCCACCTCCGTGGAGTAAAAGCCAACCTGACCCAGCAATGCCTAGCCTGAATACAGCCGACATCAGAACCTAACTCATGCTCCTCCTCACCCGCGACCATCAAAAAC
>Ga0310344_10004723_pt1 | contig 10111 bp, 11 predicted proteins | sample HC15DNA20200_MG_FD_203801 | JGI IMG/M metagenome (GOLD analysis project Ga0310344, IMG submission 203801) | Marine microbial communities from station ALOHA, North Pacific Subtropical Gyre - HC15-DNA-20-200_MG | ecosystem: Environmental > Aquatic > Marine > Oceanic | place: Pacific Ocean: North...
CAGCGCTTCTTGACCCAATAAGAGGTGACCAATGTGTATGGGATCAAATGTTCCGCCTATGATTCCAATTTTCATCCTATCACTCCCATATGAGTTGCTTGCTTCCCAGAATAATCATATCCCCACTTCTGATTCCTGTCTTCTTTATGGCTTTGGTAATTCCTGCTTTTGTGAGCTCTTTCCATAGCTGTGCAGCAACCCTTCCATCGTTCATATCGGCGAGTTTGGCTATTCTTTCAAATCCTTTGTCCATAATATGAATTTGATTTCCTTCCCTAACTACCCGAAAGGGTATGCCTCGGGGTCGATTTGGGGTTTGGCTTTGGTTAGTAGGTAGGGCTTCTTGTCTTTCTGTTGGCAACTCGCCAATAATTTTAATTAGCTCTTGCCTGATTGTGTCTGTCTTTGAAGAATTCCCTTGGGTCCACTCGAGGTTTATCGCAGTTGTCGTCCCTTCTGGGTCGGTTTCCGCAAAATCTGCTTCTACCTGCTTTTTATTATCCCCCCTATTGAGTACTCTTAGAAAAAGAGTGTTTTTATTTGTTCTCCACCCTGCATCTCGTATCTGGGCATCGATTAAGCGCAGTTGTTCGGGTACATCTCTTCTTGCGCAGTCAATGACAGCTATGCATATCGAGGGTGTATCCGTGAAGGCCAAAATATCTTTAGGCTGGCCTTTTTCGGTAGGTGTAGCATAGCTTGGATACTCTGCTATTAGGATTTGGGTGAAGTTCGTGTCTATGGTTCCCTTTTCTAATGTTCGTGTTGTAAACGGGTATGGGGCTATTCTTGGGTTTCCGGAAGATAGTGCTGCTAGAAGGCTCGACTTTCCACTATTTGTTGCACCTATAATAGCTATATCAACATGCTCTTTCCTTTCAAGCTTCATCAGCACCAGCTCCCCTTCCTCTCCAGCTTCACTAAGTAGCGGTTCTTGGTTGGTGGAGCTTTTAAACAGAGTATTTCCTCTTCCGCCCCTGCCTCCCTGGGCAACTATAACTTCTTCATTGGGTTTCTGTAGCAAGAACTCTTTTCTGTGTCCTTCCTCTTCGCCCTCTGTCGTTACTTTTGTTCCTACAGGAACCTTTACCTCAATCGTCGTTCCTTTCTTACCCGTTCTTCCTTGGCTCTCCCCGTTTCTACCTAGTCCGGCCACAATTAGACCTGGTCCCAGCTTCGGTAGCCTCTCCACTTCTTGGCGGGCTATCACTACTATATCTCCTCCCTCTCCTCCGGCACCACCATCAGGTCCTCCAAAAGGAATATGGCTTACCTTACGGAAGCTTGCACATCCGTCTCCCCCTGTTCCTCCCTGAACTTTCAATGAAATTATTATAGGTGGAATTCTCATATATCACTACGCAGTTAAATTCTATGGTTAATTAAAATAAGAATACTCTATTTTAACTAGTCTATTTATATTTCTAATAGTAATAGCCTTAATAATAGCAAGATCTGTGGAGAAATGTGGAGAGGGGAAGAAAAAGAGAATGAACAATGTGGGAAATCAGGGGAGAACAATGTGGAGAAAGGGATAGTTATAAGATATCAGCCAGGGGTTATTTCTTGTGGAAAAGCTGTGGGCGGGGGAGTAGAGAGCCGGCCGGTCAGCGAGAGACGAACTGCTGCAAGGGTGTCTACCAAAGAGCTATTGACTAGAAGCGAGGAAGTGATTTTAGAACAACCATAAAGCACCGTAGAGTGATCGCGCCCCCCGAGGAGCTCACCGATTTCGGTCAGAGAACAGCCATGGTCTTCACGAAGAAGGAACATGGCCACATGCCTAGCCACAACTATTGAGGAAGAGCGTGATGGCCCGATAAGCGCTTGGCTGCTTACGCTGAAATAATCGGACACAACAGAAAGCAGCTCTAGTGGGGGAACTATCCTTGGCGGGGCAGAGACAACTGTAGAGAACCCTGCTAATGCCAACGAGGCAGTGTCTTTAGAAGGAGTGGCTCCCCCTAATTGGAGAAGGGCCAGATACTTTGTTAGGCATCCCAGAAGAATTCGAATGTTATCAGGCAAGGAATCGGCCAAAAAGGCAGCAATATCAGCGGTAAGCTCTATGCCCGAGGCCCGTGCTTTGCTAATGAGAATAAGGGCCTTTGTCTCGGAGGAAGAAGCCCCTATTTCGGCGACAAGACCCGATTGGAGACGGGAGGAGAGCCGCTCTTCCTGAAAGTTCAAAGCAGAGGGCGCTCTATCGCAAGCAAATACAATTTGCTTGCCAGAGGTAAGCAAATCTTCAAGAACGTGGAAAAGAGCATCTTGCGTTCTTAGTTTGTTAACTAGAAACTGCACGTCATCAATAAGCACCATGTCAGGAGAGAGATATTTCTCTTTAAATGAAGGGGTTTCCCTGCGCTGAACAGCCAAGATAAAGTCATTGGTGAAGGTCTCAGCAGTAACGTACAGGGGCTTCAGCCCCTGACCAGAGAGACCATGGCAAATAGCCTTTAAAAGGTGGGTTTTGCCGAAGCCCGAATGACCATGTATAAACAGAGGATTGAACTTCACTCCAGGTTCTGATGTGGCAACGAAAGCTGCGGCTAGGGCTAGACGACTAGACGGCGATTCTATAAAGGAAGCAAAAGTAGGGGAATTTGTTCCAGTAACGCGTACAGCACCTCGCGCCGACAAGTAAGGCCCGTGCGCAGGAGAGCCACGGGAGGTAGTGGATGGTGACGCTCCGCGAACTTGAAACGATACGTTCAATGTTTTGCCCGCGAGCGCGGAAGCCGCCCGACGTATTTCAAAGGATAACCTCTGTTCTAACCATTCGGCGGCAAAAGAACTAGGGACCTCTATCGTAAGCAACGTGCCATCCAAAGATACTGCCGCAGAGTCTTTAAGCCAAGTATCAAAGTTCGCCCTAGTTGTCTGTAGCTGCAATTGTCCCAAGCATGCCTTCCAGAGCAACTCTAGAGAGGGAAGTTTTTTATAATCAGATGAATATGCCACAATAAAAACCTATCAATAAATCACTTTTCTAACCGGTGCTCGAAAGCAAGGCAACATTTAGGAATGACCCGTAAACAAAGTGATTAGACCCCAAGCATATCATCGGTACTAGTTGGATTCGTCAAGAGGCAAAGATACCAATTTAATGCAAAAAAAACAGGCTCTGTTACTACGGAGTCATTAAACCTTTGTCCAACTTCAGACCAGACAATATAATGTGTACATGAAAGTGATCTTTTTTGGTACACCGGTTGTAGCAACACATGTCCTCAGGGCATTGGCTGAAGGGGGCCACAATATTGTTGGAATAATAACGCAACCTGGAAAAAACACTAATAATAAAGGAAGAAATAAAGAAAGTCAGGTACAAATATTTGCGGACCAAAACCGGATCCCTTGTCTTCAGCCGGCTTCTTTAGGGGACAAAGAAATCAGGCAGAATATAAAAGACCTAGGTGGAGAAATCGCAGTGGTAGCAGCATACGGCAAAATAATCCCGAAGGAGATCTTATCTATATGGGAAAAAGGCTGTGTCTGTGTTCACCCTTCGCTGCTCCCAAAGAATCGAGGGGCATCCCCTGTTCAGGAAACGATTCTGAAAGGAGAAACTCTGACCGGAACGACCGTTTTTCTAACAAACGAAGGAATGGATGCTGGTCCAGTGTTATCACAAAACCAGTTTCACGTGTCAGAAAACGACACAGCGGAAAGTCTTCAGGAGAAGCTTTTTCTATTGGGAGCAAGAATGATATGCTCAATCTTGGAATCATATGCTAATGGCACTCTGGTCCCCGTGCCACAAATTCATTCGGAAGCCACCTTTACCCGACTACTTAAAAAGACAGATGGAGAGATAAATTGGGAGGAAGAACCAGAAGCTATTTGTAGAAGAGTTAGAGCATATGTACCCTGGCCTGGTACGTTCACTTTTTGGAACGGCAAAAGAATATCCATAACGGGCTCCATGCCAGTCAATGATCCTAGTGATTCCATTCCAGGAAAGGTCATTAATTTCGATGACCAAACCAAGATGCTAATCATAGCTGCAGGAAAGTCAAAACTGGGAATATCACACCTTCAGATCGAAGGGAAACGCCAAATAACTGCAGCAGAATTTCTTAGGGGATATCCCTCTTTTCTTGGAGCCCGACTACCCTCTTGATGCAGTAGAAACTAATCGGAGGAATCTTCATTACCCGAGACAGATTCAGCCGATTCAGCCTCTTCCTCGGCTCCGAGCTCTGCGTCAACAGGTAAATCTTCAGCCTTTCTTGGTGCCTGTATCCGCACTACGTTCTCCTGTAATGATGAAGTTATTGTAATGTTAGCACCTAGGTCGATATCGCTAACCAAAACCGAGGAGTCGATTTCCTCAAGGCCCGAGGTATCAATGTCTATGGAAGATGGAATATCTTTTGGCAGACATTCAATTTCTAGGGAGTAAATAAGCTGGCTAACAATCCCACCATACAGACGAACTGCGGGAGACTCTCCTACTAAGACAACAGGAACCTGGGTCCGAATCGATTTGCTTAGATCAACTTCTAAGAAATCCACATGAATAATCTGTTCACTCACAGGGTGTCTCTGGACTTCACGAACAAATGCCGGATGGTCTTCCTCCCCAAAGCGGATGGTAACAGGAGAGGTCTTCCCATAGGTGGCAAGAATTTGATGGAGAGTTTTTGTCTCAACCTGGAGGCTATAGGAGGAGCCGTTGCTGTTGTACATATGAACAGGTGTAAAACCCTGACGGCGGAGATGCTTAACTTTTTTGCCTAAGACATCCCGATTATAAAAATCAATAGCGTTGTTTTCGGTCATAATATTTATCCCCTGCGAGGAAGCCACGGTATCATATCATGCCTATAGCTGTTTGTGCAAAATCCTGCTACTATCGATGAGGTTTATGTAGATAGGCATAGGCAATAGGCATGATAACTACACAACCCATTAAATATGTTAAGACTCTTTTAAGGGCGTAATTTATGGATACAAAATTATTCCAGCTGCAATCATTAACAAGAGAAGAATTTTTAGAGCACCAAAAACTGGGTCATTTCAAATGTGCTATTGTTCCTATAGGAAGCATTGAGCAACATTTAAACCATTTATCAATGAGCATGGATATAGATATGAGTAGGTTTATAGCTGAACAGGCTGCAGAACAATTATATCCTAATGTGTTAATAACATCACCCGTGTCATTCGGTATAGCTGAACACCACATGTTTTGTCCAGGCACGATTAGCGCCAAGCCAGGTAGCTTTCTATCATCAATATTTGATGTTCTTGAAAGTTTATTACGCCATGGCGTAATAAAAATATTATTATTAAACGGACACGGCGGTAATATTTCTCCCATTAATGGTATTTTTGAACAATGGAAATTGAATTTAATTGCTACTCAAAATACATCTGTGGAATTAATTAATAAAAAAGTTATAAATAATCATTATGAATATATTGACGCACTTTTAGGTAATAAGAAAAATAGAATAGATATTAGATTTAATAGTTATTGGGATTTTATCCCAGAAGAAATGATTAATTCAATTCTTGAAACAAAAGAATACCCTGGTCATGCAGGTGAATTTGAAACTTCTCTGGCAATGTATGCATTACCTAATATTGTCAGGTTAGATAAACTACAATCTTCAAATGAAATTGGAATACAGAAATCATCTTCGAGGAAAGGAGAAAAATTAGCAATCCAGTCAATAAACGGGGTTGTTAATTCTATAAATGAGATGCTTTTTTCAAATAAAGGAAAAGACAACACAACCGGAAAAAGGGCTACCGTCGCTAGTCTTCAGCTATGCGAAGCGTCCCGAGCACCAATGGCAACAAAAACTCAAATTAGTGTAAAGGCTAATTATGGAATCGTGGGTGATCGTCACGCAAAGGAAAACGGTAAACGCCAAATTCTTATATTGGATAAGGAAATTCTAGATAGGTTTCAATTACCGATTGGAACCTTGCGAGAAAACATCACTGTTGAAAACCTCCGCTCACAACAAATGACGGCAGGAACAAGAATCGCTATCGGCGCAGAAGTGATTCTTGAACTAACAGGTGACTGTGCACCATGCAGCAGAATGGACGAGATTAAGGAAGGTTTGCAGAAACAGCTAGTAGGGCAAAGGGGAATGTTGGCGAAAGTCATAGAGGGAGGAACGGTGAAAACAGGAGAATCGATCACGCTTCAGGCTTAGCATTTCTAGCAAGGGTCGAGATGTCCTCCTTGACCGAGGAAAATGAATCTCGCAATAGGAAATAAGGAATTTGGTGTTTAAATGTCGGTGTAACAGTATTTAAACACGCAAACTTTGGGCCACCAGAGGCTAAGAACGGCGATATCTCAGAGGCAAACAACTCCACATCTACAAATTGACGAGACTCAGCATATCCTGCGGCTTGAGCGGCAGCTACAAAGTCAAATGTTGGAGAAGGAACCTGAGAAACTACATTACAAACAAAATGGAAAAGGTTTGTGGGAAAACTATGGCCTACGGTTCCAAGGGAAGAGAGGCTGGCCTTCATTGATTCGCTAGACTGTAGCACGATGACTTTAAGCTGAGGGGTACTGAGAGCAATTCCAAGCGCTAAAGGCAATGTATCGTTTTCACAGTCAACTACCGGAAGCATACCAGAAGTCTGACCTTGTTGATTAAGCCAAAACGCCAAGGGATGTCCAGAGCATACAATCACAGCATCGCCACTATGGGAATGAATTAAATCAACGGCTTGAGCAAGATGTAATGAGCTCATCTTTAAGAGGCAAACAAATCCTTCATCGCCGGATAGTTTTTAACAAGGCTGGGCATGGCCATCCGTTCATCAGCGGAGAGATCATCAAGATCCTCTTGGATCTTTAAGTTAATAAAAACAGGACCTTCTGAGCTAAACAGGTCCTCAACCGAAGATATAAAATCCTCAAGGTGTTCAAATTGATGGCTTGACCGATAACCCGAGCTTTTTGCATATGCCGCAAAATCAACTCTATGTGAGCCAGGTACCGGCTGACCTCCAGTAGTAGCATATACACCATTGTCAAAAGAGATATGTACGAGATTGGCGGGAGCCTGCTCCCCAATCGTAACAAAAGTTCCTAGGTTCATGAGGAGGCTTCCATCCCCGTCGATCACAATAACCTTGGTTTTTGGTTGAGCTAATGCTATACCAAGAGCCATTGAAGAGGCCTTGCCCATACAGCCTGTCAGGGGCAAATCGAGCTCGGGTCTGGATGATACTAAAGACCAGCGCCTATTGGACTGCATGGTCGGCACTACTACAGAGGTTCCCCTGTGTGACTCGATGATTTTTAGAGCTTCTAGTGGGTTAATCAATGTTACGAATACTCCCTGCCTAGCAATACGGCCACTGGTTTTGAATTAGCCTCCGCTGACGATAGGGCGTGAGAAATAAGATGGGCATCTGAGTCTGATTCGATAAGATAGTAATCAATACCCCATGAATGGAGGAAATGCTCAGTGTAAAACCCAGCAGAGTCTTTTGTAATTCCGTGTCTCACCCAACCCCTATACCCTATCAGCAATAAAAGAGGTAATTTGAGATCCAAGGCAATACCCCTAATGGAGTCCCCAGACTCAAAAATACCAGTGTTTTGCACCAAAACCACAGTGCGCTTTCCTCCTAACTGAAGGCCAGCAGCTATTGCTATAGTTTCTGCCTCTCTACAAACAGGAACCACGGTGAGGTCTTTATCAGAAGTCATCACTTGGTACATGAAGTTCGTCTCACTATCTGGCAACCAAACCAGATGGGAGATCTCGTTTTTCTTGAATTCTTTAAGTATTGATCTTGGATCAAGACCAGATGCATTATCTGACATAAAAATCTCGAAGAGAGAGCTTAAGTTCCAACTAGTGGTCATTATAGGAGAGCAAACTGCATTGGGTCAACAGCGTATTTGCCAGTTGACGCCTTATATTTCAGGCGATAAGGTTAGTAGGCTTCTTATACCTTAAGGTGGAATTCTAGGAAGCAATTGAAAGCAGGAGATAAATATGAGAGAAAATTCACTCTTGAAAAAATTGCAAGAAGGACGGGGAGTCGCAGGAGCTTTCTGCAGCATCCCCTCACCATCTGTTGTTGAAATACTTGGTCTGGCAGGAATGGACTTCGTAATAGTTGACTCTGAGCATTCGCCTATTTTGCCCTTGGATGCAGAAAATATGTATCGTGCAGCTGAACTGACAGGGATAGTTCCAATAACCCGTATAGGCGAAAACAGCCAACAGGTAATCCAAAAGTTCTTGGACGCAGGAACTATGGGCATACAGATTCCTTTAGTAGACACTGGGGAAGACGCCAAGAAAGTCGTTGATGCTGCTAGATACCCGCCCAAAGGGAAAAGAGGATTAGCAGGCTCTAGGGCAGCTTCATACGGTCTAGCCGAGCCAATGGATCAGTATGTGGAAACCGCCAATAAACAGGTACTCGTGATCGTTCAAGTGGAGACGGTACTAGCACTGGAAAACATAGAAGAAATTTCTGGGGTCGAGGGAGTGGACATCGTATTTATGGGTCCTGGTGACCTCTCGTCATCGTTTGGTATACACGGCCAAACCCGCCATCCTGATGTCTTGAAAAGGATTGAAGAAGCGGGAAATGTGGTACAAAAGGCAGGTAAAATTGCAGGGACATTGGGCAGGGATATAGAAGAATATGCCTATTGGAGAGACAGGGGTTTCCAATACCTTTGTACTAACACACCAGGTCTTCTAGGAGGAGCGACCCGAAATTACCTCAAGCCATTTAGGGATTATGAAACCCAGAAGTTTGGGTCATAGACAGTTCAATTAATAAAGATTACTGGAAACAAAATGAGTGAATTTAACGCATATTTTAACGGGAAGTGGATTCCCCGCAGCAAATGTACCGTAGACCTTGCAGATAGGGGTTTCACCCTTGGAGATGCTGTATATGAGGCAGAGAGGACGTTCCAAAAGAAGGTTTTTGATTTGGAGGGTCATGTAGATAGGCTTTATAAATCTCTTCAGTACGTTAAGATTGATGCTGGTTTAAGCCGAGACCAAATGGCGGAGCTTTGCCTAGAATCTGTTAGAAGAAATGAACACATGTGGAAAGAGGGCAGTGACTTTGCTCTTCGACAGTATGTCACAAGAGGATCCTCTGTTCTAGGCGATTCCGCACCATTGGTTTACTTTGGAGCAGATTATGTAAACTTTGAAAGGTTCTCGGGAATGTACGAAGACGGAGGACACGCTATTTTTGCAAGGAACAGATCTTACAGCCCAAACGCTCTCGATCCTAAAATTAAACACCTCAGTAGAATGAATTTCGCTTTGGCAGAACACGAGGTAGCTTTGGCTGACCCTACTGCCTGGCCTGTCCTGCTGGATCAAAACGGCAATGTATCTGAAGGAACTACCTTCAACTTCTGGATCGTCAAAGATGGGATAATCAAAACACCTAAAAGAGCCAACATCCTCGAAGGAGTTACTCGAAAAACAGCCATGTCACTTGCAATAAATGAAGGTATCGTGGTTAGCGAGGAAGATATTCAACTATACGATGTTTACACTGCTGACGAGGCATTTATAACAGCAACCAGCTTCTCGGTTTTACCAATAGCAAGAGTTGACAATAGAAATATTGGAAACAAAATCCCAGGCACAATCACCTCCCAGCTAATTGATGCATGGAGCGAGATGGTTGGTGTTGATATTGTTTATCAAAGTAAGGCCGCAAGCACATCGGTCAAGTAATAGAACACTAGAGCCTGCAGCAGTAGATTGTTAAAAATGACGATAAATGCTGACCCTATCCCCTGCCTAGATTCACTGCAAGGTTTCAATAAAGCCTTTGGATTATCAAATACAGCTATCGCCAAGCGAAGAAGCCAAATATTCACGAGCCTTCTGAGTCAATCGAAAAAGGTATCCCGACCCAATTTTTGTAGGATTGACCCAGAGGACCTGGCGGTACTGTTTGAGTTTTATGATCGGATCTTTTTCAAAGGCTGGTTATCTGACGCAGTGGATAAATTGGGGTATAAACCGCCTTCCTTTCGGCTGTCTACCAAGATGACAAGAAAAGGAGGATCTTTCGTGATCTACAGTTCGAGGAAATTACAGATCACAATTGCTATAAGCTTGTT
>Ga0310344_10004724_pt1 | contig 10110 bp, 8 predicted proteins | sample HC15DNA20200_MG_FD_203801 | JGI IMG/M metagenome (GOLD analysis project Ga0310344, IMG submission 203801) | Marine microbial communities from station ALOHA, North Pacific Subtropical Gyre - HC15-DNA-20-200_MG | ecosystem: Environmental > Aquatic > Marine > Oceanic | place: Pacific Ocean: North...
TGAAATTCGCAGAGGTGATTTGAGTTTTATTTCCTAATGGATTTGTCCCTTTCAATTTTCTTTTGGCCATGCTTCAGATATGCGGGTCCAGGTGTCTGTAAGAGCTTCAGGTATCACCCGAGTATTAGCTGTAACAGTGGTGAAGTTCGTATCTCCACTCCAGCGAGGGACTACATGGACATGCAAATGATCTGGTACTCCTGCCCCAGCGGCTTCACCTTGATTTAAACCTACGTTTATTCCCTCAGGGGAAAATACTTCCTGCAGCGTTTTGGTTGCGTCTGTAACCATTTTCCATAAAGATTCATGCTCTTCAATACTTAACTCTGCAAGTGTCTCAACTGGTCTTCTTGGAACAATCAGAAGATGCCCACTGGTATACGGGTAAGCATTCAGTAAAACCATTGTGAGTGTTCTTTTTTCTATAACAAAAGTTTCTTGATCTGGCAACTGACTTTGGTCAATAGCTTCAAACAGGGTCTTCTCTGAATTATTTTTAGGATTGTCACTATTTGTAAAAGTCAAATATTCTTTCCGCCATCCAGCCCACAAATTTTCTAATTTGTTCAAACTTTCTTCTCCACTTCTTCATTTAAACGAAGTAGAAAATCTTGTATTGATAAACCTCGTTCAGGTTCATCGCCATTTCGAATGTTGTCAGCAACAGTGTTATTTTTTATATCTTCATCCCCTACTACCAATAAATGTGGAATTTTTTCAACTTTCGCTGCCCTAACTCTTTTCCCAAGAGGCTCGTCAGCAATATCTATGGTGGCTCTGAAGCCTTCATTCTCTATTTCGGCTAAAAGCGACTCTGCATAATTTTGGTGTTCTCCCGCCACGGGCAATATTCTTACTTGTTCGGGAGATAGCCATGTAGGGAAAGCGCCTGCATAGTGTTCGATTAAAACTCCAATAAATCTTTCAACCGAACCTAATAGAGCTCTATGTATCATCACCGGTTGATGTCTTGCCCCATCGGTTCCTATGTATTCAAGACCAAAACGGTCGGGAAGGTTGAAATCCAATTGAAGGGTGGTCAATTGCCATGGTCTGCCAATCGCATCATTCACATCCATGTCAATTTTGGGACCGTAGAAAGCACCCCCTCCTTCTTCAATAATGTATGGAAGTTCTTCTTGTTCAAGTGCCTGTTTTAAGCCTTCTATGGCTAGGTCCCATAGTTCATCATCGCCCACAGATTTCTCCGGAGGTCTTGTTGAAAGTTTTGCTTGAAAATCAGTGAAACCAAAATCTCTCAGCAGGGAAAGACAGAAAGCTAAAAGAGATGACAATTCTTCCGGAACCTGCTCACGGGTACAAAAAATATGAGAATCATCCTGAGTGAATCCTCTACTACGAAGGAGTCCATGCACAGCACCCGAAAGCTCATATCTGTAAACAGTTCCAAGTTCAAAATAACGTGTCGGTAGGTCCCTGTAGCTACGTTGTGAGCTTTTATAAACCATTACGTGAAAAGGACAATTCATTGGTTTGGGGTAATATGTTGCCCCGTCCATTTCCATGGGTGGATACATGCCTTCAGCGTAAAAATCTAAGTGTCCGCTTGTTTCCCAAAGGACTGATTTAGCTATGTGAGGACTGAATACAAAGCTGTAACCACCATTTTCATGTCTAGTACGGCTGTAATCTTCAATTACCTTTCGAATCAATGACCCTTTCGGATGCCATACAGCCAGCCCTGGTCCTAAATCTTCCGGCCATGAAACTAGGTCAAGTTCTGTTGCTAATCGGCGATGATCTCTCTTCTCTGCTTCAGCCAGTCTCTCCAAATAATCCTCTAAATCTTTTTTACTGGCCCAGGCTGTTCCATATATACGCTGCAGCATTGGCTGCTTTTCATCACCTCTCCAATACGCTCCAGCAACTTTTTGCAAAGCGAAATGACCTAATTTCCCAGTTGATGGCACATGTGGCCCTGTGCAGAGATCAACAAAGTCTTGGCCATTTTTGTAATAACTAATAATTCCTTCTGCTGAAGCTTCATTTGAAATTTCACTATCCATCTCACCAGTTGAGACTCTTTCTATAATTTCTTTTTTAAATTTGTGATTTACGAAAAGTTCTAAAGCTTCTTCAGACGGAACCTCGTGTCTTTCGAAATGCTGATCTTCCTTAATTATCTCTCGCATACGCTTTTCGATGTTTGTCAAATCATCTTCTGTGAAAGTAGCTCCGCCTGGAAGTTCAAAATCGTAATAAAATCCATCTTTGATAGGTGGGCCTATCGCATAAGTGGCTCCTTCCCAGATGCTCAGAACAGCTTGAGCTAAAACGTGCGCTGTGGAATGTCTTAAAACATATAAACCGTCTTCAGTGTCTGAAGTTATAACTGACACTGCATCTCCATCAGAGAGGGAGTTGCTTAAGTCTTTTGTTTCGCCATTGACAGTTAAAGCAATAGCTGCCTTAGCTAAACTCCTGCCTACATCAGCTGCTAAGTCTGCACCTGTAGAACCTTCGGGTAAAGTACGAGTTGACTCGTCTGGAAGAGTAACTTTTATTTCAGCCATATTACGAGGTTACTAATTAGAGGGTGAAGATTCAGTGTTTTTAATACTTGAAGCACTAAATATCTAATTTTCTTCAATACCTATAAATCGCAACGCTGCTCTTGTTTTATATCGACTGTTCAATTGGAGGATCACAGCACTAAAAGCTTCAATAGCAGTTGCATTCGACAAACCTCCAGCATCTAAAGGTCGGATCCCTGGAATCTTGGTTAAAAGCTCTGAAGTTTTCTCTGTTGCTTTACTATGGTCAGAACAGACCAGTACGTCGCTTTCGACATCTTCATTTAAATTACCTAGTTCATTAGCAGGAACATGGTGCATTGCAGCCGCAACATACGAATCCTGAATTACAGATTGGACCGTTGCTGCTACTGATCCACGAGGTGGAACTAAAGGCTGAAATTCTCCTGCAACTCTAGCTATTGCATTAGACATACAAATAACAACTTTTCCATGAAGGTGTTCCGCGACAGAACGAGCAGTTGTAGCAGCTGCATCCCACGGAGTCGCTATAACTATTAGGTCTGCTTTTGCGGCATCAATATTTTCTGCCGCTGTGATTTGAAGTTCCTTCTCTGGCCATGCGGAAACTATCTCATCTTTAATTTCTAGGGCGCGATATTTACTTCGAGAACCTACTGTTATTTCATACCCCACTGATGCAAGTCTTGCCGCCAAAGCTTTTCCAGCAGGTCCTGTTGCTCCTAATAAGCCTATTTTCATGGTGGTGATCCTAGACAATATTGTGCCTCGAAACACTGATGGAATGTTTTTTATATACATCTGTCAAAGAATTCACGAATTATAGTTGTAGCACGTAGTCTTTTGTTGAGAAAGGAGCTTTTACTTTGGGTTTATTAAGTGGTAAGAGGCTTCTCATTACTGGTGTATTAACAGACTCATCATTGGCTTTTGCTGTTGCAGAACGTTCAATCGCAGAAGGCGCTGAAGTTGTTCTAACGGGAGCAGGTCGCGGGTTAAGTCTTACTCGTAGAACTGCAAGAAAACTGGAAGGCCAGCCTGAAGTTTTAGAATTTGATGTCACGTCCGTTGAACAGGCGAAGGACTTAAATGCATGGCTCAAAACAAACTGGGGTGAAGTGGATGGAGCACTTCATGCAATTGGTTTCGCACCTGAGGCTTGTCTAGGGGAAGATTTTATGTCAGCGACATGGGATGATGTAAAAGTAGCGATGGAAATTTCCGCTTACTCTTTCAAAACTCTAGCTGAAGTGGTCGCCCCATTAATGCCCAAAGGTGGTTCAATAGTTGGTCTTGATTTTGACGCACGTTTCGCTTGGCCGGCTTACAACTGGATGGGGGTTGCAAAAGCTGCACTTGAATCGACTTCTCGTTACCTAGCTAAATCTCTTGGACCCGATGGCATAAGGGTAAACCTGGTAGCAGCGGGTCCTATAAAAACTATGGCAGCAAAAAGTATTCCAGGTTTTTCTGAATTTGAAGATGCATGGGATGGACGTGCGCCACTTGGTTGGGATGTTGAAGATCCTGAACCCGTAGCGCGCTCTTGCGTAGCATTATTTTCCGACTGGTTGCCTGCGACTACGGGAGAGTTGCTCCACGTGGATGGCGGGTACCACTCGATTGGTGCTTAATCCCACTCAAAGTTCCCATAAGAAAATGCATACTTCTCTCTTTCTTCGTCCTCAGTATGATTTAGTGGCATCTCCATAGGGATTCTATTCGTGCACCTACGATTTACTATTTGATAAGGATTGACTCCGTTTCCTTTCCCTACAGGTCCGGGATGAAATTCAAAATGTAAATGGGGCCCCGTGGCGTTTCCTCCAGCACCTAATTGACCTATTACATCTCCAGCTGAGACTTTTCCGGATTTTTTACCGTAACGGTATAGATGGGTTCCAAAATAATAATCGCCATTTTCAGCAATAATTCTGAACGATTTACCTCCTACGGAATCCCAGAAAAAAGTTATTTCTCCGTCTACGGGAGCGTAAAGATCCGCGCCATGAAAGCCGACTAAATCGACCCCTCTATGGATACCTCTAGGCCTCTTTTCATTCCACGAGTCGTAAAACTTTACGGTATTGGCGACCGGACAAACCCAGTCCTCGGAATTGGCTAGTTCCATAATTTTTTCTATATTTTCGTATTTTTTCTTATCTTCCTGAAGACGTTCCTTATCGACCTCTGCGATATTTTTTAATTTTTCAGCACGATCAACCATTATCTTCTCGGCTTCTTCAATCCGCTCGAGTAGGAGTCCCACGACGTCCTCCAAGGATGCTCCTACCACTTCTTGGCGTGAACGTATCGCTCCGAAAGTTGTCACCAAGTCTGTAAGAGCAGCAGTCGTTCTTTCAATACGATTTTCAATTATTGATACAACTGCCGAAGCTTTAGAAGTAAAAAATGGGAGTGTTAGTTTACGTTCTAACAAAAATGGTGAATCATTTTCCCCCACTTCAACGAATGCAGGTTGATTCTCTTGTGCGTTTAAATGACCGACAGGTAGAAACAGAAAGAAAAAGAGAGCACCAAGAACGCAAAAATTTCTAGACATCAATTAACAGTACATTTCTGGATTACTTGTGTCTCGGCAAACGAGCTAAGAGGGTCAAGTTTATTTAGTCGCGAGATCAGATTCATCTTCAATCTCTCCTACAAGTTCCTCTATCACATCTTCGAGTGCCACTAGACCCAGAAGTGCTCCTTCAGAATTTTTAACTCCAGCTAAATGACTACGTGATCTACGCATCTGTAAAAGCAGGTCGTCCAAAAGTAAATCGGGTGGCACGATCAACATTCTACGTATCATTTCCAAAGGCACTGGTTCACTTTGTGACTGTTCCGGTAGGCGGAGAAAATCTTTAACATGTAAAAATCCAAGTAAATCATTCTCGCTATTTCCAACTACTGGAAGCCTGGAATGGCCGCTTGCTAGGACAACCTCCTCTATTGAAGCTAAATCCATTTTTCTATCGACTGTGACCATTTCACTGCACGGTATCATGATCGATGAAACGGGTCTTTGCCCTAAATCCAAAGCGCTGGTTAGAAGCTCATGCTCAAAACTTTCTATGAGCCCTTCATCCTTCGAAGCTTTAACAACCGCTAAAAGCTCAGTCATACCTAATGCACTATCATTTCCAACTTGCAACTTATTACTTAATGGTCTAACTGCGAAGGCAACTATTTTGTCTAAAAGCCAAATCACAGGCATCGCGATTCGTACAAAAAATCTTTGTATCGGCATAACCCGAAGAAGGGTTCTTTCCGGATCGGCGATAGCTATGTTCTTGGGAACTATTTCTCCGAACATCATCTGCAACATCGCGGCTATTGCTATTGCTGAAATCCAGGAAGCTGTTTTCGATGCCCCACTTGGTGCACCTAAGTTTTCTAAAAGCGACCTGATCAGCTCACCAACTGAAGGTTCAGCAAGAATTCCAAGAATGACACTGCTTAGAGTGATCCCTAACTGAGACCCAGAAAGTTGTTTACGTAAATCCTTTCGAGCCTCTAGCGCTATTTTTGCAGTTTTGGAACCTCCTTCAACTAGTTCTTCTACTCGTGAAATACGACTTGCGACCAAGGAAATTTCTGTAGCTACGAAAATAGAATTGACAAAAATAAGAAAAATCGCCGCGGCAAGTATTACAAAAAGCATCTACCTGCTCCTTGTTTTTGAATTGTTCGGAGAAACTACACGAAGGTTGGCTACCCTCAGCCCCTCTACGGCGACTACTTCGATTTTCCAGCCGTCTACTTCTATAATTTCACTTGGTTCTGGAAGATGTCCAAGTCGAAAAAGAACGTAGCCAGCGATTGTCTCATACGGTCCTTCTTGGATTCTCAAACCAGTTGATTCTTCAACTTCGTATAGATTTAATCGGCCGGAAATAATTGTGCTTCCCAAACCTTCTGTTCTGGTCTTGACCTCCATATGGTCATATTCATCTCCTATTTCTCCAACAATCTCTTCGAGGACATCTTCGATGCTGACTATGCCTGCTGTTCCTCCGTGTTCATCCGCGACTACTAATAGCTGATTGCGGTTTTGACGCATATCATCTAAAACGTCATCTAGGTCTCGTGTTTCTGGAACTGTTAAAACGGGGGTCATCATTTTTTCTACTGATAATGCCAACCGTGTTTGTATAGGGAACTTGTATAGGGACTTGATGTGAACAACTCCTTTTATATCGTCCAAATCAATTCCGAATACAGGAAATCTTGAAAAACCAGTTTTCACAGAAAGGTCAATAAGTTTTTCCGCTGAGTCTTGTTTTTGCAGTGCACGCACCTCTACTCGTGGGACCAAAACATCAGCTACTGTCTTGCCTGTGAACCGTATTGACCTTCTAAGCAGATTTACCTCCTCGGAATCGAGAACACCCTCATCACCGGACGTTTCAATCAAATGTTCTAGTTCGCCGAGCGTACGAGAAGCAGATAACTCATTCTTCGGTTCAATACCCAATCTGTTAACTACGCGGTTCGCACAATAATTCAAGAAAGCGACTACTGGGTAAAAAAGCTTTCCATATATCTGAATAAAAGGCGCTAAAAGAAAAGTGATTTTTCTGGGAGCTGCTAGGGCTAAGTATTTAGGTATCTGTTCGCCAATTACTAGATGTAAAGAAGTCGCTACCGCAACAGCCAAAAAGACACTTAAACCTGAATGGTCATCTCCACCGGTGAGAATCTTTGTGACTGTAGGTTCTGCTACAAAGCCAAGAGATAATGCCGAAAGGGTAATTCCAAATTGGGCTCCTGATAGATAAACAATTAAGTTTTGAAGGAGTTTCCGAACCCTACGGGCATGCGAAGAGCCATTATCCGCTTCTGCTTCGACAGTGGCCCTGTTGACCGCCACAAGAGAAAACTCTGCTGCAACAAAAAAAGCATTTAGCGACAAAAGAAGAGCAGCAATGAACAAGCCAGACCAGATTGACATCGTCCTTATACTCTAGCGAGGTAAAAACGCTTGAACCTTACAATACTCAAATCATTTCACTGCTGATCATGTACTGTGAACCAATGAATTACTCGGCTCAATTGGAGTTAGAAAAAAAGAAGCTCACTATTTCCGACACCTCCATAGACCCAGATGTAACAAAACGTTGGTTCAAGCGTTTATACCCCATCATTAAAGAGCAGAAAAACGCCTTTCTGATAACAGCTTTTTGTGGCATTACGGGTCTTGCTATACAGGTATCAGTTCCGATGGTTATGCGTGAGGCGATTGACAAGGCCCTAACAGATGGAACGGGGAAAATTACTTCTTATGTATGGGGGTTATTAGTAATGGCGATATGCGCATTTGCCCTTAGATTCACTTATAGGTTTCTACTTTTTAAAACCGCATATCGAATCGAAACTCAGCTCAGATCCTTAATCTTTAAACATCTAACTAAACTTTCGTTTTCTTTTTTTGATCGGATAGCTAGTGGCGAAGTTATATCTAGAGCAAATTCAGATATTCGCTCCATTCAACTACTCTTAGCTTTTGGTCCTTTAGCAATACTTTCGATTTTCAGTTTTCTATTAGCTTTCGTTTTCATGCTTTCTATACATATTCCTCTCACCCTTGTAACTATTTCCTGCATGCCATTCGTGTATATTCTTGCTCAAAAAATGCGAGACACGGTATTCCCACTTTCTTGGGTCACTCAAGGTCGTATGGCTGATTTAGCGATGGTCGTTGACGAAAACATAAATGGGTCGAGAATTGTGAAATCTTTTGCAGCTGAGAAAGATCAAATCAAATTGCTGGCTCAAATGGCTCAACGTTTACGTTGGTCTTCGACTGCCCTCGTTGACGCAAGAGCACGTTTTAACCCCTTAATAGAGTCTCTTCCCCGTTTAGGTATGGCAGGAATTTTAATGTATGGAGGTTGGCTTTCTATAAATGACAGAATCGGCATTGGTGCCCTTATAGCTTTTAGTAGTTACGTAATAATAATCTCTGTTCCGTTCAGAATGTTAGGGTTCGTTCTACTCCAGACCCAAAGAGCTGCTGCTTCATCATTACGAATTTTTGAAATCCTTGATGAAGAACCTGGCGTGGTAGATAAACCTTCAGCGAAAAGAATTATCTCCCCTGCAGGCAACCTCAGCTTCAGGAATGTTTCATTTTCCTATCCAAATGACGAAAACCCCATCGTTTTGGATGACTTCAATCTTGAGATAAAGGCAGGTGAAACAATAGCTCTAGTTGGACGAACCGGATGCGGAAAGTCAACCGTTGCTCGACTGTTGCCTAGGTTCTATGACGTAAGCGGTGGATCTATTCTCTTGGACGGCACAGATATAAGAGACTTATTGCTCGAAGACCTTAGAACACACATAAATGTGATCCCTGATGAACCGTTTTTATTCTCCGACTCAATCAGAAACAACATTGCCTTCGGTAAACCTGATGCAAAAGAGAGTGAAATAATCGATGCCGCTAAAGCAGCTCAGGCAGATAATTTCATTAATCATCTTGAAAATGGATACGAAGAAGTTGTGGGTGAACGTGGTTACACACTCTCAGGAGGGCAACGACAAAGAGTAGTTCTGGCTAGAACACTTTTGTCGAACCCCAAGATCCTTGTATTGGATGACTCAACCAGTTCCATTGATGTGGAAACAGAATCCTTGATTCACGCTTCCTTAAAAAAACTTTTACAAAACCGAACAACATTAGTTATAGCTCACAGGCTCTCGACAATCAGTTTGGCTGACAGAGTCATTTTGATGGAAGCCGGAAAAGTGAAAGTCGAAGGAACTCATGAATACCTCTTAAAAAATTCGCCCGAATATGAGTCAATATTGTCTTCAGGTCTGACACGGAAGGCTAAGTAGAAAATGGGTTTTGGTGGCGGCATGGGAGGTTTCTCGATTGGACCTTCCTCAGTTCAGGCAAATGCTGAAGCAGGTCTACCTTTCGCGGAGTTGCCTGATGACTTTCATGAAAGAATCGAAAAAGTTACAGAGAAGGAACCTGAACATCCTGATCCACAGATTTCTTTTTCACATAGCAAATGGGACCGTTCACCTTTCACACTCAAGACCTTCCTTTCATCACACAGTCTTATGCTCTGCTTTGCCCTTCTTCTAGTAGTGCTTGAATCAGGACTTCAGCATCTGGGACCTCTGTTAACACAAATTGCGATAGACGATGGTGTCGCGAGTAAAAATACGCAAGTCCTGATAGCAACCTGCATTTGCTATGTGATTTCAATAGCACTATCCGCAGGAATTTCTTTCGCTCGAACATCTTTCACAGGAAGACTAGGCGAAAAACTTGTTTACAAGTTACGGATACGTGTTTTCAGTCATTTACAAAGGCAGTCATTTAGCTTTTTTACTAATGAAAAAGCTGGTGTCCTGATGACTCGAATGACTAGTGATATCGAATCTTTAACTGTTCTTTTTCAAGAAGGACTAGTAAATTTTGCGGTTCAAATAGTGACATTGCTTGTAATTACGATTTATTTAATAGTCCTTAATCCATATCTCGCGTTTATCACTCTTCTTTTGGTGGTTCCGATCAATATCCTTTTAACTCTTTGGTTTAGAAAGGTTTCTATTTTCGGATATTTAA